>Ga0315268_10000589_pt1 | contig 42550 bp, 49 predicted proteins | sample C1_top_MG_FD_204535 | JGI IMG/M metagenome (GOLD analysis project Ga0315268, IMG submission 204535) | Sediment microbial communities from Yellowstone Lake, YNP, Wyoming, USA - C1_top | ecosystem: Environmental > Aquatic > Freshwater > Lake > Sediment | place: USA: Wyoming | collected 2017-08-01
GGCCAGAGCATTTCAAATCACCCCTCCCCGCGCGGCGCGAGGACCGCTGGGTGTCAATCGGACACATGTAGCGAGGAAAAGGCGGGACAACGGGACATAGCAATTAACTCGAATGTTCCCAGCGGATCGATGTTCGGATTTCTAGGCGCTTTAAAAGCGGTCGTTGAGTAAACGGACGGGCTGACAGGCAACTCGCGGCCATGAGCGGGCATACAGTTTGTCCAGGCTTGTGCCTGTAAGATGGCGGGAATATTTCTTACATGCAACAATACCTGTACGCCATGGCTGGCATATATCTTGCCGTATTATTTACGCGTAGTGCACATAATAGATGAAAAAGAAAATTGATGTTATCGATCTGCGACCAGGGATGTACATCTCCGAACTGGATCGGCCTTGGCTCGAAACTCCCTTCCTGTTTCAGGGATTCGAACTGCAAACCTCGCAGGAGATGGAATTAATCAAACAACACTGCAAATACATTTACATCGATGTCGAAAAAGGCGCTGATGTGCTGCCGTCGCACAACCGTGCCGAGTACGAATCGCGCATGCGCGCCATCCAGGTGGAGGAAGAAAGAATCGACCGCACCGTCAGGCAACTCGCTGACTCGCCCGCCACACCGCGTTCACGCCCGGCCTATGTCGACCAGGCTCCGCTAGAACTGGAAATCGTGCGCGCCAAGGAAGTCGAGACCGACGCCAGAGAGGTCATGCACGAGGTCATCCAGCATGTCCAAAAAGGCAAGGATTTCAATATCGCACGCGCCACCATGGCCGTGACCAGTATGGTAGAGAGCATATTGCGCAATCCTGACGCCATGGTATGCCTGACGTACCTGCGGAACATAAACGAGTACACGGCGCTCCACAGCATTCGCACCTGTATCCTGGGAATCGCCTTCGGGCGCCATCTGGTTTTCACCAAAGACGAATTGATCACCCTGGGTCTGGGTTTTCTGATACATGACGTTGGAATGGTAAAGATCCCCAAGGAGATCCTCACCAAACCCACGGGCCTGGACCCCCAGGAATTCGAAACCATGAAGCGGCACGTGGGTTGGGGCGTTGCGATCCTGAAAAAATCCGGCGGCGTCCCACCGCTGGCCATGCAGGTTGTCCAGCAACATCATGAACGCCGCGACGGGGGCGGCTATCCAGTGCGCCTGAAAGGTGACGCCATCAGTCAGGCGGGACTGATCGGCTCAATTGTCGACGTCTATGACGCCGTGACAAGCGACCGCTCCTATTCCGGTGGTCTCTCGGCGGAAGATGCACTGAAGCGCATGTACGAATGGCGCGAAAAGGATTTTCATCCGCAACTGGTCGAGGAGTTCATTCGCTGTATGGGAATCTTTCCGATCGGCTCGCTAGTGGAGCTGAGCACGGGCAGCATCGGCGTCGTCATCACGATCAACCGGGCTCGTCGCCTCAAACCCAAGGTGGCGCTTGTCCTGACCGCCAATAAAACTCCCTACGAATACAAAGTCATCACCGATCTGATGGAACACACGGACGGCAAGGGCCAAGAGATCAAGATTTCCCGTGTTCTACCCGTAGGGTCGTACGGCATCCATCCGATGGATCATATCGTTCAGTTGTAAGCAGGAAGACCGGCGTCCGCTTCTTTCACGTTACCCTTCCCGACGATGCCGGCTCCCGAGAAACTCGGGGACCGAAGTTTATCTTCAGTGCGCCAGTGAAACTGGCGCAGTTGAGGCGACCCAACATCTCCTCCAGCATTCCTTCCTCAAACAGGAAGCCCGCGTCCAGCGCCAGGACGCCTGCCGCTTCCATGAGTGCGGCATGTGCAAGGCTTGTGACATCCGTGCGCGTTAGGCCACGGTAGTGCAGCGTCAACCCGCTTCCTTCGTGTGATCCGGCAATCTCCTCATGCAGCTGACTTCCGTCAGGTCAGCAAGTTGTAGTGTCGTGTCCAAAGGTAAATCGGTTCGGATCGCAGTGTGCACAGAGTGCCTAAGACCCCAGCCGTTGGACCATACCCATGAGTCCCTCCAGATCCTGCATGCCACCACCTGCCATCACGACAGGAACAAATAAAATCTACAGGATGCTGTCGCAGATGGAAAGAACAATGGTCAAGCGTGGAAATGTAAACAAACACCCAAACGAAACAAACGCGACGATCAGGCTACCTGAACCGGAATCGCATTGCGGGTGTGGGTAATGCGGTTGCTGCTGTCGACATAGACAAGACGCGGTTTGAAGGTCGCCAGTTCTTTTTCCTCGAAGTCCGCATAGGCACAAATGATAACGATATCGCCCGGATTGGCCTTGTGTGAGGCCGCGCCGTTGACGGAGATGATGCCGGAGCCGGCCTCGGCACGAATGGCATAGGTGGAGAAGCGCTCGCCGTTCTTGAGGTTATAGACATCGATGCGCTCATACTCGTGGATATCGGCGGCTTCCAGCAGGCGGCTGTCGATCGCGACCGAACCTTCGTAATCGGGTTCGGAATGCGTGACGTGCACGCGGTGCAGCTTGGACTTGAGCATGGTACGGCGCATATATATCCTCCAACGAATATATATATTATCGGTCTTTATGCGGGCGGATTCAAATCGCTATTCCCGTTCGAATTCCAGATTATCAATCAACCGCGTACGGCCCAACCACGCCGCCGCCAAAATCACAAACTTACGATCACCCGGCTGCGGCAGCGCCAGATCCTGGCAGCGCCGCACACTGACATAATCCAGCCGGAAACCGGCCGATTTCAGTTCACGTGCTACGCCCTCCTCCGCCTCGGCAAAAGAAATATTTTGGTGACGTAACCGATCGCATACCGCGCACAGTGCCGCATAAAGCTGCGGCGCCATACGCCTTTCGTCAGGCGTCAGATAATTATTGCGTGAACTCATGGCCAGTCCATCGGGATCACGCACGGTATCGATGCCGATTATCTCCACCGGCATGCCCAGGTCCGTCACCATGAGGCGAATGAGCAGCCATTGTTGGTAATCCTTCTTTCCGAAAACCGCCACGTCCGGCGCCACCAGATTAAATAAACGATTTACCACCGTGGTCACGCCGCGGAAATGTCCGGGACGAAACGCGCCACAAAGAATATCGCTCAAGCCCGGCACCTCCACACAGGTCTGCGCCTCACGACCACGAGGATAGACCTCCGGTTCCTTCGGCATAAAGAGCAGATCCACGCCTGTGGATAGCAATGCAGTCTTGTCATGTGCTGGGGTGCGCGGATAGGCGTCGAAGTCTTCGCCCTTGCCGAATTGCAGGGGATTCACGTAGATGCTGGCGACCACCACCTGCGCGTGCCGGCGGGCCTGCTGCATGAGATGCAGGTGCCCCGCGTGCAGGCTGCCCATCGTCGGCACATAGGCCACACGCTTGCCACCGCTGCGCAGCCGGACCATGTGCTCCTTCAGGCTGGCAACGGTTTCGATGGTAATCATGCCGAGTGAAAACTGTGCTCCGGACCGGGAAAGGCACCAGACCTGACAAACGCGACATAGGTCTTGATCGCATCCTCGATCGAGGCGGCACCGACCATGAAGTTCTTGGAAAACTTGGGACTGCCACGCGGGTAGATACCCAACATGTCCTGCAACACCAGGACCTGCCCGTCGCAATCCTTGCCCGCCCCGATCCCGATGGTGGGAATCGCCAGCTCGGCAGTAATTATCTGCGCCAATTCCGCCGGCACCGCTTCGAGCACTAAGACTCCGGCACCCGCCTCCTGCAGGGCCCTGGCATCCTGCCGAATGCGTTCCGCCGTCGTGGCCTCACGCCCCTGCACGCGGTAGCCACCGAGCTGGTGCACTGATTGCGGCGTCAGCCCAAGATGGGCACACACCGGCACGCCACGCTCAACCAGAAAACGCACCGTCTCCACCATCACCTCTCCGCCTTCAAGCTTGACGACCTGGGCTCCGCCCTTGCGCATCAGACGTCCAGCGTTGGCCAATGCCTTTTCAGGGCTCTCCTGATAACTCATGAATGGCAGATCGACAACCAGCAGCGCCCGGCGTATGCCGCGCGCTGCACAACGGCTGTGGTAAACCATGTCCGCCACGCTCACAGGCAACGTGGTCGTGTGCCCCTGCATGACCATGCCAAGCGAATCACCGACCATGATGAGATCCACACCCGCCTGATCGAGCAGACTCGCAAAGGTGAAATCATACGCCGTCAGGCAGGCGATCTTCTCGCCGCGCCGCTTCATGTCCTTGAGCGTGGTGAGCGTGACGGGCTTCACAGGCTGGCAACCATGGGATTGAAGAAATGACGGCCGCTGCGGATCTTGCGAATATGCGTGAGCAGCATTTTGAAATCCGCATCGCTGTCTACAATGTTGATGCGCTCGGCATTGACAACCAGCAGCGGCGCGGCGGTGTAGTGGTGAAAGAACTGGGTGTAGGCGTCCACCAGCAGCTGCAGATAATCGTGATCGATCATCCGTTCGTACTCCACGCCACGACCCCGTACACGTTCGTGCAATACGTCCACCGACGCTTGCAGATAAATGACGAGATCCGGTATTGGCAGACGCAGGCTCATCTGCGCGTAAACTTGCTCGTAGAGCCGCAACTCGTCGTCGTCCAGGTTAGCGCGGGCAAACAATTTGTCCTTGTCGAGCAGGAAGTCCGCCACGTGACCAGCGCTGAACATGTCGCCCTGTTTCAGGGCTTCAATCTGGCGTGCGCGCTGGAACAGAAAAAATAACTGGGTGGGCAACGCAAAATTCTTGCGCGACTGATAAAAACGTTCGAGGAACGGATTCTCCTCCGGCTGTTCGAGCAGGGGCTTCGCGCCAAAGGCATCGGCGAGACGCATGGCAAGGCTCGTCTTGCCCACGCCAATCGGTCCTTCGACAACCACATAACCGGGGGTAAAAGTATTCATGTGCCACAAAATCTCTGTTTGGGTCTGCCGCTCTGTCTTACGGTCGTATTTCCAGTTTTCGTACGATCTGATCAGCGCACATGGCCAGCAGATCGGATGCCCGGCCCTGCCCTGGAATCTCCAAGCCCGGGTCTAGCTCGGACAAAGGATACAGGACGAAAGCGCGCTCGTGGAGTCTCGGGTGTGGTACGGTTAATGCCTCACTGTGGATAACCTGAGCGCCAAACAACAACAGGTCGAGGTCGAGCGTGCGCGGTCCGCCCTTTTCCCCGCGACGCACCCGCCCATGCGCCTGTTCAATCTCCATTAAACCACGCATGAGTACATCCGGTTCCAGCGCCGTTTGCAGGCGGCAGGCGGCGTTGATGAAATCCGGCTGCGCCTGAGTGCCTACCGGCGCACTCGCATAAAACGAGGAACACGCTTCAAAACGCGTATGCGGGAGCTGCCCCAGTGCCGTCACCCCCGCGCGCACCTGGGACACCGGGTCGTCAAGATTACTGCCAAGGCCCACATAGACGATAACCACGTCGTGGCCCCTGCCTGCGCTCACGGTCCGGCGCTACGCGATTTGCGCCGGCGCCGCTTGCCTCCGCCACCCGACGGCGCGATTTGCGCAACCATGTCATGGCGCTCCGACTCAGTCGCTGTCTGAAATCGTGTCCACCAATCCGCCAGTTCCGTGTCCGCCTCGCCCGTACCAACACGCAGCAACAGAAAATCATACGCCGCGCGGAAACGTTTGCTCTCAAGCAACCGGAAGGCCTGCTGACCGGCACGGCGCTCCAAGCGGGTCTGCATCGACCAGATCTCACGCATGGGCACACTGAAACGCTTGGGGATGGAGACATGGTGCAGCTGATCGTGCAACACATGTTCGGCCGCGTGCTGCTGGGCATCGTGTGCATTCATACCCTGGGCCATGAGCTTGCCGGTTTCCAGTCGCACCGGCTCCCACAACAGGGCAGCGAACAAAAACGCCGGTGTCACCGGCTTGTCTTCGTTGATGCGCGCATCGGTATTGGCGAGTGCGCGTGGCACCAGCGTGACGGGAAATCCTTCTTCTTCGCGCTCGAGACTTTGTTCGGTAAGCGGGAACAGGTAGCGGAACAGGCCATGGTGACGCAGCTGTTCGAAGGTTTCGAGTGCATAGCCGCCATGAAACAACTTGAGCACTTCCTCGAACATCCGGGCCGGCGGCACATCGGCCAGCAGCGGCGCCAGGTCATGCAGGGGGGCAGCGGTTTTTTCCTCGATCTTGAACGCCAGCTTGGAGGCGAAACGCACCACGCGCAGCATGCGTACCGGATCCTCGCGATAACGGGTTTCGGGGTCGCCAATGATGCGGAGGATACCGGCCTTCAGGTCATTCGCACCACCGACATAGTCGATGATCGTGAAGTCACGAATGTTGTAGTAGAGCGCGTTGACGGTGAAATCGCGCCGCACGGCATCTTCTTCCTGTGTACCGAAAACATTTTGGTCGGCCGCTTCCATCGCGTGGCCGTTTTCAGCGCTGCCGTTGTCGCTGTCGGAATCGTCCCCTTCTTCGTCCTCGGAGCGAACCTCTTCGGCGATGCTGCGGGGTATGGCACGGAAGGTGGCCACTTCGATGATCTCGCGTCCGAAACGCACATGCACCAGACGAAAACGCCGTCCGATCACGCGCGCACTATGAAACAGCTTGCGGATTTCCTCGGGGCGCGCGTCGGTGACCACGTCGAAATCCTTGGGTTCGCGTCCGAGCATCAGGTCACGCACACACCCGCCGACCAAAAGGCCGGCATAACCGGCGTCTTTCAGACGGTGCAGAACCTTGATGGCACTTTCGCTGATCAGCGCACGGGAAATAGGATGCTGCGCGCGTGGAATGATGATCGGGACGTTAATCGTTCTTTCACCTTTCGATCAAAAGCAAAAGATCGGGCGGATAACAATCAATTGGTGGTTTGTTTGCTGGTACGTATAATACCACTGCTTGCGGCGCCACGCGCCAATACCTTACGCTCCCATCGTCTAGTGGCCTAGGACGCTGGCCTCTCACGCCGGTAACAGGGGTTCGAATCCCCTTGGGAGCACCAAAATTAAAGGGGGCCAGAAGGCCCCCTTTAATTTTGGACATTTCCCCACCAGCACATCAATTCGACGTATTTATCAGACACCAGCCTTCTTTAGAAGCTCGGCAATGCGCGTAAACCCGCCCCGTTCGGCGATCTTCAACGCCGAATCCCCGCGACCGTCCACGGCATTCACTTCCGCGCCGTTGTCCAGCAGCATCTGGATGATATCGCCATAGCCCTTGTAGGCCGCCGCCATCAGCGGTGTCTTTCCACTGACGGTCCGGACATTCACATTCACGCCCTGCCCCAGCAAGGATTGCACCACGGCGATGCGTCCTTTGAGAATGGCCGTAAACAGGGCTGCGGCGCCGTGGGCGGTCTTCGAGCGCCCGCTCTTTTCGAGACCGGTCGGAAGCTTGAGCACACGATTACTAAGCGAAATTACAATCATGCCGACTAACCCGAGCAGGCTGATCTGTGGATCGATATTGAACTCTTTGGCGATATCCGTCGGCAGGTTGGCGCCGACCGCGAGAATGACAATCACTAGAATCAGCGTGAATTTGAGGTACTTGATCAGGGCCACGCCGACGACGCCGAGCAACCCTGCCAACAGATACTTGCGCTCCAGATTGATGCTCTCGGTCCACTCCGCAGGAAGATTGGACGCAATGCTCAAAAGAGCAACAACGATGACAAGGGCCCAGTCTCGCGGCGACTCCTTTAATATAACCACAAAGCTCTCCTGTTGCTTGTTGAACTGTGATCGACCGCTTATACCCCATGACAGCGCCTGGCTTTAAGTCTAGATGCATTTCCACAAAAATGCAGCCCAGCAGGAATTGCTCAAATTCTGCACAATATCCACCTTTGCCCACGCCCAAAGGCAAACAATTGGCGGCTAGGGCCCCAGACCGCGCCCACTGCCCTCGCTGAAAACACGCCCAAACCAGCGGCTGATATCCCGGATCTCATCCGGCACCACGGAATGCCCGGTCACGTAGGCATGCCACTCAATATTAAGTCCCTTTACTTCCATCTGTGCCCGGGCCTGCTGGGCCATGGCGTAGGGAACCATCTGGTCACCCGTCCCATGAGCCATAAAGATGGGAACGTGTGCGTTCACGGTATGGGTCTCCGCCATCAGGTCCTCGATAAAGGGTACGGGGGCGGAAAGCGAGAGTAGCCCCGCGAGCGGCCGGGGATAACGCAACCCAGCATGGAGCACAATCGCCCCACCCTGAGAAAATCCGGCAAGCACAATACGTCCGCTCGGAATACCGCGGCTATTCTCCCGCTCAATCAGGCGATGCACGATCTTTTCTGAGTCGCGTATGTGATCGGCATTCTGCGAGAAACCATGATCCGACAGTGCAATATCGTACCAGGCACGCATGATACTGCCACCGTTGATGGTTACCGGACGGTGAGGGGCATGGGGAAAAATGAATCGCACTCCCGGTTCTGATGGAAGTCGAAGCTCCGGGACGATGTTCTCGAAATCATGGCCATCGGCGCCAAGCCCATGCAACCAGATCACCGCCAGCGAAGGCTTGAGTCCGATTTCGATTTCAACAGGAGGTTCAACCGATGAATGAAGATCCATTCGCCCCGGCTTTAATCATCACCACGGTAGACGCAACCGGCAGTGCAGGTTTCGCGTACCACGACCTTGGCGAGCAGTGGCAGCGCAGGTTTGAGTCGCTGCCAAATCCAGCGTGCCAGGTGTTCGCTGGTGGGGTTTTCCAGCCCCTTGATCTCATTTAAATAATGATGATCGAGCTGGTCGTAAAGCGGCTGAAACGCGCGGGTCAGATCGGCGAAGTCCAGAATCCAGCCGGTCTTCTCCTGCACCGGCCCGGCAATATGAATCTCAACGCGAAACGAATGTCCGTGCAGACGCCGACACTTGTGGTGCTCCGGGACATTGGGCAAATGATGTGCCGCTTCGAGAGTGAATACCTTGAATATTTCCACAGAATGACCAAATTGAACCAGATCGATTCAAGTTTAACCACTTTCACCGTCAGGGAGAACAGTAGTAAAGCAATTACACGAACAGCGCCTCAAACATCAAACACCTGATCGCGCTGAAAGACTAATCAGTGCTTGAATCTGCGCACACCAAGTATGTGCCACGGTATGTGAAGTTATTGCTTGGTACAAGACTGCATGCCGGAAAAGGCCAAGAAACATAGGCAGAAAACTCCCTGCGTCGTTGCGGCCCTGCGTCAAAAGCGGTTTAAGTCAGAGATTCCAGAAAGGACACCCCAGCTCCAGATCAGAACGGGGATATAAACCGGATACTCCTGTTGGAATGGGTGTCAGCGAAGAAAGGGTGAAACGGCGTCGTTGACGCCTTCCACGGGACGACGGCCGTTGATACGAACCAACTCCAGCGCAACACGATTATGCACATGCACCGCATAAATATCGCCGACATACACCATGGCCGCCGTCTCCCGCAAAGCATCTTCAGCGGCTATGGTGGATTTCCTCGTGGAAACCATGGTTCTTAACGAACCGATTATGTCAGCAATCTTCATATGCCTCCCCACATCTTCTTATAGCGGCAGTACGGGCCGTACCATGTATGTAAGCAATCGGCATACCATGAAGCCCTGGCAATGCCACAAAATCATAACGCCTTGATTCGCATGTTTTTTGTGGCATAAACCATCAAACTGGCTGTTGTTTAACAGATACAACATTGCGCAAGTGTAAAGATTCACTTACATGTTTCTTTGATCTTGCCACGTTGTTTTTGAGCTATGTCATTTTATTTTTTCCGAGAAACAGTACGCTTGGGACAAACATTCAAGGGGTTGGAATGAACAGATCCATTGAGCGCAGGCCGCTAAACTGATCAACAGGGTGTCAGAAAATCCGACAAACTGTCTTTTCTATCTGAGAATTTAGGTACTTATGAACAACCGATAAAGATCTGGGCAGCGTCGAACCGAGGGATTTACCCTAGCATCTGATAGGCGTCATCCGATTCTGAGTCCTTGAGACTCAGGCCAGAAATTCGCGCAGGCGTTTGACCCCTTCACGCAGGTTCTCAATAGTGTTGGCGTAGGAAAAACGTACATGCCTTTCCGGTAGATGCACGCCGAAGTCCAGCCCGGGAGTAATGGCCACGCCGGTGCGCTCTAGCAAGTCTAGGGCAAGGGCTTGGCTGTCCGCGGCAAACCGGGAACAGTCAGCATATAAATAGAATGCCCCCTCCGGCACCACCGGAATCACGAACCCCAGCTCTCGCAGGGTCGGCAACAGGAAATCGCGCCGTTCGTGAAAAATAGCACGCCGGCACTGCAATTCACGTTGGACCTCCGGTGTAAATGCCGCCAAGGCAGCATATTGCGCTGGGGTATTGGAGGCCAGAAAAATGTTCTGCGCGAGCTTGTCGATGGCCGGGACAAACACCAGCGGCGCCACGAGCCAGCCCAGACGCCAACCGGTCATACCATAATATTTTGAAAAACTGTTGACCACGAATACATCCGGCGAGTGCGTCAGTGCCGAATTCGCCACGGCGCCATAAACAAGCCCGTGGTAAATCTCATCAACGATCAGCACCCCACCGAGTTCTGCCACGGCACGCACGATTCTCGCCATTTCCCCGTTAGGAACCAGCATGCCGGTAGGATTAGAAGGCGAAGCTAGCAGCACGGCCACGGTGTGTTTTGTCCAGTGCCGCCGTATGAGATTGGCATTCAGCTGATATCCAGTGGTGGCATCCACCGGTATCGCCACGGGTTCACCTTCAAATAAACGCACGAAATGGCGGTTGCAGGGATAACCAGGATCGGCCATCAGTACCTGATCACCGGGATTGATCAGTGCCGCGAAAATCAGTTGCAATGCGCCCGAAGCCCCGGGCGTCACCACCACGCGGGACGCATCGACTCTGGCGGCAGGCACATAGGACTGGGCAATAGCCGTACGCAGTTCGGGCAATCCGAGGGCGGGCGTGTAATGCGTGTGGCCGGCCTTCAGTGCCGCGATGCCTGCCTGCACAATGCCCTCGGCTGTTGGAAAATCCGGCTCGCCGATTTCCATGTGGATCACCGACCGGCCCTGCGCTTCCATGGCGCGTGCGCGGGCAAGGATGTCCATGACGTAAAACGGCTGAATATGTGAAAGGCGCGAGGCAATCGGCTTCATGGGGCAGCGTCCAGACGTGTCAACATATCGAGATCAAGATACGAAGCCCCATTGACCTGCGCTCCCGCCAACACCTGAAATGATTTTCCCGGCTCACCCATATGATCCAGAACGACGGCGGCGCCATGGAAATGGTGGTTCCTGGTGTAATCGTTAACGGTCACGACCGTTCTAAGGCCCGCGGATAGCGCGGCGCGCAAACCGTTCTCCGAATCCTCGAACGCCATACACTGGTTCGCCGGAAGCCCTAACCTCTCCATCACGTAATAGTAGATATCCGGCGCCGGCTTCTTCGCGGCCACCACATCACCGGCGCCAATTACTTCAAACCACGACTCCGCCTGTGGCGATATGGCGTAGCGCAGCAACGCACTGACATTGGCGGGTGTCGTGGTCGTGGCAATCGCCAGGCGTACGCCACGCGCCCGCGCTTCCTCAAGCAGGCGCCGCACGCCGGGGCGCAACGGGATTCCACCCTCTCCCAGCAACGCGGTGTAATGTGTAGTTTTGGCGGCGTGTAAACGCGTCACCAGGGCATCAAAATCGGCTGGCTTTTGATAATCCGTGCGGTAATGGTCAACATAATAACGGATGCGCTCCTTGCCACCCGTCACGGCCAGCAGTTCGCCGTACAAACCGATATCCCAACACCAATTTAGCCCCGCCTCGGCAAATGCCGCATTAAAGGCGACGCGGTGCCCGTCGCGCTCCGTATCGGACAACGTCCCGTCCACATCGAAAATCAATGCCCCAATCATCTCAATACCCGGCAATAAGCCCTGAAAATCCGTCCCCAGACGGTCATGGGCAAAAACGCCCAAATACCAAAGTTGCTACCCTCTGGGCTTTCTGGTATAGATTCGCGCTTAATTTTTTGCCCCCACCCTCTTCTGGGTCACATTATTGCAGGAGTTGAAGCGTGCCAGCCAGAAAAAAGAAGGAACAGGAAACACTCGCATCTCCGGTTCAGGGGATCAAGCCCTATGTCTCCAAGAAGGGCGAGAAGTTTATGAACAAAAAGCAGCAGGAACATTTCCGCGCCGTGCTACTCGCCTGGAAACGGGAACTGGAAGACGAAATTGCGCGCACAGTGCAGCAAATGCGCGATGTCCCCGAGAATCCGCCCGATCCAAACGACCGTGCCAGCCAGGAGACAGACATGTCTCTGGAACTGCGCTCGCGTGACCGTGAACGCAAGCTGATCAAGAAAATCGATGAAGCCATCGAGCGCATCGACACCGGCGACTACGGCTTCTGTGAAGTCTGCGGCGTAGAGATTGGTGTGGAGCGTCTGGAGGCCAGACCCACGGCGGAGCTCTGCATCGACTGCAAAACACTCGACGAAATTCGCGAAAAACAGATGGGCTAAGACCCGCTTCCTCGAAATTCCGACCATCACGCACCTAACACATCCCGAGCCGAGACCCACATTTGTCCACGCTCCTGATCCGCAACGCCCGCATCGCGCGCCCCGATGGATCGATTTTCGAGGGAGACCTGTTGTGTGGTGCCGGACAGATCCAGCGGCTCGACAGGCACATCGGCGTCAAGGCGGATGACACCATCGATGCCCAGGGGAGGCTACTGCTCCCCGGTGTCATCGATCCACAAGTCCATTTCCGCGAACCCGGCAAGGAATACAAGGAAGACCTCGCCTCCGGTTCGCGCGCAGCGGTCAAAGGCGGTGTAACCAGCTTTCTCGAAATGCCGAATACCGACCCGCCCACCACCAGTCAGGCGGCACTCGACGCCAAACTCAGGCTCGCGGCAGAAAAAAGTGTTGCCAACTATGGTTTTTTCATCGGTGCCACCCCGAACAACCTGGATGAAATCAACAACGCGCATCCAGCCTGCGGCATTAAAATATTCATGGGTGCCAGCACCGGCAACCTGCTGGTAGACAAGGCGGATGACCTGGAACGCATCTTCGCCAACGGCAGCCGTCTGATTGCCGTACACGCCGAGAACAATGCGCGCATCCACACGCGGCGTGCACAATTTACGGGACGCACCGACATCGCCGTTCATTCCGAAATCCGCGACAACCAGAGCGCGCTGGAAGCCACGGAACTCGCTCTTGCCCTTTCTAAAAAATACCGCCGCCGCTTGCATATTCTGCATCTCTCTACCCATGAAGAGGTTGAGCTGCTGCGCCGCGACAAACCGGCATGGGTAACCGCCGAGGTAATACCCAACCATCTGCTCCTGAATGTGGACGACTACGCGCAGCTTGGCACACGCATACAGATGAATCCGCCCATCCGCACAACTCGGGACAATGCCGTGCTCTGGGAGGGCCTGCACGATGGCATCATTGACTTCATCGCCACCGATCACGCACCGCACACGCTGGAGGAAAAACACCAATCCTACCCCGACTCGCCCGCGGGCATGCCGGGTGTCGAAACCTCACTGCCGTTGATGCTCACCGAAATGAAGGCCGGCCGCTGTACCTTGGCCGAAATTCAGAAATGGATGTGCTACGGTCCGGCGCAGGCCTATGGCATCCCGAACAAGGGAAAAATTCTGGAAGGCTGGGATGCTGATCTCACAATCGTCGATATCGATACGATAAAGCCCGTGCGCGATGAAGACATGTTCACGAAGGTACGCTGGTCCCCATTCCACGGCAGAAAGCTCACTGGCTGGCCGGCCTGCACCATTGTGAATGGGCGCGTCGTATACGATCAGGGGAAGATTCGCGAAGGCGTACGCGGGAAAGCGCTTCAATTCACCCATTAACAAAAAAAGCGTTACATGGAACTACCCATGCTCATCAAAGCGTTTATCCTCGGTATCGTGGAAGGGCTGACTGAATTTCTTCCAGTGTCTTCGACCGGTCACTTGATCATTGTCGGTGACCTTCTTAACTTCAACGACGAACATGGAAAGATTTTCGAAATCGTCATTCAGCTCGGCGCCATCCTCTTCCTGCTGGCCATGCCGGTAATGTTTGCCGCTTTCTTTTACGAGCTGCTGAAGAATCTCCACCTGTTGCATGCTGATGATGTTCCCATCTTCACCGTAGGCTTTGTCATGGCATTCATCTCTGCCCTCCTTGTGGTCAAGGCATTTCTGCGTTTCGTCTCACGCCACAACTTCACATCATTCGCCATCTACCGGATCTGTACTCGGGATACTAGTGCTGGCGTATTTACGATAACCGACCATGGTTGAAAAAATTATCTCCCTGCTGGCGGGCTTTATCATCGCCACGATCTCAGGTCTGGGTTACGGCGGTGTGGTGCTGCTGATGGCGATCGAAAGCGCCTGCATTCCATTACCCTCGGAAATCATCATGCCGTTTTCTGGCTACCTTGTGTTCACGGGAGGGATGAACCTCTGGCTCGTGGGACTCGCCGGCGCCGTCGGATGCGTGCTCGGCTCGCTGGTGGCCTATTACGCCGGTGCCTACGGTGGACGGCCATTCATCGTAAAGTATGGTAAATTCATCCTGATCTCGCACCACGACCTCGACCTCGCTGATCGCTGGTTCCAGCGTCACGGCGACATAACAATTTTTGCCGGACGTCTGCTGCCTGTCATCCGCACCTTTATCGCCTTCCCAGCCGGGGTAGCGCGCATGAATTTGTGGCGCTTCAGCCTCTACACCTTCGCCGGTTCCTTCCTCTGGAGTATCGCGCTCGCCTGGGCCGGCATGAAGCTCGGCGAAAACTGGAACACGCTCGGTGTCTATTTCCATCGCTTCGATGCCGCTATCGGCGTCATGCTGCTAATCGCGATTATCTGGTATGTCCGCCGGCATCTGCAGCACATGAAGCGCTAAGAGCGCCAGTAAACCGTGTTTTACACGGTAAAAGAAGCTTCGATCTGGCTTTGAATGTCAGGCCCCACTGCGCTATGTTTACCTTAACGTGGTACAACATGCATACAGGCATCCGCGAACCCGCGCGGCCTGATCCAATCGATATGGAACAGAAGACAAAAACTGTCGTAGCGGCTGCCGACAAGGTACGCGTACTCGTCGTGGACGATTCGCGCGTCATCCGCAAGGCGATCAACAAGATCCTGAGCAATGAATTCGACCTGGTTGAGGCCGGTGACGGCGAAGCCGCCTGGAAGCAACTGTTGCAGGATGAGTCCGTCCAGGTACTCATTTCCGACATCGAAATGCCGGAGCTCGACGGCTACTCCCTCATCTGCCGTGTGCGTGCTTCCGATCCCGAGCGTATCCGCAATATCCCGATTATCGTCATCACTGGCGCTGATGACGACCTCACGCGCGAACGCGCCTTTGCTTGCGGCGCCACGGATTTCATCATCAAACCCATCGACGGCGTGCAACTGCTCGCGCGCACGCGTGCGCATGCCAAACTCGACCAGACAACGCGCAAGCTGGATGAAACGGAAACCGCGCTGGAAGAACAGTCGTCCGTCGATCCGCTGACACAGCTCAACAGCCGGCGCTTCTTCCTGCAACGCGGTGTACAAGATCTGGCCCATGCCAAACGCCACACCAGCGAGCTGTCCGTCGTCCGCGCTGACATCGACAACTTCAAGACGGTCTACAAAAAATATGGCGACCAGGTCTGCGATCATATCCTGGTCTGGTTCGCAAAAATCCTGCTCGCCACCAGCCGCACCGAAGACATCGTGGCGCGCGTAGGCGGCGGTGAATTCGCCATCCTCACGCCCTTCTCCGACCGCATGGCCGCGGCCGTACTGTGCGAACGTCTGCGCACGGCCGTGGAATCCACGCCGTTCAAGAACGGCGAGGAATCGATCCCACTCACGGTGAGCCTCGGCCTCGCCACCCTTGGACGCGACCCCGGCGACACCATCGAGGCGCTGCTCGCGCTCGCCGACCAGCGACTTGTACTGGCCAAGGCCGCCGGCGGCAACCGGCTTGGCGTCAGCTACCAAGAAGAGACACCCCAGCCTGAAGAAACGATTATTGAACAGCCGGACATGGAAACCGCGCTCAAGATGGTGGAAAACAGCGAGGCCGGAAAACTCGTGCCTTTTCTGCCGGATCTTGTCACACGGCTCATCCCTCTGCTTGAGTTCAGCAATAAAAAACTCGATCTCGGCCTGGGATTTGCCATAGAATCCCTGAAAGACAAACTGTCGAAAATGAAATAATTCCCATGAGCACCGTTTTCCAACCGGACACATCAGCACCGCCTGAATTCCACGCCGCCTTCCGTGGCCTGTTCAAAAGTATCCTGCGGTGGCACCAGCTCGATGCATTCTGGGACGTTGTCCGTCGCCAGGCAGATGCCGGCTGGTATATCTACGCACTCGGCACGCCAATTCCCACACAAACAGCGACGGCCGATGACGTGAAAAAATTCATTGCCGAAGTCGATGCACTGCTGCATCGCGATCACCATGAAGACTACTGCGGCATCGTGTATGTCGACAGCACCGAAGAACCCACCTTGGTCAAAATTTTTGACCCGAACAACCTGGGCGTCTCCTGTGGCTACAGCGACAACCCGCCGCTGCCCGGTTGGGTACTGACCCGGATTCCACCGCAACCACTCGAGCTTAAACGGCCACTGCCTGCCGGCCGTCAGCGCTGGTGGCAGGCACTCTGGGGCTGACCCGTCACACAACACCCCTCGCTCCGCTGTTCTCTATGGATGATTGTTTCAAGCCGGCGTGGTGGTGCCGTGGGCCACACGCTCAGACGCTTTGGCCCTCTCTCATCCGACGCACACCGCGCGTAAAACTCCGACGTGAACGTCTCGAACTTCCGGATGGGGATTTCCTCGATCTCGACTGGACGCCAAACACCACCGGGCCCATCGTCGCTGTCCTGCATGGCCTCGAAGGATCCTCTGGATCTTCCTACGTGCGCGGAATCCTGCGCGCGATCGAGCGCCAAGGTTGGCGTGGCGTCATTATGCATTTTCGCGGATGCAGTGGCGAACCCAATCGCCGCCCGCGCAGCTATCACTCAGGCGAAACCGGCGATTTCGCACATTTCATAGACGTCCTACACCAGCGCGAACCACTCACTCCGCTGGCGGCCGTCGGCTACTCGCTGGGCGGAAACGTCCTGCTCAAATGGATGGGTGAAATGAGGGAACGGACCAACCTTACCGCCGCCGTCGCCGTGTCCGTGCCATTTGTACTGAGTGAGGCGGCCAGCCGCATGGAGCAAGGCTTTTCTCAGATCTATCAATGGTGGCTTCTGCACCGGCTACACCGCTCCATTGAAGAGAAACGTCGGCACCTTTCGCTGCCACTCACCCTCAGCGATCTTTCGACGTTAAGTACCTTCCACGACTTCGACGAGCATGTGACCGCGCGGTTACACGGTTTCGACGGCGCCGATCATTACTATCGCGTCTCCAGCTCGCGCCAATACCTGAAGGACATTACCGTCAGTACGCTGCTACTGCATGCGCAGGATGACCCGTTCATGTTCGCGTCTACCGTTCCGCAGAGGGATGAGTTGTCGGACTCCACCACGCTCGAACTCAGCGCGCATGGCGGCCATGTGGGCTTTGTCTCCGGCCGCTGGCCCTGGTCTGCACGTTACTGGCTGGAAGAACGCATTCCCCGCTATCTGGAAAAATTCCTGACCCGACCCTGGAGCCATCCCCGATAGCGCTTAAGAAGAATGCCCGGCACCGGACTTAAAATAATCCCGGCGCCGATGCGTGTACCACACAAAACCCCACCAGCAGGCGATGAACGTGGCGGAAACCAGCAGTACCATCTGCAACATCGACTCCTTGTTCACGACCTGAAGCAGTTCTGGACTCCCGGCAATCTCTTGCATCAGGCGTTCAACGATCACGTCGCGGCTGAGAAACATCGTTTGCAGCTCGTCGATCGTGTAAACCACCGTGGCAGCAAACACCGCTGGATAGGCCCAGCGCTGAGCGCTCCACAAACCAACCCCCAAACCTATATAGACCACGGCATAAAACAGATGGTAGGCCATGGCCACCCGTCCACCGTGAATCGCACCAAACAGGGGCACCTCGGTCCCAAGGGAAATAAATTCGAGTAACGCGGACAGTGCAAATAATACTGCCGCCGTACGGAAGGTGATTGTGCCTTTTTTCTTCGTATCCATAGGGACTTCCTCCTGAATGGTGGTGGTGGCCAGCGTCGCCAGCCGCCGACTACAGTAGACTATACTTTATGAGTATCTGGATTTCATGACTGATGACAATCAAAGAATTCGGAGTTGCATATCCGCGAACCCATGTTAACTTGGCCCGGAGCATGAAGAAGAAAGACGCCCTCTACCGTACCGATCTGCTTCCCCACGACATGAATGCCGCCAAGGAGACTTCAACAAAACGGGCTTAACCAGAGACCGGCCAGATCCTGGTATCAGTTCAAGTTTTCTCTACGAAATAACCGCATCACGCCGAAACGAACAGCGCTTTGCCAAGCAGCAGTGGTTGCACAATGGTTTCTTTTTACAAACATCCTTGCCATGGATAACGATGAGCGCGTGGTATTCATTGAATAGCTGAACATCGGCATCCAGCACCTTCTCGAAAAGCTGCCGCAGGGTTTCGTAATCCTCCTTCCCTGTGATCAATCCCAACCGGTGAAAGAGGCGCCGGGTGTAGGCATCGATCACGAACACCGGTCGGTGGAAGGCATAAAGCAGGATGTCATCCGCCGTCTCAGGGCCAATGCCATGTACAGCCAGCAGTGCATGCCGCAGTTCGGACGTGGGCACCTTGGCGAGTCGGCGCACCCCGCCCTGCATCATCAGCCACGCGCACATCGCCTTCACGCGTCTGACCTTGATGTTGAAATAGCCTGAGGGCTTGAGCCAGCCCGCGAGTTTCTTTGGATGTGCTTTGACAATCGCCTGTGGCGTGAGCGCCTTGGCTTTTTTCAGGTTGGTGATCGCCTTTTCGACATTGGTCCAAGCGGTGTTTTGTGTCAGGACCGCACCCACCATGATCTCAAAGGCGGAATCTCCCGGCCACCAGCGCTGATGGCCGTTGGCAGCGAAGAGCGCTTGATAGGCTTCAGCTATAACGACATGCGCGCTGGGAGGCGCTGGCGCCGCGGATTTATCCTTTTGGCGGCCAGCCGTGGGTTTCTTTCTGACAGTTGCGGCACCACGCATACAGCGCATCGTACATCACCATGCCGTGTTTGAGCATCTCGTGGTCATCCGGAAAGTTGTGCGAGAGCCCGAGGGAAATGGCCATGAGCCCCGGTGCCTGCGGCGCGAGGTCGAGCCGAGAGGTGTCCGCACCACGCACGATGGTAGCCAACTGCTGCAACGCCGGGTCCGTAAGAATATATTTCCTAAGAAAAGTGTCGAAGCTGCACAGCTCGCCGACATGGGTCAACTCCACGCCGGGAATGTCGTACGGCGTGGCCCCGGTCTCGGCGGCCAGCTTGAGCACGTCTCCCGTCGGTACGAACAGAAATTCCGGCTGTTTGTCGATAAAGCGCGCGATCAGCCAGGGACAGGCGACGCGGTCGATCTTCGGACGTTCACGGGTAATCCATTTCATAGGGACTCCTGAAGGCTACTTGCTCTTCGCCACGGTTTTTCCACCGGCATTTTTCCAGGCCTCGATGCCGCCTTCGATAAAACGCGCCTTGATGCCCTTTGCCTGCAGCTGGTCCACCACCGCGTTGCTGACGCTGCCACCACGAACGCAATAAATCACGATCTCCCGGTCGAGCGGCAATGCCGTGCTCCACTGTGCCAGCTTTCCCGGGTCGAGCCAGGCCGCGCCGGGAATCTTCTGGCCATCCATCACGTAATCGTTCCGACGACGCACATCGAGCAGCAGAATATTCTTGCGGTCTACCAGAAGCTGCTTGAGATCGTTGGATAGAATAGTACGATTCATAGGTGACACTCCTCTGCCGCTATAACAGCGGCTTTAGCAGCGTGTAGCCGAGTCCGGCCAGGCCGCATGCGCCGATAACTGGAATAATGCCGACCTTGTAACGGAACAACGCGACGCCGGCACCAACACCGATCAGTGCCGTGAACCACTCAAAACCCAAGAACAACGTTTGCACGCTGAGCGGTTGCACAAACCCTTGCGGCCAGAGCACGTGATAGGCAAAGAACACCGCCAGATTCAACACCACGCCAACCACCGCGGCCGTGATGCCCGTCAGCGGCGCTGTGAACTTGAGATCATGGCGTGTGGCTTCCACCGCAGGCCCACCAAGCAGAATAAACAGAAACGATGGCAAAAAGGTAAAGATCGTGGCAACTGCCGCTCCAGCGATACCGGCCTGCGCCAGCATGCCCGACCCGAAAACCTCTTTGGTCCAGCCACCGATGAAGCCGACAAAGGCAACGACCATGATAAGTGGTCCGGGCGTGGTTTCCCCGAGCGCCAAGCCATCGATCATTTGCGGGCCGGTCAGCCACTGGTAATGTTCCACCCCACCCTGATAGACATAGGGCAACACCGCATAGGCGCCGCCGAAGGTCAGGAGCGCGGCCTTAGTGAAGAACCAGCCCATCTGCGTGAGCGTGCCCTGCCAGCCGTACTGCGTGGTCATCAGGCCCATGATGCTGCCCCAAATGGCTAGGCCAACCACGGCAAAGGTGAACACGCGCGTCCACTTGAAGCGCGCATGCTCAGGCGTCGGCGTGTGGTCGTCGATGAGAGCGGGGCCATAACTCTTTTTCCCATCGCCATGGTGCCCACCGGTTTTAAACTTATCCGGTGCGATGTGTCCACCGATTGAACCGAGGATGCCGGCGCCAAGAACGATATAAGGAAACGGTAGGTTAAACGTAAAGATCGCGACAAACGCGGCGGCGGCCAAGGCCCACAATACCGCGTTCTTGAGTGCGCGCGAGCCGATGCGGTAGGCCGCGAATACCACGATTGCCGTCACCGCTGGTTTGATGCCATACAGAATACCGGCAACGGCCGGCACATCGCCGAAGGCGAGATAAATCCAGGTCAGCGCGGATAGGATAAACAGTGACGGCAACACAAAGAGCGTTCCAGCCATGATGCCACCCCAGGTGTCATGCATCAGCCAACCGATGTAGGTCGCGAGCTGTTGTGCCTCCGGCCCCGGCAGCACCATACAATAATTAAGTGCGTGCAGAAAACGATGTTCCGATATCCAGCGTCGCCGCTCGACCAGTTCCTGATGCATCATGCTGATCTGGCCCACGGGCCCGCCGAAGCTGATGAAACCCAGCTTGAGCCAATACCGAAATGCCTCACCAACGGAAACCGGCGCCGGGGCTTTGGTCATATCGTCTTTTGAAACAGATCCCATGCTATTTTCCTCTTATCTCTCCGTACAGGAGGCATACATAAAATCGAACGTCTTGCCTGCCTCAATCAGCAATTCGTCATCGTTGTCACACTGTTGGCGCGCGCCGTTTAAAATCATCTCCAGGCCCTGTGCTTCGCCCACTGGCAGACCACCCACGTCCAGGTAGTGCACCAGCGCACCGAGTCGCATGAGCGCGGCATCCTCCTCCAATCCAAAACTGGCGAGCAACACTTCAAAAGTGACGCGGGCGCCGACATGCGTGAACGCCGCGCTGTCAAAATCAAACCCGAGGACATCGCGCGGGCAGTTTTTCGGTTCAGCGAGCCAGACAAAACGCGCCTTGGGGTCGATGAAGCGGCGGATCAGCCAGGCCGAGGCCAGGCGATCCACCCACGGACGCGCGCGCGTGGCCCACTGGCGGTTTTGAAAATCTTTTTTGTTAAGACGACGAATTTCTCCATCGGCGGGATGCGGTTCACCGGGCGAGAGCAAGCTATTCGCCGCAATCTCGACCTGTGATAACAACTGCTGTACCTGTTCCCTGGCCGACCCCGGAAAATAATCGGTGGCGGTAACCGTTTCGAACTCGCGACGTATCTTTTTCAGTTGGCGCTGTACGGCGCTGGCGCGACGCTTTGTCAGACCCGCCTTCAGTTTCTGGATGGTATGTGACAGCTGTACGTATCCCGGGGTACGGTCAAACAGCCTGCGGAAGCCGTCGAATTGCTGCTCGTTTGTACTTTTGATGATGAGAACATGGGCCTGACCGCCGGAATGGATCACCTCCCCCGCCAACCCCTGCAGGGATTCTTGGGCAGACCCGTTTTCAGGCAGCAAATAGACACCGTCGCGCAGTACCGCAGCCCCAAGCCCCTTCAGGGCACGCCAGACGCGCATGCGGGACGTGCCACGGTGGCTGGGGAGGCTGATGACCAGGGAAAGCCAGTTAGGGAGGGATGAATTAATCATGTAGCGTATTGTACATAAATGTATATATCGCTACAAATAATGAACATAAAATAATTCATCACGTTCACGCCCGGTGCGATTCATCGCCCGGTTCGGTTTCCGCACCAGCGTACCGGCTGCCTTGGCGGATACAAATTATGGCCGCCGGACGCCTGCTCGACGCACCCGCTGTATGATGGCACCTCGCCGTGGGCTCTCTGGCCGGTGGGGGCGTTTGCGTCTGGGGTTAACTTCAAGGGAAATAAAAAGACCACTGGGCAAGGATGAATTGATCAGTATGCCCGAGGAAAAAATAGATCAGCAGATGTTCAAGCACCTGAGCAACTACAGCATACTGGCAAAGAAAAATGCCAATCAGGTATACCTGAAAATAGAGAAAGAATCATTCTAGAACACGTGGTAGCGGTATATCCGGAACAGCGCCTTACAGGCAAGATCCTACAGAACCAGGCGCACAGACACGTCCGTCGATCCAGATAGCACGACTGAGATCCGCCCCCGTCAGCACGGTGTCTTGTAGGTTTGCGCCAAGCAGATTGACATAGCTCATGTCCGCATTTTCCAGGATGCTGCGCGCAAGATCAGCCTTACGCAACATTGCGCCCTTAATTTGCGCACCTCGCAAAACCGCGTTGTGCAGATTCGCCCCATCCAGATTGGCATAGCTCAGGTTTGCACTCGAGAGCACTGCATCCTGTAAATTCGCGCCAGTCAGCACCGCGTTGTCGAGATTAGCCTCGGCGAGATTGGCACGGACTAAGGTTCGGTTCTCAAAGTGGCAATAACTCCAGTTCACTCTGGGTCCTGAGGCGGAAGCACAATCCGGCGCGGTGATTTTCTCCGGCGGTGGCCGGAACCATAGCAACCACCCCCACCCGGCCACCGCTACGGCCACGATGACAAGCAGGGGCAATGCGGAGTATTTCGCAATCGTCGTATTGAATCGTTGCCACAGGTTCACATGCACAACACGATGCTGCTGTATGTCATCAGGCTCGGGACCGCGACGGTCATTGCCACGCCGATTGCCCGTCGGCTCCGCGGCCCGTGCGCTATCACCGATTTTCCGCCGATGGCGCCGGTCGCCGGGAAGGCGCTCGTCCTCATGCAAATAGGTAAGCTTCAAGCGTTCCAGGGCTTCCTGGGAGGTAACATCGCGCATAACCCCGGGAACCAGCTCCGGTAATTCGGAAAGCTTTTTCCACTCTGTCAGATCTATGCTGAGTTCGTCTGGATCACGCACCCGTCCGAGCAGGATGTAGCTGGAAATCTGGCCGACCGGGAACGGACCGGTGATGTCGCCATCGTGCCGGAGGTACCACAGGTAATTGGTGGTAAATTTTTCTGACATGCTGCTGATTAAAACATACCCGGCCCGGGGCCGTCAGTGGAAATAGCTGATACTACCTTTTACGCGACGGTTTGCGTGGACGGTCTTGCGCTCGGCTACGGGCCGCGCGTGGGCTCAAAGGACGCTTACGTTTATGGGTGGCACCGGTCCGTTGAGGCTCCTTGGCCCGGGCACGTGCCGGTGCCTTCTTCGCAGGAACCGGGGGCGTCAGGCCCACCAGTTGGTAAAGCTCAGCGAGCGGCTCGTCTTCCAGGTCCGCCGACCTTCCCGTCGTAAGATGTTGCGGTAACTGTATCGGTCCGAAACGTACACGCATCAGCCGGCTGACCTTGGCGCCCACCGCCTCCCACAGACGTCGTACTTCACGATTGCGTCCTTCTTTAAGGACAACATGGTACCAGTGGTTCGCACCCTCACCGCCGGCATCCTTGATCACGTCAAAACGTGCCGGGCCATCCTCGAGCATCACGCCCTCACGCAGCCGTTGCAGCATGGTGTCGTTCACCTTGCCCAGCACACGCACGGCGTATTCGCGTTCGATCGCGTGCGAGGGGTGCGTCAAACGACTGGCCAACTCACCATCGGTGGTGAGCAGCAAGAGGCCGGAGGTATTGAAGTCGAGCCGTCCCACGGAGATCCAGCGTGAACCACGCAGGCGCGGCATCTTGTCAAAAACGGTTTTACGGCCTTCGGGATCGGAACGGCTGCAGACCTCGCCCGGCGGCTTGTGGTAGATCAGTGTGCGATGATTCGGAAGGAAAGCATGGGAAGGCACCAGACGGCCATCCACACTGATAGATTGATTCGGCAGGACACGCAGGCCAAGGGTGGCAGTAGCGCCGTTGACCGTGATGCGACCCTCTTCGATCCAGCCTTCGATCTGGCGCCGCGAACCCAAACCAGCGCTGGCTAAAACCTTCTGCAGCTTTTCCCCGGCCGCTGGCGCCGTGCGCGCAGCCAGAGAAGAAACGCGCTTGTCACCCACGCTCGGCCGCTTGGGCCTCAGCCTCGGTCAAGAACACTGGCTCGGGTTCATCCCCGAGGCGTGCACCTGCGGCGGAGGTGGACGGGCTCAGCGGCAAGGTCTCACCCGCTGACTGAAGATCGAGACGCAGGTTGAGTTCCTGGCCGATAACATCGAGATCGCGCAGTGCCGAAAGTGGCGGCAGTTCGTCGAGCCCCTTCAAGTTGAAGTGTTCAAGGAATTCACGCGTCGTGCCGTACAGCGCCGGACGACCCGGGACATTGCGCACGCCCACCTGGCGCACCCACTCGCGCCCGAGCAGGGTCTTGATGATATCGGTGCTGACGGCCACGCCACGAATCTCCTCGATGTCGCCACGCGTCACCGGCTGGCGATAGGCAATGATAGCCAGGGTCTCGAGCAACGCGCGCGAATAGCGCACCGGCCGCTCTTCCGCGAGGCGCGCCACCCAGGGCGCATATTTTTCACGTGTCTGGAAACGCCAGGAACGCTCGATCTGCTTCAGTTCGACAACGCGCTCCGCATATTCCCCTTCCATCATCTTGAGCGCCTCGCGGATTTCCTCGCGCGTGGGCTGGGACTCCTGCGGGAACATACTCAGCATTTTCTCAATGGTCAGCGACTGGCCTGCCACCAGCAACGCCGCTTCGAGGATGTTCTTCAGCTCTTTAATGTCTGTCGTCGCTTCGCTCATTATGCGGCCGCCTTTAGGTGGATGGGGGCAAAAGGTTCCTGCTGAACCAGAATAATCAACGACTCTTTCAGTAATTCTAATACAGCCATGAAGGTCACGACCAGACCCATCCGGCCTTCGCGCAAATCGAACATGGCCTCGAAGCTCAGGAAGGTCTCGCTGTTGATTCGCTCCAGAATCTTGGTCATGCGCTCACGCACCGAGAGCGGCTCCAGTTTCACACGATGGTGCCGGTAAAGCTCGGCGCGCACCAGCACTTCCTTGAAGGCGTCGAGCAGCTCGAACAGGCTGACGTTGGGCTCGATGCGCTTGGCGGGCGGCAGGTCGTTTTCGATGACCACCAGATGCAGGTCGCGCCCGACCCGCGGGAACTTGTCCAGCGCCTCGGCAGCCTGGCGATAGCGCTCGTATTCCTGCAACCGGCGCACCAGTTCAGCGCGTGGGTCTGCCTCGTCACCCTCTTCCTCGGTCGGGCGCGGCAACAGCATGCGGGATTTGATTTCGGCCAGCATCGCGGCCATCAGGAGATAATCCGCCGCCAGCTCGAGCTTGACCGCCTGCATCAGCTCGACGTAAACCATGTACTGGCGCGTGACCTCCGCGATCGGAATATCGAGGATATCGACATTCTGTTTGCGGATGAGATAGAGCAGAAGATCGAGCGGCCCCTGAAAGGTCTCGAGAAATACTTCCAGCGCCTCCGGCGGAATATAGAGATCCTCCGGCAACTTGATGAACGCCTCGCCGCGCACGACGGCAATGGTCGCGGCTTCAATCGGTGTTTCAGTGGGTGTCTCGATGGTCATCAGCTATATCCCAAGCCCATGGCGGCGCGCACATCTGCCATGGTCTCTTCCGTTATGCGTTGCGCACGCTTACAGCCGTCGGCAATGATGTTCTTTACCGTCAACGGGTCGCGGGAAAACTCTGCCGCGCGCTCCTGTATCGGTTTGAGTTCCGCCAACACAGCGTCAATAATCGGTTGCTTGCATTCCAGACAACCGATCCCGGCAGAACGGCAGCCCTCCTGCACCCAGGCCTGTCGCGCCGCATCCGAATACACCAGATGAAAATCCCACACAGGACACTTTCCCGGATCACCCGGATCGTTGCGATGCACGCGCGCCGGGTCCGTAGGCATGGTGCGCAATTTTTTCTCCACATCGGCCGGCGATTCGCGCAGACTGATCACGTTGTTATAGGACTTGGACATCTTGCGGCCATCGAGCCCCGGCATTTTCGATGCGTGGGTCAACATCGGCTGCGGCTCGGGCAGGATGATTTTACCGCCGCCTTCGAGATAACCAAACAACCGTTCCTTGTCGCCCAGCGTGACGTTCTTCTGGTGCTCAAGCAAGGCCCGCGCCGTCTCCAGTGCGCCGTGGTCGCCCTTTTCCAAAAAGGCCGTGCGCAGTTCGCGGTAGAGTTTGGCGTTTTTCTTGCCCATCTTCTTGATGGCCTGTTCGGCAAGCTCCTCATAACCGGGTTCGCGACCGTACAGATGGTTAAAGCGGCGCGCCACCTCGCGCGTGAGTTCAACGTGCGCCACCTGATCCTCGCCCACCGGAACCAGACCCGCACGGTAGATCAGGATATCAGCGCTTTGGAGCAGGGGGTAGCCCAGGAAACCGTAGGTCGAGAGGTCGCGGTCCCGGAGCTGTTCCTGCTGGTCCTTGTAGGTCGGCACCCGTTCAAGCCAGGACAGCGGCGTAATCATGGACAACAGCACGTGCAGCTCGGCGTGCTGGGGGATGCGAGACTGGATAAACAGAGTCGCGGCGTTCGGGTCCACCCCGGCGGCCAGCCAGTCGATGACCATGTCCCAGACCGACTCCTCGATGACATGGGGGTCCTCGTAATGGGTGGTCAGGGCATGCCAGTCAGCCACGAAAAAGAAACATTCGAACTCGGTCTGGAGTTTCACCCAGTTTTTGAGTACCCCGTGGTAATGCCCCAGGTGCAGCCGCCCTGTGGGACGCATGCCCGACAGAACTCGCTGCGGTTGGCCGGGGAGGATCGTGTTCATGGATTAAAGCCCCACCAGAAAGAAAACCAGCCGTTCGATCATATGAATCGGCGGACCGATGATCTTGCCAAGAATGCCAGTGGCCATCAGAGCCAGCAAAATAAAAAAACCATACTGTTCAAGACTCGCCAGCCGCCAGGCCCAAGGCCCGGGTAGAAGTCCGACAGCCACCCTTCCCCCATCCAGTGGAGGCAAAGGAAAAAGATTAAGAACCATCAGTACTATATTGATTTCAATACCAAATTGACCCATGTATTGCATGGGAACACTGGCCCAAGAGAAGGCACCTAACATTAAACCGATCTTGGCAATCAGCCCCCAGAAGAGGGCCATCAGAAAATTAGAGCCGGGTCCGGCCGCCGCCACAATGGCCATGTCGCGCTTGGGGTGACGCAGATTTTCCCAGGTTACCGGGACGGGTTTGGCCCAACCAAAAATGAACCCGCCAAGTATCAACAACAAGCCCGGCACCAGAATCGTGCCAAAAGGATCGATGTGCTTGATGGGATTGAGCGTCAGCCGGCCCAACCGTTGGGCCGTGGGGTCGCCAAACTGCTTGGCCATCCATCCATGGGCCACTTCATGAACAGTAATGGCAAACAGCAGGGGCAGAAGCGCTACGGCGAAAAACTGGGGCAGGCTTAGGTTAGGCATTGACGGCGGAGTATATCAGGTGCGCCGCCCGGGTAAAACGCACATAGAACATAAAATCTACTTGATTTTGCTGAAAATTCAGCCTGCCGCAAACTGTGTGCTCTCCCCCTTTCCGACGCGGACGACCGTGGCCCGCCCGTCTTCGAGTTCGAGCACCGTGGTCGGCTCAAGCCCACAGAAACCGCCATCAACCACCAGATCCAGCACGTGCTCCAAGCGCTCGCGGATTTCCTCGGGATCGCTCATGGGTAGATCCTCGCCCGGTAAAATGAGAGTCGAACTCATGAGCGGTTCGTTCAGCTCCGCCAACAGCGCCAGGGTGATGGTATTTTCCGGTACGCGCAGGCCAATGGTCTTGCGCTTGGGGTGCTGCAAGCGACGCGGCACCTCACGCGTCGCCGGTAATATAAAAGTGTACGGCCCCGGGGTATGGGCCTTGAGAAACCGGTAGTCGGCATTGCCCACCCGCGCGTATTGCGATACCTCCGACAGGTCACGGCACATGAGCGTGAAGTTATGGCGTTCGTCCACGCTGCGGATCCGGCGGATGCGTTCCATGGCCTCCTTGTCGCCGATGTGACATCCCAATGCATAGCTTGAGTCCGTCGGATAGACGATCACCCCGCCTTGGCGCACGATATCCACGGCGCGCTTGATCAGACGTGCCTGCGGATGGGTCGGATGAATCTGAAAATACTGGGCCATGAATCAGCCCAGATTTGACAGGGGTATGGTCGACGGCTGCACTTTCCATTCGTGCCAAACGGGGATGCAGCTTTCGGGAATGGCCGGCAGGCGCCCGAGATCCACCCACGGGTTCTCCGGCCCATGATAATCCGAACCGGCGGAGGCGTGAAAACCATGCTCCAGACAGATATCGGCAAAATGACGATTCATCTCCGGTTGGTGGCTACCGGAAATTACTTCAATGGCGGTACCACCGCATTCACGGAATTCGCCAAGCATCCGTCGCAGTTTTCCGGCACTCAATTTATAGCGCGCGGGATGGGCCACGACAGCAACGCCGCCGGCGGATCGAATCCAGCCCACGGCCTGATTAAGCGTGGCCCATTTCCCAGGGACGTAGGCGGGTTTGCCACGCGCGAGAAATTGTTTGAACGCCTGCTGCGGGCTGTGCACGAAACCCTGCTCGAACAGAAAACGGGCAAAATGCGTGCGTGAAATAATGGTGCCATGCACATAACGCATGGCGCCTTCGAATGCCCCGTCGATTCGTTTCTTCTGCAGGCGCCGGCCGATTTCTTGCGCGCGCCACTGGCGGAATTCACGCAAGTCCGACAGCCCCTGTTGCAGGGAGGCGTCAGAAACATCAATGTTCAGGCCAACGATATGCAGCGTCTGCCCCTCCCAGGTGACGGAAATTTCCACACCCGCGATCAAGATAAGGCCAACCTTATCGGCGGCGGCCTGCGCCTCGACGATGCCATCGGTAACATCGTGGTCGGTCAGGGCAAGCACATCGACACCGCCGGCATGCGCCCGCGCGACCAGATCCGACGGAGACAAGGTCCCGTCAGAACGCAGGCTGTGAGTGTGCATATCGTAGCGCCGATTCATAGATTCGCCTTTTCCCGGAAACACGGATGCCTGTATTTCTCCCTGAGAATACAGGGTATCATGAACAAATGAGTCATGCCTGAGGGTCTCTGTGAACTTTTATGACGGCCATTCCACCCACACTTACCGAAGCCGTGCTGCGCTTCAAACACGTGGCGGCGGACATTCAGGAGGCTTTCGAGGCGAAACGGCCCACCGCCGTGGCTGGCCAACTGACGCCGGCGTCCCTGTTTGAAGCCGTAGACCAGTTCCTCACCATTGCCACCCGAATCGACAAGGAAGAAGGCGAAACTGCCCGGATTTACAAGGAGGACGTCACCCAGCTGGGCGATTACGGGATGACACTGATGACGGATCTCTCCGCCTGGGCCGGACAACTCAAGCTGCCCAATACGCGGCACGACCTGGAAATCATCACGCTGGCCGCTACCGATTGGATCATGCGCCATCAGGGACAGATTCGCACGCTCGATCCCATTGTCAACGCGCTCGCCAACTTCGCCAACCGCGTGAAAGATCCGTCGGAACTGGGGCCGCTGGCAACCTTTATGGGGCGCATCGTCCAGGCAAGCTCGAACATCATCAAACAAGATCTGGAGAAAAATAATCCGTCCCGGCCATGGCGCGTGTTGCTCATCAACCGCGGGATTGTGGCCACACGCACACACAACCCAGCGCTGATGGAACAAGTATTCGATGAACTGGTCAAATACCTGCCCGAAGACGCCCCCACTTTCTTCGCCGAAGGGATGCAGCAGATGGAAGCATTAAACTACCCCCCTCCGGTGCGGCTGGTCATGGGCCGTTATTTTGACCGCTGGACGCGTCCACGGATGCATTGATCGGCTGCTTTTCCTGCATTCTTGCCGCTTTTCCGGCGTAGTGACACAATAGCGCCTCGCTGACAGCCTTTCCGGTACCGATGAAATTTCTTTACGATCTTTTTCCCCTGCTGCTTTTTTTTGCAGCCTTCAAGTACTACGGTATTTATACCGCTACCGCCGTGGCGATCGTCGCCTCATTTGTACAGGTCGGGCTCTTCTGGTTGAAGCATCGCCGCTTTGAAACCATGCAAGTCGTGACGCTCGTGGTGATTGCCGTCTTTGGCGGCATGACGCTGCTGTTGCACGACGATACCTTTATCAAATGGAAACCCACGCTGGTGTATTGGATACTTGCCACACTCTTGTTCGGGAACCAGTGGCTGGGAAAGAGAACCATCATCGAGCGCATGCTCGGCGCGCAGATCACGGTCCCCGAACATATATGGAAGCGACTCAATCTAAGCTGGGGATTTTTCTTTACCGTGCTCGGCGGGATCAATCTGTATGTCGCATTCTATTACGGGCTCGATCAGGACGCCGAGACACGCCGCAACATCTGGGTGAACTTCAAGGTATTCGGTCTGCTCGGAATCACTTTGGTGTTCACCGTGGTGCAGGCCTTCTTCATGGCAAAACATGTCGAACAAAAACCAGAGGCGGGCGAATCCGCCACCGACAAGGCCGCGGACTGATGCTCTACGTCATTAACGGAACCGACGTGGAAGAAAGTCTAGAGCGGCGACTCGCCGTGCGTGCCGCGCATCTGGCGCGGCTGCAGCAACTGCGCACCGAAGGCCGCCTGCTGCTTGCCGGACCCTACCCTGCCGTCGACAGCACCGATCCCGGACCCGCCGGCTTCACCGGCAGCCTGATCGTCGCCGAATTCGATTCGCTCGATGACGCGCAGGTCTGGGCCGATGCAGATCCGTATATCGAGGCCGGCGTCTACGCAGGCGTGTCTGTAAAACCGTTTCGCAAAGTGCTACCCTGATGCGCACCGAACGGATCAAGGCGTGCCTGAGCGCAGCCCTTGAGCCCCAGACAATCGAAGTACGCGACGACAGTCACATGCATGCTGGGCACGAAGGCGCCAAGGGTGGCGGCGGACATTTTTCCGTGACGGTTGTAACGCCGCGTTTCCTCGGTAAAAATCACGTTCAACGGCATCAGATGGTCTACCAGGCGCTGGGCGATATGATGAAAAAGGATATTCACGCACTTAGTATCCGCGCGCTGACGCCGGATGAATTTTTGAATCAAAAAACTTAGCCAACATCCCAACAAAAGGAAAATCCATGCCTACCTTACGTATCAGCATCATTGCCCTTGTCGCTGCCCTCGGCCTGGCCGTGGTTGGCTGTGACAAGAAACCCACCGAACCCGGAAAGGCCGGAGAAACCAAGACGGCCCCCGACAAGGCGATTGCCACCGTTAATGGCGACAAAATCATGGAGTCGGACTTGCAGGGCTATTTGCAGATGCGCCAGCAACAGATGGGCCCCATTCCAGACAAGGACAAGGAACGAAAAGTCGCCATCGACGAAATGATTGAGAAGGCGCTGCTGGCGCAGCACGCCACCGACACCAAACTCGACCAGGATCCGGAAGTGAGCGGCCTGATGAAGCGCGTGCGCGAGGAAATCCTGGTGCAGGCCGTCAAGCGCAAAATGCTGCGTGACAACCCGATCACGGACGAAGACGTGAAGAAACGCTTCGAGCAGGAAGTGGCAAACACGCACAAGACGGAATACAAGGTGCGCCATATCCTCGTGAAGGAAGAAAGCGAAGCCAAGGACATCCTGGCGCAATTGCAAAAAGGCGCGAGCTTCGAAAAACTGGCCAAGGAAAAATCCATCGACATACAGAGCGGCAAAGCTGGTGGCGAACTCGGCTGGGTTAACCAAGGCATGGTGGTGCCGGAATTCTTCAACGCGGTGATGCCCATGAAGAAAGGCACGGTTTCCGCGGCGCCCGTGAAATCCGACTTCGGCTGGCACATCATCAAAGTGGAAGATACGCGCCCGCTCAAGATTCCGACTTATGAGGAGTTCATGGCGGATCAGCGTGCCCGTGCCAACATCTATCACAAAATGCAGGACGAAAAAATCGGCATCCTCTTGAAGGACCTGCGTACCAAGGCCAAGATCACTACTGACTGATCCCTGTCTTTCAACCCATCCCGTCCAGGCGGGATGGGTTTTTTATCTATCTCCGCCATAAAACCCCAACCTTCAGGGAAATGAAGAATCAGAAACTAACCATGCGCACCATATGCCTGAGCGGCTTTCTCCTGTGCGCCGGACTCATGAGCGCGGCGATCTATTTTCAGTACGTGCAGCACCTCGAACCCTGTCCGCTCTGCATCGTGCAGCGCTGGTTCGTAATCGCGGTGGGGTTGGTGCTACTGGCGGGCGCACTGCACAATCCGCGCGCTTGGGGACGACGGATGTATGGCCTGCTCACGACCCTCTTTGCGAGCCTGGGCGCGGCAGTCGCCACCCGCCAAGTCTGGATTCAGAGCCTGCCGCCGGACCGGCAGCCCGGCTGCGGATTCGATCTCGATACCATGCTCCAGAGCTTTCCCCTCATCAAAACCGCGACGCTCGTCTGGGCCGGCACCAGCGACTGCGCGACCGTGACCTGGCGCTTTCTCGGACTCAGCATGGCGGGCTGGGTACTCGTGTTTTTTGCGGGATTTATCGTATTGGGATTTGGGCTGATGGTTACGAAAAGAAACTTTTACTCATTATAAATACAATATTGGTTGGGGTGTACGAAGAGAACCCCTACTAGTAAAACTATTTCCCGAGCAACCTGAAAAATTCTTTTTCATCCAGCATCGTAACCCCGAGTTCCTTGGCCTTGTCGGCTTTGGATCCGGGATCTTCGCCGACAATGACGTAATCCGTTTTTTTCGACACACTGCCTGTGACCTTCGCGCCCATGTCCTGGAGTGTGCGCTTGACCTCATCGCGGTTCATGGAAGAAAGACCACCGGTGAGGACGAAGGTCTTGCCGGCAAGCACGGAGGATTTTTTTACACCTGTTGGTTTGGGCCAGTGCACGCCAGCCTTGCGTAAATCGCGAATGACCTCGCGGTTATGTTTTTCGTGGAAGAAACTGTAAATGTCCTCGGCCATGGTGGGGCCAATACCATGGATCTGTTCGAGCGTTTCACGGCCCGCGTCCATGATGCCATCCAGTGATCCAAACTGTTCAGCCAGCAACTGGGCCGTGGCCTCGCCAACCTGCGGGATACCAAGCGCAAGCAGAAATCGTCCGAGCGTCGTGTCCTTGCTCTTCTCGATCTGATCGAGCAGATTCTGCGCCGACTTATCGGCCATGCGCTCGAGATTAGCCAGCTCAACCTTCGTGAGCTGGTAGAGATCGGCCACGGTTTGCACCATACCCTTCTCCACCAGTTGCTGCACCAGCTTGTCGCCAAGACCCTCGACATCCATGGCGTGGCGCGAGGCAAAGTGCAAAATTGCGCCCATACGCTGGGCGGAACAAACGAGTCCACCCATGCAGCGATGCGCCGCCTCCTCCGGCTCACGGATCACTTGGGAACCACACACCGGACATTTTTTTGGCATGTTCCATGGCTTCGTGCCGCGTGGGCGCTTGTCCTTGATCACGCCTACCACTTCGGGGATCACGTCGCCCGCACGGCGCACGATCACGGTATCGCCGATGCGCACGTCCTTGCGTTCAACTTCGTCCTGATTGTGCAAAGTGGCGTGGGTTACAGTAACGCCGCTCACCTGCACTGGCCTGAGCAGTGCCACCGGCGTAATGACACCGGTACGGCCGACCGAGGCGATGATGTCTTCGACCACCGTGTTCTCTTCCTGCGCCGGAAATTTGTGCGCCACCGCCCAGCGCGGGGCGCGTGCGGTGAAGCCCAGGTTATCGCGCGCGACGAGATCATCCACCTTGTACACCACGCCGTCGATCTCGAACGGCAGCTTGTCGCGCCTGGCGAGGATGTCGGCGTAGTACTTGAGGCAACCCTCCACACCTTTTGCCGCTCGGAAAAATTCCGTCACACGAAAACCCCAGCCTTGGAGCTGCTTGACAACCTCCGAGTGTCGGCGTGCAACCGGTTCGGACGTTTCGCCCAGCCCCCACGGGAAAAAAGTCAACGGGCGCAATGCGGTGATGCGCGGGTCGAGCTGGCGCAGACTGCCGGCGGCGGCGTTGCGAGGGTTGGCGAAAATTTTGTCGCCACGCTTCAACTGTTCCGCATTCAGCTGCTCGAAATCCTTTTTCGGGATTACCACCTCACCGCGCACCTCGACCACGCGCGGCCAGCCCTCCCCCTGAAGATGCAGCGGCACAGTCTTGATCGTGCGCACGTTGGTCGTGACATCCTCACCGGCACTGCCGTCGCCGCGCGTGCCAGCCTGAACCAGCATGCCATTTTCATAGCGCAGGCTTACGGAAGTACCATCGAATTTGGGCTCGGCGGTATAGGCAATGTCACCACCGGACTCCAGCCCCTTGCGCACACGCTGATCCCACTCCCCCACCTCCTCATCCGTGAAGGCGTTGTCCATCGATGTCATCGGCACCTTGTGGCGCACTTGGCCAAAGGCCGCCAGGGGTGCGGCGCCGACGCGCTGCGTCGGCGAATCAAGGGGAATCGGTTCTTTTTGGGTTTTTTCGATCTCCTGCAATTCGCGCAGCAGTTTGTCGTACTGCGCGTCGGAGATGACCGGTTGATCGCGAACGTAATAGCGGTAGTTGTGGGTATTGATTTCCTTACGCAACTCCTCGGCACGGCGACGCCGTTTGTCGGCAGCGCTCATGTCAGCCCGTGGAATCCTCGTTGAAAAGCTTGAGCGCCGTCGCGCTCCCCGCCGGGATGTCGAAGGCCTCCATCTTGTCTCCGATCTCTTCGATCTGATGGCGGATTACCGCAATACCCTTGTCGGTCAGCGGATGCCGGTCCTGGTCCTGCAGGCGGCCGCCCAGTATGTCGCAAAGACCCTTGGCGGCGGTCACCATTTTGTCGAACGCAACCGCCGGACGGTGTGCGCACGGCACATTCATGAACAAGACCAGTCCGGGTGTCGTGAACGTGTCCCAGGCCTGCGGATCGAACTGGCCCGTCTCCTGCTGATTGGCCATGCTGAAAAAATAACGGCCGCCCAGCGGCAGATCGTTGCGCATATGGAAAATATTTTTCGGACCGAACTGCATGCCGACCCGGCGCGCCGCCATCTCGATCACGCGCCCCGGAAACACGGCGTCTGCCGTCGGGACCAGATTGATGCTGGCGATCACATCATAGGTCTCACAAAAATTCTGCATCATATTGGCGCGCACCAATCCCTCCTCTACGGTCAACGGCAACCGTGTGGGCCGCGCCAAGGCATCCGCGAGCTGAAGACCAAGCTGGATGAAGGTGTTGAGTTCGGATTCATCGATCGGACCCTTGCCGTCGACTATTTGTATGGCGAGCTTGAGATCCTCATATTCGGATTTTTCCGGATCGAGTTCCAGGTCAGACCATTGATTGCTCTGGTAGCGCAGGCCATACAAATGGCGGGGTTTGTTAAGCTTGTACTCATGTTGCTTGAAGACACCCAGCGCCATATTTCGCGACACCAGCGGCATTCCGGGAAAGTGAATCACAAAATCGATTTTTGCATCCGGCGCGTACTCACGGCCCGGCTCCGGTTCGCGGAAGCCACGCGGACGCAGGCCGGCGGCAAGGTTGAGCGGCAGAGTCGCCACTTCTTCCAGGCTTTTCAGTTCCTGACGCAGGACTTCTTGCCGGGTTTTCGTCCGCGGGGTAATCTCCGTATCGGTACGCAGAAATTTGTTGGCGGGCTCGGCCAGGGGAGTAACCGGGATATCGACGCGGGGCTCGGGACCGACGATGGTGATCCCCGCCTCGCGACCCGCACGCGCCGCCCGCGATGGGCGGCTCAGCCGCGCCTTGTCGAAGGCAGTGATGGCGACAACCGTGACGATGACTATGCCGATGAGGAGCAAGGCATACTGCAAATCCATCACTGTGCAACCATCTCCATGGCCTCATCCACATCCACGGCCACCAGCCGCGAAACACCCGGTTCGGACATGGTGACGCCGATGAGAATATCCGCCATCTCCATGCTGATCTTGTTGTGCGTAATGTACACAAGTTGAGTGCGTTGCGACAATGTCTTCAGGGTTTCGCTGTAGCGAATCACGTTGGCATCGTCGAGCGGCGCATCCACCTCATCCAGCAGGCAGAACGGCGCGGGGTTCAGCTGGAAAATGGAAAACACGAGCGCCACGGCCGTCAGCGCCTTCTCGCCGCCCGAGAGCAGATGGATCGTGCTGTTGCGCTTTCCCGGCGGGCGCGCCATCACCGTCACGCCGGCCTCGAGCAAGTCGTTGTCCGTCATTTCGAGGTACGCGCTGCCGCCGCCAAAGAGCTGTGGGAAGAACGCCTGGAAATGCTCGTTGACCTTGTCGAAGGTCTCCTTGAAGCGTATGCGTGTCTCGCGGTCGATCTTTCGGATGGCTTCTTCGAGCGTGGCCAGCGCCTGTGACAGGTCATCGTTCTGCCTGTCGAGATAGTTCTTGCGCGTGCTCGCTTCCTCAAATTCCTCGATCGCGACCAGGTTGATCGGCCCCAGTCGTTCGATGCGCGCCGCGATCTGCTCCAGGCGGCTGGCCCATTCCGACTCCGTTGCCTCGGGCGGCATTTCCTGGCGCACCGGTTCCACGTCAAAACCGGTTTCACGCAGCTGATCGGCAAAGGTGTCACGCCGAACCAACAGCTCCTGACGCACGACGCGCTCGGTTTCCATCGCGTGGCGCACTTCCTCAACCTGTTTTTCCTCACGCGTGCGCGCCTGTTCCTGTTCGCGCAACGCCGTGTCGAGATCGGTAACGGCTTGGCGCGCCGCCGTCAGCCGCGTCTCGATCTGCAAACGCTTCTGCAAGAATTCATCCAACTGGCGCTTGAACTCCGGGGTCGGGTCCAGGCCGGCCGACAGCAGGCGCGCCAGTTCGTCGCGCCGCGTGGCCAAGTGCTGCAATTGTCCTTCGAGCCGAACGATGCCGGATTGCGTGGCCTCGAAAGAAGTCTGCAAGGTCTCGCGTTCGATCTCCAGGCGATGCAGCCGGTCACGGATATCGGCCTCGGTGGCGCGCGTCCTTTCCGTCTCCTCTTGCACGGCTTGACGCTTCTGCTGAAGCTGCGTGCGCTGCTGCTCATGCTCGCCGCCGGTGGTTTCCGCCTGACGCAACATGTCTCCGGCAGATGCAATCTCGGACTGATCACGACCGAGCTGGGAATTGATTTCCTCCTGCTCACGTTGAATCTGAGTGCGCCGAGTTTCGAACTGCGAGAGGCGCGCTTCCTTATGCCCCAATTGCTCGCGTAGCCGTGCACGATCGCGGTTGCTCTCGCTGAGATTGCGATTGAGTTCGTCGCGCTGATCTTCCAGATCCTGCAACTGCGTGGACAGGTCCGTCATCTGTGCTTGGAGATTGCTCAACTTCTTCTGAAGTCCAGCCGATTGCGTCTGCAACGATTCGATTTCGCGTTCACGCAACAGCCACCCGGTGCGCGCATCCTTTTCGTTGCCAAGACTCAGCCAGTTGCGCCCGACCCAAGCGCCGTCGCGCGTCACGAACGATTCGTGCGCGCCCAGTTCACTGCGCTGCGCCAGGGCCTGATTCAGACTGTCGGCGGCATACACCCCGTCGAGCAGCGGCGCGAGATCGATTTTGGATTGAAGTTTGTCGAGCAACGCCAGCCGCTTGGCCGGTTGGCGCGTGGACGGCGTCATAGAAAGATCGAAAAACGAGACCTGTGACTGGGTAAGCCCGGTGGCGCCGGCCGCAACCTTGTCGATTTCCGAGACACACACAGCCGCGAGATTCATACCAAGCACGCGTTCCACAGCCTTTTCCCAGCCGGATTCCACCGTCAGCATGCCACCCAGACGTGGCGCGCGTTCGAGATCGTTTCCGCGCAGCCATTCGCTCAGCGCCGTATCCCGCCCGCCTTGCGCGGCGGTCTGCAACTCAGCCAGTGAGGCCAGCCGTGCCTCGCTGCTCTGCAATTCGCCGCGCGCACTGCTGATTTCATCGTCGAGTTCATCGCGCCGGGCACGGGTATCGCGCAACTGCGTTTCCAGACCGCTTAAGGATTTTTCATGGGTTTCGCAGGTATCGTCGAGTTCCGATGCCTGCGTCCGCAGTGCATTCACCGGCTCATTCGCCAGCTCCGCAGAAATGGTGTTGCCTTCTTCCTCGAGACGCGCCTGCCGCTGCCGCAATTGCGCAATATGGCCTTCGAGTTCACGGATGCGCGCATTCTGGATTTCGCGCACCTTGGCCGGCTCCGCCGCGAGCTCGCTGAATCCTTCCCATTCCCCCTGCCATGCCTGCATGGCACGCTCGGACTGGGCCCGGGCCTCGGCGGCTGCTTCGCGATTGCGTACATGCTCCTCAATTCGCGGCACAAGTTCTGCCAGCCGTTGTTTGAGTTCCTCCAGACGCCGCGCATCCGTCTGCAGGTGTTCACTCGATTCATTCCAGGAACGATCCACCTGCTCCTGTTCACGCAATTGGGTTTCGCGCGTTTCGCGTGCGTGCTGAATCGCCTGCTCGAGACGCGAGATCTCGGCACCGGCCGAGTAGAACTCGCCCTGTACCGCATTAAACCCGTCGACCACATCGGTCTGCTGGGAGCGGATCTTTTCGATCTCGGCTTCGATGGCGCGCTGCGCAGCCAGCGCCGCATCCAACTCGGTCTGGTGTTGCATCAGGAGCGTGTCCTGCGCTTGCAGCCTGGCATCCAGCTCCTGCCAGCGCAGTACCTGCAACTGCGCCCGTGTCAGGCGTTCTTCCTGTTTCAGTTCCTTGTATTTCGCCGCCGCCTTGGACTGTCTTTGCAGTTTCGCCAGCTGGGATTCGAGTTCCTTGCGGATGTCGTCCACGCGCGCGAGGTTCTCGCGCGAATGCTTGATGCGGTTTTCCGTTTCGCGCCGACGTTCTTTATACTTAGAGATACCGGCGGCTTCTTCGACGAAGCCGCGCAACTCTTCCGGCTTCGCCTCGATGATGCGGGTGACCATGCCTTGCTCGATGATCGAGTAGGCGCGCGGGCCAAGACCGGTACCGAGGAAAAGATCGGTGATGTCCTTGCGGCGGCACTTGGTGCGATTGAGATAATAATCCGACTGGCCATCGCGCCCGGCTTCGCGGCGGATGGAGATTTCGCCATAACTAGCATACTGCCCGCCGGCGCTGCCATCGTTGTTGTCGAAGACCAGTTCGACGGAGGCGATCGCCACCGGCTTGCGCGAATTGGAGCCGTTGAAAATGACATCGGCCATGGAATCGCCACGCAGGTTCTTGGCGGAGGATTCGCCCATCACCCAGCGCACGGCGTCGATGATGTTCGACTTGCCGCACCCGTTCGGACCGACGATACCGATCAGGTTACCGGAGATGGGAATGACGATGGGCTCTACAAATGACTTGAAACCGGCAAGCTTGACTGTTTTTAGGCGCATCGCTTTTCCGCAGGTAAGCCCGTGTCCGTGGGCGTGAATTAAGCTACAATTTTACAAAGATTCCAAATCCATTAAAGTCCGGAAATGTCCACCACACCGAGCAAGAATCTCGAAACCTTTCCCAACCCTCATCCGGGGCGGGATTATATCATTGAGATCGAATGTCCGGAGTTCACTTGTCTGTGCCCCAAGACCGGTCAGCCGGATTTTGCCACCTTGTCCCTCGAATATGTCCCGGATGCGCTCTGCGTCGAACTGAAATCGCTCAAGCTCTACGTCTGGTCATACCGCAACGAAGGGCACTTCCACGAGGACGTGACCAACCGCATTCTGAATGACCTGGTGGCCGCTGCCCAGCCGCGCTATATGCGCCTGCGGGCCAAGTTTTACGTCCGGGGCGGGATTTATACCACGGTCGAGGTAGAACACCGCCTTCCCGGCTGGCGCTCACCGCCCCCACCACCTTCCGATATTCCGCGGGTAAAGAAGGCATTGCCTGAGAAAGAGACGGGAAATGAGACCCCGCCCGCCGCCGTGGACACGCCCCCGGCTCCCGCCATGGAAAAACCTCAGACAGCGGCAAAACGCCCAGCGCCCGTGGCGACCACTAATTCACGTTTTCGTATGCTGGCCCGCGCCCGCCAATTCGCACCCGAAACCGCAGAAACAGGGGCTGAAACCGAAACCCCGGCGCCCACGGCCAGCAGCAGGAAGCCGGTGCAAAAAGATGGAATCTACATTGGTATCGACCTTGGAACTACCGGCTGCCGGGCCATCGCCATCGATATTAGGGGGAAACAGTTAGCGGAGGCCAATGCGTCCATCCCAGCTCCGACCGTAGATAAGGATCACATCACTCAGGATCCGGCGTTGTGGCTAAAAGCCACCACCGACGTCTTGAAAACCCTGTTAAAACAGATTGATCCAAATAGGGTCTGCGCCCTCGCCGTCGATGGCACATCCGGCACCCTGCTACTGTGTGACGCCAAAGGCAATCCGCTGGCCCCGGCTATCATGTATAACGATCAGCGTGCGGTGCAACAGGCGGGAAAAATCGCCGCCGTCGCCAACCCCTCCTCCGGGGCCCAAGGTACGTCCAGCAGCCTCGCCAAACTTTTATGGTGGCAAGAACAGAAGCTGGACAAAAAGGCGGTGCACGCGCTGCATCAGTCCGACTGGATCAGCGGGCGGCTCATGGGCGTGTTCAAGCACAGCGACTACAACAACTGCCTGAAACTCGGGTTTGACCCGGAAAAAATGGCCTGGCCGGCGTGGCTGTCCACACTCGGCGTCAACACCGGGCTGCTGCCCGAAGTTCATGGCCCCGGAGAAACGCTCGGCACCGTCAGCGCCGATATTGCCAAAACCTTCGGTTTCCCGGTTGGCACCAAAATCGTCGCCGGCACCACGGACGGAGTAGCCGCCTTTCTCGCCGCCGGCGCCACCGAACCGGGACAAGGCGTGACGTCGCTCGGGACCACGCTGGTCCTGAAACTGCTGTCCGACAAGCCCATCTTTTCCGCCAAGCACGGCGTTTACAGTCACCGTCTGGGACGTTACTGGCTAGCTGGCGGCGCGTCTAATAGCGGCGGCGGCGTGTTGCAGCAGTACTTCAACGTCGAACAGATGCGTGAGATGACACCGATGCTCGACCCGGAAAACTCCACCGGCCTCAATTACTACCCGCTGCCGGGTGTGGGGGAGCGTTTTCCCGTCAACAACCCGGAGATGCAACCGAAGCTGGAACCACTGCCGGGAGACAGCGTGTCTTATTTTCAGGGCATGCTCGAAGGAATAACCCATATCGAGGCGCAGGGCTATGCCCTGCTGGAAGAGCTTGGCGCACCGGCACTTACAGCTGTATTCACCACCGGCGGCGGAGCTGCGAACCCGGCCTGGGAACGTATTCGCGAACGCACACTCCAGGTCAAGATGATGAAAGCACACTCCAGCCACGCCGCCTACGGCGCGGCATTGCTTGCGGCAGGTATTATCGTCAAGACGTTTAAATAATTTAAGACGGACTGAAGAATTCCTTTCATTAAAAATTCCCCCGCCAAAACGAAAAACCGTCCATCGGGCGGTTTTTCGTTTGAGAACATTCTGATCTTTACGACAAATCGACGACACCTTCGAGCGATCCAGATTCACCCATATTGTCGCTCCAGCTCACCTTGAGCTTGTCACCATTCTTGGCGTTCTTGAAGCGAAAACCCAGCAAAGGGTCTTCGGAAATGCCCGTACCCAGGCTCATGGTCACCACCGGCTTGCCATTGTGTTCCACCGTCACCTTCTGAATAAAGTGCGGCGGAACTTTTTGTTGAGTGGTCTTATCGGTGCGCAATCCGGTTTCCATCGGATGGGCAATCAACACCTGCAGTTCGACATGACCATCCTGCATGCGAGTACGCATCTTCATTCTTCTGTCAGCCATTATTCAATTCCTCATCATGCGGTATTTAATAGCGCCGGGCATCAACCCCCACACCCACCCACCGTCACCTTGATGTTCTGTTTGGCGGAGTAGAGCTTGCCGCCGGACTTGACGATGACGTAGACGTCTGAGGTCTGGGCCATTTTCATGCGGGCGGAGAGGTAGGGC
>Ga0315268_10000590_pt1 | contig 42531 bp, 36 predicted proteins | sample C1_top_MG_FD_204535 | JGI IMG/M metagenome (GOLD analysis project Ga0315268, IMG submission 204535) | Sediment microbial communities from Yellowstone Lake, YNP, Wyoming, USA - C1_top | ecosystem: Environmental > Aquatic > Freshwater > Lake > Sediment | place: USA: Wyoming | collected 2017-08-01
GATGTGAGCTATTCCTTCCATGCTTCTCTTAAGCCCGAGGTTCGCGGTGACTTGTTTGAGCCGGTGGATATATTAGTCGGTGACTTATGCACCTGCCCGTATGCCGGCGACTACTTTGGCAGCATGACAGGCACCATAATTCCCTATGATCCCGATCTTCCCCCTGTACCTTGGGATTCCATTTTTGGTTTTTCCATCGACGAACAAGGGAATGTCTTGGGTCTCGACCTCCCGGGCAATGTCTGGACGTTTAGTATTGACAACTGCCTGGGGCCTCAGACCGGCATCCACGGCACTATAGATATTCAGCCCTATAACTGGCATTTCATTGTTGATGGTTCAATTTCCCTAAGCGGTGATACAGCTTCCGCCAGCGGCACCTGGGTTGCCACCTTTGACCTGGGCGCAGGCTACGGCACCTGGAGCGCTGACCGGGATTTTCCCTTTTCCCATTAACCGTCCGGGGGGTGGTGAGAAATAAGCGACATCATCCATTGCCGGCAATCAAGGGGAATCCCCAAAAGGAAAGGGCGGGCAGTGCCCGCCCTATTTTTCTCTCCGCATCGGGTTGGGTAAGAGGGTGGGGACAGGGGCCGCCGCTCTTGGCCCCTACGGTAAAATCTTTTCCCCCTCACGCAAAGGCGCTGACGTCGCCCTTGCCGGCTCGGATGACCTCGGGGACGTCGTCGATGAGGGAAATGACGCTGGAAGGCGCGGGCAGGACAATGCCGCCGTCAATGACCAGGTCCAGGTGCGGTTTGAATTTTTCCTCTATCTCATAGGGGTCGCTCTCCACCGGACCCTCTGGCAGGGAGGCGCTGGTGCTGATGATGGGGTGCCCCAGCAGCCGCACCAGCCCCAGGGCGATGGGGTGGTCCGGCACCCGGATGCCCACGGTGTGGCGCCGGGTTTGCAGGATCTTGGGCACCTGGCGGGAGGCCTGGAGCACGAAGGTATAGGGGCCCGGCAGCAGCCGCCGCATGACCTTGTAAGCGTAGTTGCCCACAATGGCGTACTCGCTGATGTCCTTCAGGTCCTCGCAGATGAAGCTGAAGGGCTTGTTCAGGGGCCGGCGCTTCAGCTGGTAAATGCGGGCGATGCCCCGGGTGTTGTAGAGGTCGCAGCCGATGGCGTAGCAGGTGTCCGTGGGATAGGCGATGAGGCCGCCGCCGGTGAGCACGGCCACGGCCTGGCGCAGCAGGCGCTCCTGGGGATTGTCGGGATTAATCTTTAATATCATGTCTGTCCTTTTGAGCGTTTCCGGCCTTTGCCGGCCTTGCTCTTGGTTTTGGAGGGTTTGCCCTTGGCCTTGGGGGCCGGGGCCGGGGCGTCTTCCCTAACCCAGAGGCCTTCCACCTGGTCCTTGAGCCAGTGGGCGTCCCACCACTCCACCGGGTCCACGAACTCCCCCTGGAGGATCATGGCGAAATGGAGGTGGTCGCCCCCGGCCAGGCCGGTGGCGCCGGTGCGTCCCAAAATTCCGCCCTTGTCCACCTGGTCCCCGGCCTTTACGTCCACTTGGCTCAGGTGGCTGTACATGGAAAAGACCCCCAGGCCGTGGTCCAGGATTACCGTCTGGCCGTAAATGCCCAGGGGCTCGGCCAGGACCACCACCCCGCGGTTGCCCGCGGTGACGGGGCTGTGCTCCAGGGAGGCCAGGTCCTCCCCCAGGTGCACCTGCTGGTCCACCGCCTTCCCCTGATACACGTAAGTGCGCCGGTCCCCATAGCGGGCCATGGGTTTGCCCAGGAAGCGCTGGAAGGCCCCGGTCCACAGGGGCTCAGGCCGGCTGTCGGCGCAGACCTGGCGCACCTTCTCATGGTTCTGCTTCCTGAGCTCCCGGTTGACCTCCAGGTAGGCCTCCAGAGGCCCCCCTGGGTTCCGGGAAGGGAATTCCGCCGCCACCTTCTGGAGAAAGCTGTCGGAGAGCTCCAGCCGGTCATGGCGCCATTTCCGGGGCTTCAGGGACAACGACAACCGCTGGCGCGCCGCTGCGGCACCCACCAGGGGCCGGGCCACCAGCTCCACCGCGGCGGCCTCGCCCACCGGGAAGAGGACCACGTATTCCTCCGCCTTGCCCCGGGGATTGGGAAAGCCCCGGTAGAAGCAGCCCCCCACCGCCACCCCGCTCTCTTTGGCTGTCTTGTTCAGCCGGTAAAGGATGAGGCCGCTGCCCCCGGGCTTCAGGAGGTGGCTCACACCCAGGAAGGTGACCTTGAGGGGCACCAGGTCCACGTCCACCTCCCGGGTCAGGGTGGCTTCCCGGCCCTGGAAATGGTTCCGCCAGGAGTAGTCGTGGGCCTGGACAGCCAGAACGGCCTTGCCTTCCTTGAGTCCCAGGGCCTTGGCGTCCACGGTGAAGGGGAGCTCCGTCACCGCGGTGCGGGACCCCTTGGAGCCGAACCCCCACAGGGACGGCGCCGGGAAGGTGCGGGCCAGCACCTCCTTTTCCTGCCCGTCCTGCCTTACCGTTACCCTGAGGTCCCGGATGCCGGTGTCCCGGTCCTCGGCCTTCACCACGAAGTCGGTCCTGGCCCCCAGCACCGTCGCTTCGGGCTTCAGGCTCAGGGCCGGGGCATACCAGTCGATATTCCCATAGATGAACCAGATGATCCCCGCCGCCGCCGCCGCCCGGAGCAAATTCACCGCGAAGAGGCGGGTCTGGCGCTTCACACCTTCCTTGGTCAGCTTGGCCATGGCGGTAAATGTATCAATTCCTGCGCCCCCGGGCAAGCCGAAGGAGGCGGGAACAGTCGGCAGAGAGGCCGGGGGAGGCGGTTTCCCGGGAGAGCGCTTCCCTTGCCGCAGGGGCGGGTTTCCAACCCGCCCCAGCCCCCTGTAAACTTTATTTATTGCCCCTCAGCCCGCCAGCTTCCGGTAGAGCTCCAGGTAGGCCTTGGCCGAGCGCTCCCAGGAGAAGTCCTGGGCCATGGCGTTCTGCATGATCTTGCGCCACAGCTCCCGGTCCTCAAACGCGGTCACCGCGGTGAAAATGGCCTTGAGGAAGGCCTCGGGGGTATAGTCTGTGAACAGGAAGCCGGTGCCCGGCACCTTGGGGTGCCCCACCGGGATGACGGTGTCCGCCAGGCCGCCGGTGGCCCTGACCACCGGTACGGTGCCGTACTTCATGGAGTACATCTGGTTGAGGCCGCAGGGTTCGTAGCGGGAGGGCATGAGAAACATGTCCGCGCCCGCCTCCATGAGGTGGGCCAGGGCGTTGTCGAAGGCGATTTTCACCCCGAGTTTGCCCTTGTATTTGAGGGCCTCCCCCGCCAGCCAGCGGTGGTATTTTTCCTCCCCGGTGCCCAGGATGACCAGGGGCAGGTTCCGGGCCATGAGCTGGGGCAGCACCTGGGCCAGCAGGTCAAAGCCTTTCTGGTCCGCCAGGCGGGAGATCATGGCCAGGAGGGGCGCGCCGGCCAGCTTGGGGTCCAGGCCGAAGGCCTCCATCAGGGCGGCTTTGCATTTGGCCTTGCCCGCCAGGTCCTCCCGGTGGTAGTGGGCCGGGATGAGGGGGTCCGTCTCCGGGTCCCAGTCCCGGTAGTCCACCCCGTTCAGGATGCCGTAAACGGCCCCGGCCCGGGTGCGCAGCACCCCGTCCAGGCCGTAGCCGAACTCCTCGGTCTGGATCTCCTGGGCGTAGCGGGGGCTGACCGTGGACACCGCGTCCGCGCAGAGGATGCCTCCCTTGAGGAGGTTGATCCGGCCGTAATACTCCAGGCCGTCGATGCAGAACAGGGACCAGTCCAGGCCCAGCCAGGGGAACTTGTCTTTGGGGAACAGGCCCTGATAGGCCAGGTTGTGGATGGTGAGGAGGGTCCGGGCACCCTGGAAAATTTCCTCCCCCCCCCAGCGGTTGCGCAAATAGACCGGCACCAGCGCGCTCTGCCAGTCGTGGCAATGAATCAGGTGGGGCTGGAAGTCCAGGGCCTGGCACACGGGCAGCACCGCGCCGCTGAAAAAGGCAAAGCGCTCCAGGTTGTCGAAGTAGTCCCCCCGGGGCGTGCCGTAGAGCTGGCTGCGGTCGAAAAATTCATCCCGGGCCACGAAGTAGAAGGGATAATCGGAAGGTTCCGGGGCCAGGAGGTCGAACTCCAGGCTTAAGGGGCCCGCCGGTGCTTCCAGGCCTTCGGCCACGGTGGTAAGGGGGACTTTGCCCCGCTTCACCATGCCGTACGCGGGCATCAGCACCTTCACCTCCACCCCCAGCCCTTCCAGGGCCTTGGGCAGCGTGCCCACCACGTCCGCCAGCCCCCCGGTCTTGGCAAAGGGCACCGCCTCCGAGGCCACCATCAACACCCGCATTTTTTCAGGCATCCCCCCTCCTTATCCTTTGGTAGGGCCGGCCTCCACGGCAGCCTTCAGACCGGTAGCGGTCGGCGTCCCCGCCGGCCCCTGGTCCCTTGGCCCCCGCATCAGTACTTATAGGTCAGGTCAATATCCGCGGCCACAAAGCCCTTTTCCCCCTCAGTCAGGGTGAACTCGAAGATCAAGTCCCGGCTGGGCAGGTACTCCGGGTTGACTCCCGGCGGCAGGTCCTTTTCCAGGAAGAACACCGAGGTATAGGGCGACTCCTCCAGGCGGGTGTCCGTGACCCAGACCTTGCCGAAGCTGCGCATGAACCGGAAAAACCCGTAGGCCCGGTCCAGGAAATAGGCGGTGCATACCCCCCGCACCCGGCTGCCCGCTTCCCCCCAGGCCGGCGCCCCGGCCTGGGGGGGCGCCACCGGCAGCAGCCCCGGCACCAGGTAGCCGGACACGAACAGGTCCACTTCCCGGCGCAGCCGCCCCGAGACGTTGGCAAAGGCCACCAGCTCCACCCGGCAGCCCTTGTTCTGCACCATGGTCACCACGTTGCAGAAGTCCCCGTCGCCGGTGAACAGATAGAGCAAATCCAGGCGTCCCGACTGGGAGATGATGTCCAGGGCCATCTCCATGTCCAGGTTGGCTTTGCCGTAAGTGCGCCCGGATTCGTCCGTGTACCAGCGGATGGGCTTCTCAATGACCTTGAAGCCCAGGTCCCTCAGGGTCATGATGAAATTCAAGGTATTCTTGTAGTTGGGGTCCGACGACGCCCGCTCTTCGTCCACCGCAACGTAGGCGTTGAGGCGGATGACTTCATCGCCGTCCCGGTCGGCGAACCGGCGGATGACCTCGTAGCGCATGCCGTAGCCGCCGTTGCGCATGATATTCATGGAATCCACGTAAATCCCCACTTTGCGGTTGGACATGAAACTCCAGCTCCTTTTCTTCTAATATCCTCGGGAAGTCTCGTTACTGCTTCTAACCAAGGTGGTTTCCCCTGCCCAAATTGAGAATTTAGAGGAAAAACCGTCGGGCCGCAAGTTCCGGAATTCACTTTTTAGCCCCCCTCTTTCTCCGTTCGCGGCTGGTGGGGCCGCCCTCCGCGGCGCCCCCAAACCGGCACCCCTGGGGGCCCCTGCCTGCCCCGGCCACCCGCGGCCCGGCGCCCCAAAGTAATCCCGTTATCCCCCGGAATTCTGCTACAATAAGGCGGGAAGTCGGGGGACTGAGCGATGCGGGAAGTCTGGCGCATGTGGCATTACTCCACCATGGTGGTGCTCACGGTGCTCACCGCCGGCCTCTTCGCGGCCATCCTCATCCCTTTCAAAGGCATCCCCCTGATTCCCGGGATCACGGAACTCAGGCCCGCCAACGTCATTCCCGTGGTCTTTGGCCTCCTCTTCGGACCCGCCGGGGCCTGGGGCGCGGCCCTGGGCAACCTCCTCGGCGACTTCTTCGGCACCCTGGGCCCGGGCAGCTTATTCGGCTTCTTTGGCAACTTCCTGTCCGCGTACCTCCCTTATAAAATGTGGCGGGACCGCCCCCTGGGGCTGCTGCCCCGGCACCTGGGACGCTTTGTCCTGGCGGTGCTCCTGGGGGCCTCAGGCTGCGCCCTGGCGGTGGGCTTCGGTTTGGAGGCCCTGAGGCTCCTGCCTTTCGGCGTCATCGCCCTGGCAGTCCTGGTAAACAACGCAGTGGTGCCCCTCCTCCTGGGCCCGTTTCTGCTCCGGCTGCTGGGCCCCCGGGTGAGCCGCTGGAACCTCTATTGGCTGGAGCTCATGGATCCCGACGACTGCCGGCCCGGGCCGGCCCCCCGCCTGGGTCTGGCCCTGGCCTGGCTGGGCGCGGGGGGCGGCTTACTTACCGGCCTGGCCCTGGGCTTCGGGGCCCTCACCCTCCCCGACGGCCCCTCCCTGACCCTGGTCCTGGCGCCTTTCCTGGCTCTGCTCCTGCTTGGCTGTGTGCTCTTATAACGTCCCTTTTCCCCTGGGGGGAGAGGGTCAGGGTGAGGGGGAGAACCTGATTGGGAATACTTGGGCATTAAGGCGGGTCCCAGGCCATGGTCAAGATCCACCACCTCTATTTCCGTTACCGCAAAGCAGCCCGGCCGGTGTTCGACGGCCTCTCCCTCACCATTGCGCCCGGGGAGCGGGTGGCGGTGCTGGGTCCCAGCGAGGCGGGCAAATCCACCCTGGCCCTGTGCCTTCAGGGCCTCATCCCCCGGATGATCAAGGGGGAATTCCGCGGGCTCGTCCAAGTGGCCGGCTGCGACACCACCGCCTGTCGGCCCCGGGACCTGGCCGGGCGGGTGGGCATCCTGTTCCAGGATTTTGAGGCTCAGCTCTTCTCCACCCGGGTGGACCAGGAAGTGGCCTTCGGCCCGGAAAACCTGGCCCTGCCTCGGGAGGAGCTTAAGCGCCGGGTGCAGCGCTCCCTGGCCCTGGTGGGCCTGTCCGGCCTGGAGGGCCGGGACCCGGCCAGCCTCTCCGGGGGCCAAAAGCAGCTCCTGGCCCTGGCCGCGGTCCTGGCCCTTTCGCCCAATCTTTTGGTGCTGGATGAACCCACTACGGACCTGGACCCCCTGGCGGTTGAGGAGCTCCTCGCGGCGCTGGACCGCCTGGGCCGGGAGCAGGACCTGACCCTGGTGCTCCTGGGGGAGGACCTGCGCCTGACCCGGCGCTGCACCCGGGTGGTCCTGCTGGAGCAGGGCCGGGTGGCCGCGGACGGGCCCCCGGAGACGGTGCTGCGCAAGGTGGACCTCTTCCGCCGCCTGGGCCTTCAGGCCCCGGAGCTGCCGGCCCTGTTCCACGACCTGGGCCAGGCGGAACTGCCCTTGACCTTGCCCGAGGCCGAGGCCCGGGCCCGCTCCCTGGGATGGGAGCGAAAAGCAGAAAGCGCCTCCACCCCCTCCCTGACCCTCCCCCCTCAAGGGGATGGGGAAATGGAAACCGCCCCGGAAATCCTGGCCCTGCGCCGGGTGACCTTCGCCTACCCGGGGGCGGACCCCGTTTTGCGCGACTTTTCCCTGAGCTTCCGCCGGGGCGAGCTCACCGCCATCCTGGGCCCCAACGCCGGCGGCAAGACCACCCTGGTGAAACTGCTCCGGGGCCTGCTCACACCCCAAGCGGGGGAAGTCTGTCGGGCCCCGGAAATTGAGCGCCTGGGCTTTGTCTTCCAGAACCCCGACTACCAGCTCTTCGCCCAGGAGGTGGGGGAGGAGGTGGCCTTCGGCCCCCGGCAGTTGGGCCTGGACCCGGAGGAAGTGGCCCGCCGGGTGGACACCTCCCTGGCCCGGGTGCACCTGGCCGAGCGGGCCGGCGACGACCCCTTCTCCCTCACCAAGGGGCAGCGCCAGCGCCTGGCCGTGGCCGGGGTCCTGGCCCTGGCCCCCCAGGTCATCATCCTGGACGAGCCCACCACCGGCCTGGACTTCCGGGAGCAGCAGGACCTCCTGGGGCTGGTGGCGGAGCTCCACGCCCAGGGGCACACCATCATCATGGTGACCCACTCCATGGGGGCCGCGGCGGCATACGCCCGGCGGCTCATCGTCCTGGATCAGGGTCGCGTGGTCCTGGACGGCCCCCCCCGGGAGATCCTGGCCCAGGAGGAAACCCTGGCCCGCTGCCGCCTGCGGCCTCCGGAAGTGGTGCAGCTCAGCCGCAGGTTAGGCTTTGTCGCCTTGACGCCGGAAGAATTTAGAGCCAGAATCGCGAGGAGAGAGTCAGGGGCCGGTAGCGCCGGCGTCCCTGCGGGCCCTTAGGCCCCTGACCCGCCCCCCACCCAAAGACCACGAATTAGGAGGCATCTATGTGGGTAGCCGCGGTACAGTTCAATTCCGGGCCGGACTCGGAGGCCAACCTGGCCCGGGCCCGGGCCTTCATCGAAGAGGCCGCAGGCCGGGGCGCGGAGCTCATCGCCCTGCCGGAGCACTTTGCCTACCTGGGGGCCGAGGCGGGCATGGGGGAATTGGCCCAGCCCCTGGACGGTCCTTTGGTGACGTCCTTCCGGCAACTGGCCCGGAAGCTGGGCGTGTTTCTGCTTTTGGGCTCTTTTCCCGAGGCCGGCGCCGGGGGGGAGCCGCCCCACAACACCAGCGTGCTCCTGGGCCCTGGGGGTGAAATTCTGGCCCATTACCGCAAGATGCACCTTTTTGACGTGGACCTGCCCGGGGGGCCCAGCTACCAGGAGTCCCGCTTTGTGCAGGCCGGGGAAGAGCTGGCCGTGGCCCCCCTCCCCGGCACGCCTTTCACCGCCGGGTTGGCCATTTGCTATGACCTGCGCTTCCCCGAGCTGTTCCGGGCCCTGACGTCCCAGGGCGCGGACCTCCTTTTCCTGCCCTCGGCCTTCACCCTGACCACCGGGCGGGATCACTGGGAAGTGCTGGTCCGGGCCCGGGCCATCGAAAACCTGGCCTTCGTGGTGGCCCCGGCCCAGTGGGGACAGCACGCACCGGGGCGCCGCAGTTACGGCCGCTCCCTCATCGTCGACCCCTGGGGCCTCGTCCTGGCCCAGGCCCCCGACGGCGAAGGGCTGATCTACGCCCGCCTGGACCACGAGCGCCTGGTCAAACTGCGCCGGGAGTTCCCCTCCCTGAGCCACCGGCGCCTTAAGTGACTGAATGGAGATAAGCTGCTGCCGGCGACCGTCAGCTTGTCCGGCGGTTAAACGGCGCCCTGCTGGGGCAGAGGGAGAGTAAACCAGAAGGTGCATCCCCGGCCTGGCGCGCTCTCCAGGCCGATCTCCCCGCCGTGGGCCTCGATGATGTTCTTGGCGATGGCCAGCCCCAGGCCCGTCCCCTCCCGGATGCTCCCCGGGACCCGAAAATACTTGTTGAAGATTTGCTCCTGGTATTCTTCCGGTATCCCCTCGCCGGTGTCCGCCACCTCAAATCTGACGCGGCCGTCCACAGGCGCGGTGCGGATTTCAATGGCGCCGCCTGCCGGAGTGTGGCGGATGGCGTTGGTGACGAGGTTGGCAAACACCAGTTCCAGACGGTCGGGGTCGGCAAAGACCTCGTCGCACAGGGGCGATAACTTCTGGGACAGGGTCAGGCCCCGCTCTTCCGCCAACAAGCGGTGCTGGCTGAGGACGTTTTCCACCAGCGGGAAGATCCGCACGTTAACCCGTTGCAGCTCAATCTTTCCCCCCTGGAGCCGGACGATGTTCAGGACGTCGTCCACCAGGTTCTGCAGCCGCTCGCAGTCCTCCCGGGCGGCGTAAAGCAGGTCCATCTGCTTCTCGGTGAGATTCCCCTCCAACTGCTGCAGCAGGATATGCACGGCCATGTGCAGAGAGGTAAGGGGCGTTCGGAACTCATGGGCAAAGGTGCCCACCAGGTTCCGGCTCATTTCGTCCAGCTTGCTCAACAGGGTGACGTCCCGCAGGATCAGGGTGACAGTCGTCAAGTTCCCCTGGTCGTCGAAGATGGGCGCCGCCTGCGGCAACAGGTACTTTTCCGTGCCTGCCACGGTAATTTTAACCGCTTCCCCCAGGCTCTCGGGACTGTAGGCGCCCCTCCCGGAGGACGCCTGGCCCCGGGCCTTCTCCACCGCCGCCGCCAGGTCCGGTTCCAGGTTCCGGAGGGAATCCGCCAAGGAACCGGGGGCGGCGGGTCCCAACAGGGTCTCGGCGGCCCGGTTCAGGCTCAGGACCTTGCCGTCCAGGTCAACGAACACCACGGGATCCGGGAGACTGTCCGTTGCCGCCTGCGCCGCTTGCTGCGCGATGAGCAACTCCCCCAGGGAACTCTTGCGGTAGCGTTCCAGGCTGTCGGTCATGGTGTTGAATTCCTGGGCCAGCGTGGCAATCTCGTCCGTGCCCGACACGAGGGCCCGCACCGCCAGGTCGCCGGCTTTGATGCGCCGGGCGGTCTGGGTCAGGACCGCCAGGGGCCGGACGATCTTGGCGGTCAGAACCAGAGTCGCCGCGACGCCTGCCAGGGCCGCGAGCATGGCCGCCAGGGTGATCCAGGTGTCCAGGCGCCGGGAGAACTGGCGCACCGCGTCGCTTTTTCTCACCATGGCGTCCTGGTTCATGGTGAGGAGGACTTCGGCCCCTTCCTTGACTGCCAGGAACCCTGGGTAAAGTTCGTCGAAATAGCGTGATTGCAACTTCACTCCCGGGGTCGGAGCCAGGAATTCGTCATACAGGGCCAGATAATCCCGCCAGGCGGCTGACAGCGCCTTGGTGGCCTCCAGTTCCCCGGGTTCGGTGATGTTGTTCCTTTGCACCTCGAGTTCGGTGTCGAACAGTTTGCGGTTGGGCCAGGCCAGCTTCCGCCCTTCCTCCCACCGGCCCAGCACTACGAACAGTGCGGCCGAATCCATCCTTTCGAGGGCTTCCTTCATGCGCTGCGCCGCCAGGACGCTGCGGTAATTGTCCTTGAGGATCTTCTCCGACGCCGACCCCAGCCGGCCGATAGTGGTGACGGCAATGGCCCCCAATAACCCCAGGGCCAGGACCAGGGGCGCCTGGGCCAGGAGGATCTTGTTTTTGAGCAGCATCCGGCCCTAATCCTCCTCTTCAAAGGAGACCACGTGCACGTCGAAGCCCGCGGCTCCCTCAATCAAACGCTGGGCCGGCGAACGGCCCAGGAGCCTGCGCCACCAGGGCTGCTGCGAGCGCCCGATAATGATATGCCCCACCCCGTGGGAGCGGGCGAAGTCCAGCAGCGCCGGCACCGGGTCTTTTGCCTTGAGGCGCACCACTTCCGCGCCCAGTTCCCGGGCCTTCTGGATGTTTTCCAGGAGTTGGCGCTGGATGCCGGCGTCGATTTGGGTGGGAGCCTCCCCCGGGGTCTCCACGGAGACCACGAACCAGTGGGTGTTGAGCCGTCCCGCCATACGGGAGCCTTTGCGCAAGAGCGTGTGCGCCCGGGGCGAGCCCGAGGCCATGCAGACCATCACCCGTCCCGGCACCTGGGGGCGGGAGGGGCCGGTGCCCCCCGCGGCCTGGGCGGCGGAACTCCGCTCCAGGCTCTCCGCCACTTCCAGGAGGGCCAGTTCCCGGAGGGAAGAAAGGTTGGCGATCTTGAAGAAATGCTCCAGGGCCCAGGGAATTTTCTCCGGGGAATAAATCTTGCCGCTCTTCAGGCGTTCCAGCAGGTCCTCCACCGACAGGTCCACCGTCACCACCTGGTCGGCCTCCTGGAGAAAGGTGTCCGGGATGGTCTCCCGCACCACCACCCCCGTGGCCCGTTGGACGAGCTCGTTCAAACTGTCCAGGTGCTGGATATTGAAGGCGCAGATGACATTGATGCCCGCCTGGAGAATTTCCTGGATGTCCTGGTAGCGTTTCCGGTGGCGGCAAAGCGGCACATTGGTGTGGGCCACTTCATCCACGATGGCGATTTCCGGGCGCCGGGCCAAAACCGCGTCCAGGTCCATTTCTTCCACCACGATGCCCCGGTATTCATACTGCTTCCGGGGAATTACCTCCAGGCCCGCGATCAATTCCGCGGTTTCGGGCCGGCCGTGGGGTTCGATGTAGGCCAGGACCACGTCCACCCCCCGCTGCTTCAGGGCATGGGCCTCTTTCAACATGCGCACGGTTTTGCCCACGCCCGCGGCAAAGCCCAGGTAAATCTTCAGCCGCCCGCGCTTGGCGCGTTCCATCAGGTGCAAAAAATCCTGGGCCCGCTTAGCTTCGTCTTCCATAGCGGTCACTGGGCCGTCCGGCTTGTTCTCGTCCCCAACCAAGCCCGGGAAAGTTATTGTCTGCTCACCGCCCACTGCTCAGCCCCACCGGCCGCCCAAACTGCCGGTCCAGGGCCAGGTTTAAGAGGAGCACGTTTACCCGGGGCTCCCCTAAGAAGCCCAGACTCCGGCCTTCCAAATAATCCTGAATCACGGCCTCGAGGCGCTCCGGGGCCACCTGGCGGGCCCGGGCCACCCGCGGTGCCTGCCACCGGATTCCCGCGGGAGACAGGTGGGGGTCCAGGCCGCTGGCCGAAGCCGTGAGCAACTCCGCCGGCACCGGGGCGGCAGCCTCGGGATTTTCATTTTTCCAGCGTTCTAAATCACTTATAACACGGTCCCGCAATTTCCGGGAGGTGGCCCCGTAATTCGAACCGCCCGAAGCCAGGGGGTCGTAACCCTTCTCCCCCGCCGCCGAGGGCCGGGGGTGAAAATAGGCGGGATGGCTGAAGGCCTGGCCGATGAATTCGGAACCCACCGCTTGCCCCCGTTCATCCCGGACCAGGCTGCCGTTGGCCTGGCCGGGAAAAAGGAGCTGCGCCAGGCCGGTTACCAGAAGGGGATATGCCACGCCGGTAAGGATCAAAGTGAAAACGGCGGCCCGGCAAGCGATGAGAAAAGTCCGCCCCATGACCATCTCCTTTAACCTTCTAAAACCTCGTTTATTTGTCATTCCGGGGGAGCGCCGCCACCGTTGAGATCCATTAGATTCCCAACCCTGCCAGCAGCAGGTCAATGAGTTTGATGCCGATAAACGGAGCGATAATCCCACCCAGGCCATAGACCAGGAGCAGCCGGCGCAGCAGGGCCCCGGCGCCCAGGGGCCGGTAGCGCACCCCCTTCAAGGCCAGGGGGATGAGCAGCACGATGATGACGGCGTTGAAGATCACCGCGGAGAGGATGGCGCTCTGGGGAGAGGCCAGCCCCATGAGGTTCAGCGGCGCAATCTCAGGATAGACCATCACGAACATGGCCGGCAGGATGGCGAAATACTTGGCCACGTCGTTGGCCACGGAAAAGGTGGTCAGCGCCCCCCGGGTCATGAGCAATTGTTTCCCCACTTCCACCACTTCCAGGAGTTTGGTGGGGTTGGAGTCCAGGTCGATCATGTTGCCCGCCTCTTTGGCCGCCTGGGTGCCGGTGTTCATGGCCATGCCCACGTCGGCCTGGGCCAGGGCCGGGGCGTCGTTGGTGCCGTCGCCGGTCATGGCCACCATCTTTCCCTTCGCCTGCTCCTCTTTAATCAGGCGCAGCTTGCGCTCCGGCGTGGCCTCGGCCAGGAAGTCGTCCACCCCTGCTTCCCGGGCGATGGTGGCCGCGGTGCGGGGATTGTCCCCGGTGACCATCACCGTCTTGATGCCCATGGCCCGGAAACGCTCAAAGCGCTCCCGGATGTCCTGCTTGATAATGTCTTTGAGGTGAATAACCCCCATGACTTTATGGCCTTGGGAGACCACCAGGGGGGTGCCGCCGGCGTCGCCGATGGCCTCCGCCACTCTCAGGACCTCTGCGGGGATGTCGCCTCCCTGGGCGCGGACATAGTTGAGGATGGCGTCCACCGCCCCTTTGCGGACGCTCAGGCCTCCGGCGTCGCAGCCGCTCATGCGGGTGTGGGCGCTGAAAGGGACGAACTGGGCCTCGGGGAGCTTCAAGTCGGCATCCGTCAGCCCATGATTCTTTTCCACGAACTCCACAATGGAGCGGCCTTCCGGCGTCTCATCCGCGAAACTGGCGATCCCCGCGGCCCTGGCCAGCTCCGCGGCCATGACCCCGGGGGCCGGAATCAGCTCCGAGGCCATGCGGTTTCCCAGGGTGATGGTGCCGGTTTTATCCAACAGCAGCGTGTCGACGTCGCCCGCGGCCTCCACGGCCCGGCCGCTCATGGCCAGGATGTTTTTGCGGATCAGCCGGTCCATGCCGGCGATGCCGATGGCGGACAGCAAGCCGCCGATGGTGGTGGGAATCAGGCACACCAGCAAGGCCGCAATCACTGTGGCGGACAGGGTCACTCCGGAATAAGCGGCCACCGGCACCAGGGTTACGCAGGCGATGAGAAAGATGATGGTCAGGCCCACCAGGAGGATGTGGAGGGCGATCTCGTTGGGGGTCTTATGCCGCACCGCCCCCTCCACCAGGGCGATCATTTTGTCCAAGAAGGAATCCCCGGGGTTGGCGCTAATCCGGATGACGATGCGGTCGGAGAGCACCCGGGTGCCGCCGGTGACCGCGGAACGGTCCCCCCCCGCCTCCCGGATGACGGGTGCGGACTCCCCCGTCACCGCGGATTCGTCCACCGAGGCGATGCCTTCAATGACGTCGCCGTCGCCGGGAATGTAATCCCCGGCCTCCGCCACCACCAGATCCCCCCGCCGGAGCTGGGAGGCCGGAACCTGGACTTCCTTGCCGTCCACCAGCTTCCGGGTCATGATCTCCCGGCGCATTCTTTTAAGTTCCGCGGCCTGGGCCTTGCCCCGGCCCTCCGCCACCGCCTCCGCGAAGTTGGCAAAGACCACCGTGAACCAGAGCCACAGGCTCACCTGGCCGGTGAACCATAAAGGCTCGCTGGGGGACGGCGAGAAAAGGTCCCGGAGCCATAAAAGGGTGGTGAGGACCGCGCCCACCTCCACCACGAACATCACCGGGTTCTTGATCACCAGCCTGGGGGAGAGCTTTTTCAGACTCTCCCAGGCCGCGGAGCCCAAAATGGCCTTGTGAAACAGGGAGAATTCCGGTCGGGGATGCACCGTCATATCGCCACTCCCTTAAAAAAACCTGCCCTGGCGGGCCAGGAATTCTTCCAGCACCGGACCCAGGGCCAGGACCGGGAAAAAAGTCAAGGCGCCCACGATGAGGACCACCCCCACCAGCAGCCCCAGGAAAAGCGCCCCGTTGGTGGGAAAGGTCCCCAGGCTGGGGGGCACGGTCTTCTTGCCCACCATGGCCCCGGCCAGGGCCAGGACCGGAATCATCATCCAGAAGCGCCCCGCCAACATGGCGAGACCCATAGTAATGTTCCACCAGGGGGTGTTGGCGTTCAGGCCCGCAAACGCTGAGCCGTTGTTGCCCGCGGCGCTGGAGAAGGCGTAGAGAATTTCGCTCAGGCCGTGGGGGCCGGCGTTATTCAAGGATGACAGGGCATAGGGCGCCACCGCGGCCCAGGCGGAAAACCCCAGGATGATCAGGGGAAAGATGAGCACGTAGAGCATGGCCAACTTGACCTCCCGGCTTTCAATCTTTTTCCCCAGGTATTCCGGGGTGCGGCCCACCATCAGCCCGGCGATGAAGACCGCCAGGATGACGAAGACCAGCATGCCGTACAGACCCGCGCCCACGCCCCCGAAGATGACCTCGCCCAGTTGGATGTTCACCAGGGGCGCCACTCCCCCCAGGGGGGTGAAACTGTCATGCATGGAGTTCACCGCGCCGCAAGACGCGCCGGTGGTGATGGTGGCGAATAGGGAGGAAGCGGCCACACCGAAACGCATTTCCTTGCCTTCCAGGTTGCCCAGGCTCTGGTCCGCCCCCAGTCCGGCAAGAGCGGCGTTGGGCCGGGCCTCAGCCCAGTAAACCGTTCCCACCCCCACCAGGAACAGCAGCGCCATGGCCCCGAAAATCACCCAGCCCTCCTTCTGGTCCCGGGCCATGCGCCCATAGGTGTAGGTCAGGGCCGCGGGAATGGCGAAGATCAGCAGCATCTCCAGGAAGTTGGTGAGGGGCGTGGGGTTCTCGAAGGGGTGGGCGCTGTTGGCGTTGAAAAAGCCGCCGCCGTTGATGCCTAATTCCTTGATGACCTCCTGGGAGGCCACCGGCCCCAGGGGGATGGTCTGCCGGGCCCCTTCCAGGGTGGTAACCTCCAGGTAGGGGGACAGCGTCTGAATCACCCCCTGGGACACCAGCGCCAGCGCGGCCACCACGCAGCCGGGCAAAAAGACATAATTGAGGCACCGGATCACATCGGCCCAGAAGTTGCCGACGGTGCCGGGGGCTTCCGCGCCCGGAGCGCCCCGGCGGGTGAGCCCCCGGCCCAGGGCCAGGGCGACGCCTAGGCCCGCGGCGGCGGAAATGAAGTTGTGCCAGGCCAGGGCCGCCATCTGGGAGAAATAGCTCATGGTGCTCTCCCCGCCGTAGGCCTGCCAGTTGGTGTTGGTGGTAAAGCTCACCGCGGTGTTGAAGGCCAGGTCCGGGGGCACCGCCCCGAAATTTTGGGGATTTAGCGGCAAGAAGTGCTGGCACCGCAGGATGGCGTAACTCACCGCCACCCCCACCAGGCTGAAGAGCAGGAGGGCCAGGGCATATTCCTTCCAGGTCTGCTCCGCCTCCGGGTCCACGCCGCACAGCCGGAAGCTAAGGCGCTCCAGGGGGCCGAAGACCCGGGGCAGGGGCCGGTGGGGACTCTCGAAGACCCGGTATAAATAGACCCCCAAAGGCCTGGTGAGGGCCAGCACTAATAAGCCGTAAACCGCAATCTGGAGCCAGCCGTTGATGGTCATGGCCACTCCTTCAGAACCGCTCCGGCCACAGCAGGGCGTACACCAGGTAGCCCAGGAGCAGCAGAGAAATTACCCCTTCCAACGCATATTCCCAGCTCATGTTCCCCTCCTTACAGCCGCTCCGCGCCCGCCACATAAGCCCAGGAAAGAAGGAAAAAGACCAGTATCGCCCCCATGAGAACCACGTCCAGCATAAGTTTCCCTCCTTTCTCAAGAAGGATTTGTCGTCCTCGGCTTTCAGCCCTGCATCTCCATGAAGAATAGCCATACCAGGAGACAATGCAAGAGAGCAACCCTGGTCTTCAACCAATTGTCTCACAAAAAAATTAAATAGTTAGACCCAGCGCCGGCCCTGCCGGTCTCGGTCTTCCCCGCCTGCCGCCACTCCCCCCGGAGCCCCCGCCTCCCCCAATTTTGACAAAATTTTTACGCTCAGCCCCAGAATTTGGACGGAATCTTGATACTCATGGTCTTAAATTAATAACTGAAGCCCGAGAATCCAATTCAGGAGTTATGGTGGTGGATATTCCCGTCAATACCGGAAAGTTGCTGGTCTGTGTGGGCCCCACCCCCACCGGCGCCGGGCTGGTGAAGTCGGCGGCGGAACTGGCCGCGGCCTCTCAGACCCCCTGGTTCGCCGTCTATGTGGAGACTCCCCGGATGCTGCGCCTGCCCGAGGCCGACCGGGGCCGCGCCACCTATAACCTGCGGCTGGCCGAGCAGTTGGGCGCGGAAACTATTACCATGAGGGGCCAGAGCGTCGCCCCGGAGATTGTCAGCCTCGCCCGCCGGCTAAACATCACCAGGATCATTGCCGGCAAACCCGCTCCCCGCCCCCGCTGGCAGGCAGTATTTTCCCCCAGCCCGGTGGAGGAGCTGCTGCGGCTGGCGGGCGATTTCGAAATTCGCCTCCTCAGCGGCCAACCTCCCGGACCGCCGGAGTCCCCGCCTCAGGTGCAGCCCAAGAGGTGGCGCTGGTCCGGCTACGAAGGGGCCCTGCTGTATCTCGTCCTGGCCACCGCGCTCTGCTTCTTGATGTACCCTTACCTCGACCTGCCCAACCTCATTATGGTCTACTTGCTGGCGGTCATGGTTACCGCGGTGCAATGCGGCCGGGGGCCCGCCATCCTCAACGCCTTCCTGAGCGTCCTGGCCTTTGATTTCTGTTTTGTCCCGCCCCGCTGGACCTTGACCGTGGAAGAAGCCAAGTACATCGTGACCTTCGCCGTGATGTTCCTGGTGGCGGTGGTGATCGGCCACCTGGCCGCCCTGATCCGGCGGCAGGCCGACGCCGCCCGGCTGCATGAGCGGCAGACTGCGGCCATGTACGCCCTGAGTCGCGAGCTGGCCGGCACCCGGGGCATCGGCAACATCCTGGCCGCGGCGGTGCGGCAGATCTCCGGCATCTTCGAATGCCGGGCGGTGGCCCTGCTGCCGGACGACCAGGGCAAGCTGCAACCCGCGGCGGGGGACCTCGCGGCGGTGTTCCACAAAGACCTTGTCAAAGAGCTTGGCGTGGCCCAACGGGCTTACGGCGCCAGGCGGATGGCAGGCTGGGGAACCCAAGACCACGCTGATTCCCCCATCCTCTATTTGCCCTTGCCGGGCTCCTCCGGCTCCCTGGGGGTTTTGGCCCTGCGCCCCCGGGACCCGGAAGCCGAAAACTGGCTTTTGCCCGAGCAGCTGCGCCTCCACCTGCTGGAATCCCTGGCCAAGCAGGCGGCCCTGGCCCTGGAGGTGGAGCGCCTGGAAAAGGCGGCCCGGGAAGCGCAGCTGGGCATGGAAAGCGAACGGTTGCGGACCTCGCTGCTCTCCTCGGTCACCCATGACCTGCAAACGCCGCTGGCGGCCGTCATGGGTTCCGCCAGCAGCCTGCTTAAGGGCCACCTGGCCGAGCCCGTGGCCCGGGAGTTGCTCCGCAACATCTACGAGGAGGCCCAGAGGCTGAGCCGCCTGGTTGCCAACCTCTTGAACCTGGCCCAACTGGAATCCGGCTCCCTGGAGCTCCACAAGGAAATGCAGCCGCTGGAGGAGGTCGTGGGCGCGGCCTTGAACCGCCTGGAGAAGCAGCTGGCCGACCGGCCGGTGGAGCTGTCGCTGCCCGCCGACCTCCCCATGGTGCCCCTGGACGGGGCCCTGGCCGAGCAGGTCTTCGTCAACCTGCTGGAAAACGCCTTGCGCTATACCCCGGCCGGTTCGCCGCTGCGCATTGCCGCCAGCGCCAAAGCCGATTGCCTGGAAGTGGAGGTGGCCGACCGCGGTCCGGGATTTGCCCCGGAGGAGCTGGAGAAGGTCTTTGAGATGTACTACCGCGGGGCCCGGGACCAGGAAGCCCGGGGCTATGGCCTGGGGCTGGCCATCTGCCAGGCCGTCGTCAAGGCCCACGGCGGCCGCATCCGGGCGGAAAACCCCCCGGGCGGCGGCGCCGCGGTGCGGTTTACTTTCCCTCTGGGCCCCCAAGAAAAACCCTGATATGGTGATCTTCAGCCAGGGTCTTTACCGGCCGCGGAAAGGATAGCCATGTTCGGGACCAACTGGACCGTGCTGGTAATCGAGGACGAGACCCCCATCCGCCGCTTCCTCAAGGCGGCCTTGGAAGGCCAAGGCTTCAAGCTGCTGGAAGCCGCCCACGGGGCCCAGGGCCTCTCCCTGGCGACCTCCCATAATCCCGACATCATCCTGCTGGACCTGGGCCTGCCGGATGTGGACGGCCTGGAGCTCATCAAAAGGATCCGAGAGTGGACCCGGACCCCCATCATCATCATCTCCGCCCGGGGCCGGGACGCCGACAAGGTGGAGGGTCTGGACGCCGGCGCCGACGATTACCTGACCAAGCCCTTCAGCGTCGAGGAACTGGAGGCCCGCATCCGGGTGGCCATCCGGCACCTGACCCAATCCCCGGTGGCCCTGGAGGGACCGGTCTTTCAAACCGGCAGCCTCAAGGTTGACCTAGCCCGGCGGCTGGTCTGGCTGGCCGGCCAGGAGGTGCACCTGACTCCCATAGAATTTAAAATCCTCGCGGCCCTGGTGCGCCACCGCGGCAGGGTCATGACTCACGGCCAACTTCTGAAAGAGGTCTGGGGCCGGGCCGGCCAGGAGCAGGCTCACTATCTGCGGAACTATATCCACCTGCTGCGCCATAAGCTGGAGGCCGACCCCGGCCGCCCGGTGTATCTGCGCACCGACCCCGGGGTGGGCTACCGCCTCAGGTGCGACGAGTAAAGACCCCGATAGGCTGTTCGGCTCCCATTATGCAGTTATCCGCAGTTTCGACTCCCCGTCAAAAGACCGGCAGGGCCGACTCTGGCCCCGCCTGGTGGAGTCCTGCAAAGCTGCTGATTAGTTCCAGGTTTATGCGCCCAAAGGCCCCCCTGCTAGGGCGTCTTCCCCGCGCCATCGCTTCACCGTCCGCGGTGAAAAGAGCCTTGCCGCCAAGGCCCATGAGACCCTGGTGCAGTACCTGCGGGCCTGCCCTGGGCACGGCAATAAGAAAAGGCGGGAGGACGCTCCTCCCGCCTTTCACGGTTGGGATTTTGGTAGCCTAGCGGACCGCGGTGGCCTTGGCCAGCTTCTCCCGGTGGGACTGGCAGGCGCGGCACAGCGGCGTCTCCGGCATGATCTCCAGGCGCCGGGGCTCGATGGGCTGGCCGCAGGACTCGCACAGCCCGTAGCTGCCGTTCTCCAGGCGGTTCAGGGCCTCCTCGATGGCCTCCAGTTCCTGGCGTTTGGGACCCAGGAGGCTCAGGTTGGTCTCCGCCAGCAGGCTCACCGTGGCCTGGTCCTCTTCGTCCCGGGCCGTGGCCAGCATCTCCTGGTAGCCGTCGCCGATGTTGCTTTTCAGCTGCTCCTTGACCTCCAGCCAGAGGCGCCTCTTGCGCCCCAGCAACCGGTCTTTCACTTCGGCCAGTTTTTCGGGGGTCAATCCCGGCATTCTGCTCCCTCCCAGGACTTGTTGGGGGGCCGCCGGGCCGGTCCCGGGGCCCCGGGGTTATTCCAGGAAATCCTCCAGCGCCGCTTTGCGGGTGGGGTGTTTGAGGCGCTTCAAAGCCTTCTTTTCAATCTGGCGGATGCGCTCCCGGGAGACCTTGAAGGCCCGGCCGATCTCCTCCAGGGTGTGCTCCACTTCTTCGCCGATGCCGAAGCGCATCTTCATGATCTTCTCTTCCCGGCCGGTGAGGGTGGTGAGGATGCCCCCGGTCTTCTCCTCCAGTTGGGACTCCAGGATGGCCTCGTAGGGGGAGACCGCCTTGTCGTTGCGGATGAAGTCCCCCAGGCGGTCGCCTTCGTCGCCCACCGGGGTCTCCAGGGAGATGAGTTCATCCGCCAGGTTGGTGACCATGAGGATCTTGTCCTCCGCCACCCCGGAGCGCTCGGAGATCTCCTTCAGGGTGGGCTCCCGGCCCAGCTCCTTCAGGAGGTCGTAGAAGGCCCGGTAGCAGCGGTTGCGGATCTCCTGGAGGTGCACCGGGATGCGGATGGTCCGGGTCTTGTCGTAGATGGCCCGGGTGATGGTCTGGCGGATCCACCAGGACGCAAAGGTGCTCAGGCGGTAGCCGGTGGTGTAGTCATACCGGGTCACCGCTTTCATCAGGCCCAGGTTGCCCTCCTGGATCAGGTCCGAAAAGGTCAGGCCCCGGTGCAGGTATTTCTTGGCGATGCTCACCACCAAACGCAGGTTGGCCTTGATCATCTGGTCCCGGGCCTCGTTGACCTCGCCTTCGGTGGCCTTGATGCGGGCCGCCAGCTCCCGGACCTCCCCGGCTTCAGGGTGCTGCTTCTGCAGGTGGTTAAGCTTCTGGTTGATGACCTTGAAGAGCTTCTCCTTGGCCTGGGCGGACTTCTCCGGGGCCTGGAACCACTCCTGCACCTTTTTCTTCAGATAGCGGATTTCCTCCAGGCCGGAGTCGGTTTTGGACACCTGCTTCAGGATGGCTTCCTGGCCGTCTTTGATGATGCGGCCCAGGTGGCGCTCCTCTTCCGGGGAAAGGATGGAATAGCGCAGCATTTCCCGGAAGTAGGCGGCCACCAGGCCCTCATGCTCGGGAATTTCCTCGGCCTCCAGGTCTTCCTCCAGCTCCTCCAGCCCCTCCTCTGGCAGCGCGCCGTAGGCCGCGCCTTCCAGCTGGTCGGTGACCTCCAGCTCGTCCTCCGAGACCACCTCATAGCCCCCCCGGAAGCCCGCGGCCTCCTGGTCCTCCGCCGGAATGAGAAGGTGCAGCTGGTCAAAAGCGCCGATGGGTTCGGCGGCGCCGTTGAGGTCCAGAAATTTCTTAAGGTATTCTTTTTCCATGGGTCTTAAAGCTCCACTGCTCCCGCCGCTTCAGGAAAGATTAAATTATTTATTTTATCTTGATTTGACTCTTTGTCAAGAAAAAATGTTAAACTTTTCTCCCCTTCCTCCCCACCACCCATATCTCGGCAATTTTTCAATAAATTTAAAATAATTATCCCTGCCGGGAATGTCAAGTCTCTATTAACATTATTTTGTGCAGGGAAATACTCTTGACCCGCCCCGCGGTTCCCGGGTATCATGGCGCCTGGGGGAGGCCCTTGGCCCATCAACTTGTCAGCCAGCTGAAAAAAGACGCCCCGGTGCACCAATTTTTCCTGGTCCGCCAGGTGGAAGAGCGCGCTACCAAAGATGGCAAACCCTTTCTCGCTCTCCGGTTGGGCGATAAAAGCGGCGTCCTGGAGGCCCGGGTCTGGAACGAGGTCCTGAAAAAGTGCCCCGGGCCCTTTGCCCCCGGCGACTACGTGGCCGTAGAAGGCCGCACCGAATTCTACCAGGGCGAACTGCAGCTCATCGTCAGTTTTATCGACACCGTGGAACGGCTCCGGGCCCGGGGCCGGAAGCTGGAAGGCTTCGACCCCGCCCTCCTCCATCTGACCACCCCCCACGACCGGGAAGAGCTCTGGCAGGAGTTGTACAGCCTGGCCCAGACCCGCCTTGGCCCGCCCTTGAAGGACCTGGTTTTGGGCCTGCTGGACCGGCACCGGGAAGACTTCCTCTCCTCTCCCGGGGCCCAACTCTATCATCATCCCTACCTTGGGGGCCTTCTGGAGCACACCTGGTCGGTGGCCCGCCATGCCCTCCAGGCCCTGGCGGTTTATCCCGGCCTCAACGCCGACCTGGTCCTGGCCGGGGCCATCCTCCACGACCTGGGGAAGGTCAAGGAACTGGCCCAGCCCCAGGCCCCGGAGCGCACCCCCGCCGGCCACCTCCTGGGCCACATCGTCCTGGGCTGGGAGATGGTGCGGGAGGAGGCCCGGGCCCAGGAATTTTCCCCACCCGACCTGCTGCTACAACTAGAACACATCATCCTGTCCCACCACGGCGCTCTGGAATTCGGCTCCCCGGTGCTGCCCCAAACCCGGGAGGCCATGCTGGTGTATTATCTCGACGAAATCGACTCCAAGCTGAAGATGATGGACCAGCACCTGGAAAGCGCCGGGGCCCAGGGGGAATTCACTAGTTATCACCGGGTCCTGAAGCGCGTGCTCTACAAGGGCGGGGAGCCCCCTCCGGAGGAGCCCCGCGGGCAGGACTAAAAGTTGGCAAATTTCGATAGAGATTTCACTAATCTAACTTGACATCCCCAAAAATTTGTCTTACTTTGTGCCTAAGCTCCGGGCATGAGGCTGAATGGCGCCCTTACCCAGCGCAAGTCTTATACCATTCCAGGAGGACGCTTATGTTTAAGAAGATTCTGGTTCCCTTAGACGGCTCTGATCTGGCAGCGAAAATCCTCCCCAAGGTAATAGAGCTGGCCAAAGCAGGCAAAGCCCAGGTGACGTTGATGCATGTGTGTTACTCCACGGGAGCGGAGGTGGGGGAGGCGCCCCCCTCTGTCATCAAGAAGGCCGCGGCCAAAGAAGCCAAGTGGTGCGCCACCTTCCTGGCCAAAGCCGCCAAGGACCTTCAAGCCAAGGGCGTCGATGTCAAAACCGAATGCGTGGAGGGCGTGCCGGCCCGGGAAATCATCGCCTTCGCCGACAAGAAAAAGATGGACCTCATCGCCATGGCCACCCACGGGCGGGGGGAAGTGGCCTGGGTGCTGGGCAGCACCGCGGAAAAGGTGGTGACCCAAGCTACCGTCCCCGTGCTGCTCTTCCGGGTGATGAAGATCAAACCCCCGGTCCTGAAGGAAGTTTTCTTCGCCACCCCGGGAGTGGGGTAATAAGCCCGGGATACCGTTCAGATTATCTCGGATAACCCAGGGGATCGATAGGGTGCGGCCCATGATCCCCTGTTTTGCCTTTGCTATGTAATTCACAGGAGGATGACATGTTCAAGAAGATTCTGGTGCCTCTGGACGGCTCCGAGCTGGCCGCCAAGATTCTCCCCCAGGTCACGGCCCTGGCCATGGCAACCAAGGCCCAGGTGACCCTCCTCCACGTCTGCGAAGCCCCGGTGGGCGCGGAAATGGGGGAGGCGCCCCCCTCAGTCATCAAGAAGGCCGCGGACCAGGAAGCCAGGTGGTGCGCCACCTTCCTGGCCAAAGCCGCCCAGGACCTGCAAGCCCAGGGCCTCCAGGTGGACACCGCCTGCGTCGAAGGGGTGCCGGCCCGGGAGATCATCGCCTACGCCGACAAGAACGACATGGACCTCATCGCCATGGCCACCCACGGCAGAGGGGAAGTGGCCTGGGTCCTGGGCAGCACCGCGGAAAGAGTGGTCTCCCATGCCACCGTGCCGGTCCTCCTCTTCCGGGTGATGGAGTTCAAGCCGCCCTTGCTCAAGGAGGAGTTTTTCCTCCCCTAGGGCTCAAGAAAAAGCCATAACTCGATTTCCGGGATCAAAGGTCTCTTTGGTCCCGTTTCTTTGGCCCCGGCGGCCGGGGCGGGGTCCTTTGCCCTGCCAGAAAAAACCGGGGTTTATGGAATTATGACCATGGATTGTGGTAAGATATTAAAAACTTCCCCCCCATAAGCCCGAGGTGGTCCATGCCCCATTCCCAAGTCCGGTTGTCCGCGGATGAAGCCCTGAACCTGGTGGAGCTGGCGGAGAAGGCCGCCCGGGCCCGCACCATTCCCGAGTTGGCCGCAGCCATCCTCCAGGGCCTGGCCAGCCTGGTGACCGCCACGGTGGCCGTCCTTTTCCTGCAAGAGAACCCCGCGGAGGAAAATTCTTTCTTCCACCTGGGGCTGGCCGCGGACGTCGAAGCCGCGGTCAAGGCGGCCTGTGCCGAGCGGTTTCATCAGGGCCAGGCCCATAGCGGCCTGCAAACCATCTCCGTGCCCCTGAACCCCCTGGCCACCGCCCGTCTGACCCTGTTCCCGCTGCAGCGCCAGGACTCCACCGTGGGCCTGGTGGGGCTGGCCCTGCCGGAGGGAAATATCCCCGCGGCCGCCCCCCTGGTGGGCCGGGCCCTCTATCTCATCTCCCAGTCCTTCAACAACCTGCTGGACTGCCTGGAAAAAGACAAGCAAATCGCCAACCTCAACGCCTACCTGAACGTCAGTTCCATGATCGCCCAGGTCCTGGACCTCCGGGACGTCCTGGAAGCAGTCCTTTATTTCAGCATGGAGGCCATGTCCGCGGAGGCCGCCTCGGTTTTGCTCCTGGATTACGGGAAAGAGAACCTGCGCTTCTACAGCGTGGAGGGCCCGGCCAAGCCGGTGCTCCTCACCGCCACCTTTCCCGCGGACCAGGGCCTGGCGGGCTGCGTCCTCCAGTCCCAGCAGTCCGAGGTCATCAACGATGTCCAGAACGATCCGCGCTTTTACGGGAAGATTGACAAGGATTCCGGCTTCCAGACCCGGAATATGATCGTCATCCCCCTCACCGCGGGCGAAGAAAAGATCGGCGTGCTGGAAGTGCTGAACAAGGTGCGGGGCGAGCCTTTCACCGAGGAGGAGCGCCTGCTGCTGCAGTCCATCGCCGAGGAGATCGCCTTCGCCATCCGCAACAGCAAGCTCTTCGAGGTGGTGGTGAAAAGCTACTGCAAGCAGCGCCAGGGCCTGAACACCTGCAAGGGCTGCAAGCGGCCCCTGGGCTCCTGGACCCCCTGCGTCAAATACCGTGAAGAAGCCGGTTTGTTAACGTAGGGGCGACCCGGCGGGTCACCCTTACCGGAAACTGCCTGAAGGAAGAGTTAGAGGCACAGGCGTTCCAGCCTGTGCCTCTCTGCCCCAACCCCACCTGCTTTTCTGTAGGGGCACAGCGTGCTGTGCCCCGGGAGGCGGGACGCCTGCCCCGCCAACCTTTCCAGCGGGCTGGGAAACCCCGCCCCTACCCTTCCCGGGCCAGGTTCAGGGCCCCGCCCAGGGCCAGGAGGCGCCGCTGCCGGGGCGTCAGGTCGGCCTTCACCCAGATTTCCCGGCCCCCGGCCTTCAAGGGCAGGCGCTCCGCCCCCGCCAGCAGGAGCTTTCTCACCCCGGGCAGCTCCATGGCCTCTCCCTGGCCCAGCCGGTCATAATCCTCCGGGTCCTCAAAGGTCAGGGGCAAAATCCCGAAATTAATCAAATTGGCCAGGTGTATCCGGGCAAAATTCTTCACCAGCTTTACCCGCACCCCCAGATACCGGGGCGCCAGGGCCGCGTGCTCCCGGCTTGAGCCCTGGCCGTAGTTCTCCCCGCCCACCACGGCCCCCTCGCCCTTGCCCTCAACCCGCGCCGGAAATTCCGGGTCCAGGCGGGTGAAGGCAAACCCGCTGATGGCCGGCAGGTTGCTGCGCAAAGGTAAAATCTGGCTGCCCGCGGGCAGAATGTCATCGGTGGTGACATTATCCCCGGCCTTCAGCCACACCTCCCCCCGCCAGGTCTCGGGCAGGGGCGAAAGCTTGGGGAAGGGGACGATGTTGGGCCCCCGCACCACCTTCACCTTCGCCGCCTCCGCGGGCGGCAGGGGCGGGGTGAGGTGCCGGCCGTCCACCAGGTAGCAGCGGGGCGGGGCCACGCGGGGGTACTCCCCCAGGCTCCGGGGGTCCCGCAGTTCCCCGAACAGGGCCGCGGCCGCCGCCACTTCCGGCCCCGCCAGGTACACCTTATCGTCCTTGGTGCCGCTGCGCCCGGGAAAATTCCGGGGGAAGGTGCGCACGCTCACCGCGCCCGTGGCCGGCGCCTGGCCCATGCCGATGCAGCCCCAGCAGCCCGGCGGCATGACCCGGGCTCCGGCCTCCAGCAGACTCAGGAGGCCCCCTGCCAGGGTCAGGTTCTCCAGGACCTGCAGGGAGCCGGGGTTGATCTCCAGGCTCACCCGGGGGTGCACCCGGCGGCCCTTGAGGCTTCGGGCCACCACCATCAGGTCCCGGAAGGAGGAGTTGCCGCAGGAGCCGATGAGCACCTGGTCCACCGGGGTGCCCTCCACCTCCTTCACCGGCTTCACCTTATCCGGCGAGCCGGGCAGGGCGATGAGGGGCTCCAGACGGTCCAGGGCCACTTCCAGCACCTGCGCGTAGTTGGGCAGCCCCTGGGCGTGCAGGGGCCGAAAATCCCCTTCCCGCCCCTGCAGGGCCAGGAAGCGGCGGGTCTGGGCGTCCGCGGGGAAGATGGAGGTGGTGGCCCCCAGCTCCGCGCCCATGTTGGCGATGGAGGCCCGCTCCGGCACGCCGAGAGTGGCCACGCCCGGGCCGAAATACTCCAGGATCTTGCCCCGGCCGCCCTTCACCGTGAGGCGGCGCAGCAGCTCCAGGATGACGTCCTTGGCCGACACCCACTCCGGCAGCCGCCCCGAGAGGCGCACCCCCAGAACCTCGGGCACGGCCAGGTAAAAGGGCTGCCCCGCCAGGGCCAGGGCCACGTCCAGGCCGCCGGCCCCCAGGGCCAGCATGCCCGCGCCCCCCGCGGTGGGGGTGTGGCTGTCCGACCCCAAGAGGGTCTTCCCCGGGACGCTGAAGCGCTCCAGGTGCACCTGGTGGGAGATGCCGTTCCCGGGCCCGGAAAAATAGAGGCCGTAGCGGGCCGCCACCGTGCGCAGAAAGCGGTGGTCGTCGGCGTTGCGGTAATCCGTCTGCAGGAGGTTGTGGTCCACGTAGCTCACCGCCACCTCGGGGCGCACCCGCGCCACCCCCATGGCCTCAAACTCCAGGTAGGCCAGGGTGCCGGTGGCGTCCTGGGTCAGGGTGTGGTCGATCCTGAGCCCCACCTCGGCGCCAGGGACCAGCTCCCCGCTCACCAGGTGGGCCGCCATGATTTGCTCAACGATGGTTTTTGCCATAGACTTTTCCCTTTGGGAATGGGGGGAAGGGGCCGTCTGGCCCCGGCCCTCCCCGCAAACATCTTCACTCCTCTCCCCGCAAATAGTCTATCAAAACATCCGGCCGGTTGCTGCCGATGCCGTCCAGATTCATCCTTAGGTACGGTTTCAGGGCTTCCACCGAGTCGATGTTCCAGACATAGACCAGGAGGCCGGCTTGGTGAGCGGCGGCCACCACCTCCGGGGTGACATAGGCATAGTGCAGCACCAGGGCGTCGGCCCGGGCCGCCCGGGCCAGGCCCGCGGGGTCCGCGGGGCAGCCCACCATCAGGACGCCGGTGGCCAGGCGGGGCTCCATTTCCTTCAGATCCCTGACCACCGGGTGCCAGAAGGAGATAATGTGGGCGTCCTCAAAGAGGCGGCGCTCCTGAAAGAAGCGCAGCAAGGGGGCAGCCGCGTCGGGCTGCTTCAACTCCACCACCAGGTGGGCCCGGCCCTTGACCAGGTCCACCACCTCCTCCAGGGCCGGGATGCGCTCCCCCCGGCCCGCGTCCAGGGTCTTGAGTTCCGCCAGAGTGAGGTCCCGGACCCGGCCGGTGCCGTCGGTGGTGCGGTCCACGGTCTCATCGTGGATCACCGCCAGGCGGCCGTCCCGGGTGAGCTGCACGTCCAGCTCCACCGCGGCCACCCCCATCTCCAGGGCCCGGGCGAAGGAGCGCAGGGTGTTTTCCGGCTCATAGAAGGGCGCGCCCCGGTGGCCCATGATGTTAACCATGCGTCTCTCTCCTTGTTTCTTGCGGCCGTTTCCTATATTAGATGAATTACCCCTAACTGGCAACGCGGGAGGCGCGGCATGGCAAACTGGCTGGGATTTTCCCTGATGGCCCTGGGTCTGTGGGGGGTCTGGGGACTACTGAGCAAGGTGGCGGCGCAGCATCTGCCCTCCCAGGCCGTCTATCTCCTGGCCATCACCGGCCATCTGGTGGTCGTCGGTTATCTGGCCGCCACCACCGGCCTGGCCATTCCCTGGCATCCGGGCGGGGTGGCCGCGGCCCTGGCCGCGGGCGTGGCCATGGCCTTCGGACTCCTCTCCTTTTTCCGGGCCCTGTCCCAGGCGCCGGCCGCGGTGGTGATGCCCCTCACCGCGCTCTATCCCCTGGTGACCGTGATCTTGAGCCTGGCGGTGCTCCATGAGACCCTGAACCCCCGGCAGGTCCTGGGCGTGGCCCTGGCCCTGGCCGCAGTCTGGCTCCTGTCCCGGTGAGGTGCGCGTGACCCCGCCAGCCACTCCCGAGATCCGCATCCTGGCCCTGGACGTGGGGGAGAAGCGCATCGGCCTGGCGGTGAGCGACCCCCTGGGACTCACGGCCCAGGGCCTGGAGGTTATGGAACGCCGCGGGCCGGAACAGGACCTGGCCCGCCTGGTGGAAGTGGCCCGGGAGTGGCAGGTGACGGAGGTCGTGGTGGGCCTCCCCCGCCACCTGGACGGCCGCCCGGGCAAACAGGCGCCGGAGATCCTGGAGCTGGCCCGGGCCCTGGAGGAGGCCCTGGGAGTGAAAGTCGCCACCTGGGACGAGCGCCTCACCACCCGGGAGGCGGAAAGGGTGCTCATCCAGGCCGACCTCAGCCGCCGGCGGCGCCGCCGGGTGGTGGACCGGCTGGCCGCGGTGCTTATCCTCCAGGCCTACCTGGAACGGCGGCGGCCAACTTCCTGACCCCTTTATCCCTTTTTTTGTCACCATCCCTCCCAGCCCCGGCCGGCCCCCTGGAGTCAGGCCGCGGGGAGCCAGAAGCAGTCTGCCTTTCTGGGTAAGTAACTAAACTTACAAGTTAATCCCTCCAGAGTAAGCCTCTCTTTCCCCCAAACCCCGGCCCTTTCTGCCTAAAAAAACCTTGTGAAACTTTTCATATTTCTTTTTTTTCTTGACATGTCCCTAAAAGAGGCCTTATTTTGGCTTCCAGTGGTAAAAAGTGGAATTTAGTGGATTAGTAACCCATGTTCACCGGCACCTATTTACACTTTATGGACAACAAGGGGAGGGTCAGCATCCCGCACCGTTACCGGGAGATCCTGCAGGAGCGCCAGGACAAGCAACTCGTCCTGACCAATTATCAGGGTTACATCATGGCTTTCCCCCAGTCGGAATGGCTGAAGATCGGCAGCAAATTCGCGGAGCAGCGTTTGTTTGACAAGCAGATCCGGAACATTCAGCGGTTCATCATCTCCGGGGTGGAGGAATGCCCCCTGGACCGTCAGGGGCGCATCCTCATTCCGCAAAACCTCCGGGACTATGCCAAGCTCTCCCGGGAGGTGGCCCTGGTGGGCGCGGTGCGCTGTTTTGAGATTTGGAGCCGGGAGGCCTTCGAGGCGCATCGCCAACAGTTGGAAGAATCCTTGAGCGAAGAGGTGTTCCACGAATTGCTGATATAGACCTCGACCAGCACCCGGCGCACGCGCCGGTTATGGTGACGGAGGTGCTGGTGGGCCTTGACTGCCGGCCTGGCCGCCTGTATGTGGATGGCACCGTGGGTGAGGGGGGGCACGCCACGGCCATCCTGGACCGCATCGCCCCGACCGGGGAGCTGTGGGGGCTGGATGAAGATCCTGCGGTCCTAAAGGCGGCTCAAACCCGGCTGGCCCACCACACCTCCCGATTTTCTCTGTTTCATTGTTCGTACGCCCGATTGGGGGAGATCATACAGGCCGCCGGGGTGCCGGGAGTAGACGGCATCCTTCTCGACCTGGGCCTGTCCTCCTACCAGCTAGAGCGCTCCCAGCGCGGGTTCTCATTCAAGGGGGAGGAGCCTCTGGACATGCGCTTTAATCCTGAGCTGGAAGGACCCACCGCCGCTCATCTCCTGAACACCGCCTCCTCCCGGGAGCTGGAACGGCTGTTCCGGGACTACGGGGAGGAGCCCCGGGCCGGCCGGCTGGCCCGCCTGGTGGTCCAGGCCCGCCGCCGCCGCCCCTTCCGCACCACCTCCCAGTTGGTGGAGGTGGTGCGCCAGGCTTTGGGGCCAGCCCAGGGGCGCCGGCGCCATCCCGCCACCCGGGTCTTTCAGGCCCTGAGGATCGCGGTGAACCGGGAGCTGGACCAGCTGGAGGCCTTCCTGGATCAGGCACCGGGCTGGCTCCTGCCGGGAGGCAGGCTGGTGGTGATCTCCTACCACTCCCTGGAAGACCGCCTGGTAAAGGAGCGCCTGGCCGCCTGGGAGCGGGCCGGGGTCCTGACCCGCCTGCACCGCAAGCCCCTGAGGCCTTCCGCCGGGGAAGTCCGGCAGAACCCCCGGGCCCGCAGCGCCAAACTCCGGGCCGCAGCGAAAAACCCTTGATCTCCGGGAGGAGGTGGACCCATGCCCGCCAATTTGACCCTGCGCTTATCCCACGCCGGACAGATTCTCGTCACCCGCAACCGTAGACTCCGCCAGCCCTGGCGCTGGGCCCGGGTGGGGGTGGCCGCGGTGGTCCTGGCCACCGCCGGGGTCCTGTGCACTTCCTTCCTCTGGGCCGTGGCCGACCTGCAGGCCCTGACCCAGAGTTATGAGATCTCCCTGGCCCAGGAGACCCAGAAGGCCTACCTGGACCTGAACCGCAAACTGAAGATTGAGCTGGCCAACCTCACCGCCATCTCCCGCCTGGAAAAGCTGGCGGCGGAATATGGCATGGGCGCTCCCCAGCCCGGGCAGGTGATTGCGGTCAAATGACCCCCGGCATCAGCAAGTGGGTGCGGCTGCGCATTACCCTGGTGGGCCTGGGACTGATAGTCCTGGGCCTCATCATCTGGGGCCGCGTCTTCCATTTGCAGATCCTCCAGGGAGCCCAGCTCCGGCGGGAAGCCGACGCGGAGGTGCAAAAGTACTGCCCGGTGCTGCCCGTTAGGGGCGCCATCCTGGACCGCCGGGGCACGGAGCTGGCCATCAGCACCCGGGTCTCCTCCGTGGTGGCCCACCCCGCCCAGATCAAGGACGCCGGCCGCCTGAGCCGGGAGTTGGCCCCCGTCCTGGGCTTCAAGACCAAAGACCTGAAGGAGATCCTCACCCGGGCCCGCCCCTTTGTCTGGGTGAAGCGCCACCTCACCCCGGAGCGGGAGGAAGCCTTCCAGGCCTGGAAGGCGGCCCAGGACAAGAAACCCCGCCCTTCCCGGGGCCACTGCCGCCGGGATGAAGACGCGGTCTACCTGATCCCCGAAGCCAAGCGCTACTACCCCCAGCAGACCCTGGCGGGGCCGGTCCTGGGCTTCTGCGATATCGACGGCCAGGGGCTGGAAGGCCTGGAGCACTTCTACAATTCCCAGCTTTATGGCAAGCCCAAGAGCTGCCTGAAGATGCTGGACGCCCGGGGGCACATCGTGGCCACCGGGGAAAAAGCCTGGGACCCGGAGGTGATGGGCAACAACCTGGTCCTGACGCTGGACCGCACCCTGCAGTACATCGCCGAAAAAGAGCTGGCCCGGGGAGTGGAGCACTGGAAGGCCGCGGGCGGCCTGGCCCTGGTCCTGGACCCCAGGAGCGGCGAGATCCTGGCCATGGCCCAGCTCCCGGGCATGGACCCCAACCGCTATTTCGACTTCTCCGAGGAGGCCCGGCGCAACCGCCTCCTCACCGACGCCCTGGAGCCGGGGTCCACTTACAAGATCTTCACCGTCGCCTCCGCCCTGGACGCCCAGTCGGTGAAGCCCACGGACAAGTTCCACTGCGAGAACGGCGTCTGGCACCTGGGAGCCCGAGAGGTGATTCACGACGTGCACCCTTACGGCGCCCTGACGGTGCAGCAGGTGGTGCAGAAGTCCAGCAACATCGGCGCCGCCAAGATCGGCCACAAGCTGGGGGGCGAACGCCTGTACCGCTACCTCCAGGACTTCGGCTTCGGCCGCAAGTCCGGCATCCTCTTCCCCGGGGAGAGCACCGGCCTCCTGAAAAACCTGCGCCTGTGCCGCTCCCCCCTGGACCGGGCCACCCTGGCCTTCGGGCAAGGCGTCAGCGTCACCGTCCTGCAGATGACCATGGCCCTGGCAGCCATGGGCAACGACGGGGTGCTCATGGAGCCCCTGCTGGTGAAGGAAATCGTCAGCCCCCAGGGGGAGACGGTGCAGGAGTTCCAGCCCCGGCCGGTGCGCCGGGTGCTGTCCCAGGCGACGGCCCAGCAGATGCTGGCCATCATGGAAACCGTGACCCAGCAGGGGGGCACCGCCAAGGACATGGCCCCCCCGGGCTTCACCGCCGCCGGCAAAACCGGCACCGCCCAGAAGCTGGTGGGCCGGGCCTACTCCCACAGCAAGTTCAACGCCTGGTTCATCGGCCTGGTCCCCGCGGACAAGCCGGTGCTGGCCATCTCCGTGGTCATTGACGAACCCAAGGGGGCCATTTACGGGGGCGTGGTGGCCGCGCCCGTGTTCAAGGAGATTGCCGGCCAGTCCCTCCGGGTCCTGGGCTACTATCCCCGGAACGACCCGAAAAAGGACCCTCAGCCGGTGCTGGCCAGCCTGTGGCCGGCCCCGGCCCTGGCCTCGCCGCCGCCCCCGGCCCCGGAGCCGGCCCGGGCAGCCCCCGGGCCCTTAACGGTGATGCCCGACCTCAAGGGCCGCAACATCCGCCAGGTCCTGGACCTCCTCCACCAGGCCGGGCTGCGCTACCGCTTCGAAGGCAGCGGCCTGGCCGTGAGCCAGGAGCCTTGCCCCGGCGCCGCCCTCACCCCTGATACCGTCTGTCTGGTGAAGTTCCGGTCCGGCTCCTGAACCCCGGGGCGGGCACCGGCCCCTTGCCAAGAATGGGAAGTTTTTATAGGATGAAGGCATCAGGCGACACCTTTGTCAGCCCCAGCCTCCACGTCCCGCCCCGGTGGGAACCCGGGGTGCGGCCGGGGGGCGGCGGGCGCCTGGAGGCTTCCCTGTCCCAGCCAGCGGGAGGGCCGGTGCCATCCCCCAAGACCCTGACTGAACTCCTTCACGGCCTCAAAGACTGCCAGGTCCAGGGAGAGGCCCACCTCCCCGTCGCCGGACTGGCCTACCACTCCCGCCAGGTGGTGGCCGGGGGCGTCTTCGTGGCCTTGAAGGGCCGCCTGACCGACGGTCACCGCTTCGTCACCGAAAGCATCCAGCGGGGCGCCCGGGTGGTGGTGAGCGAGGAGGACCTGCCGCCTGCCCCCGGCGTCACCCGGGTGAAGGTCCCCCAGGCCCGCCTGGCCCTGGCCCACCTCAGCGCCGCGTTCTACGGCCACCCCAGCCGGGAGCTCGTCCTGGTGGGCATCACCGGCACCAACGGCAAGACCACCACCACCTTCCTCCTGGAGGCCATCCTCAGCCAGGCCGGCCACCGGGTGGGCGTGGTGGGCACCGTCAATTACCGCCTGGGGCGGCAGTCCTGGCCCGCGCCCGTGACCACCCCCGAATCCCTGGACCTGCAGCAACTGCTCCGGCAGATGCGGGATGAGGGCGCCACCTGCGTCTTCCTGGAAGTCTCCTCCCACGCCCTGGACCTGCGCCGGGTGGATGCGGCCACCTTTGCCGCGGGGGTCTTCACCAACCTCTCCCAGGACCACCTGGACTACCACCGGGACCTGGAAGACTACTTTGCCGCCAAGTCCCGGCTTTTCCTGGAGCTCCTGGCCGACGGCCGCGCCTCCGGGGCCGGGGGTCTGGCGGTGCTCAACCTGGATGACCCCCGGGGGCATGAGCTCCTGAAGAAGGTCAGGGTTCCCACCCTCACTTACGGCTGCCACCCCGCGAGCCAGGTGCGGCCCCTGAAACACCGCTACCGCGCCGACGGCCTGAGCGCGCGGCTCGCCACCCCGGCCGGGGAGCTCAAGGTGCGCTCCCGCCTGGTGGGGCCCTTCAACCTGGCCAACATCCTGGCCGCGGCCGCCACGGCCCTGGGCCTGGGGGTGAAGCCCGAGGCCGTAGTTCAAGGCATCGCCGCCCTGAAGGGGGTGCCCGGCCGGCTGGAGCGCTTCGGCCCGCCCGGAGGGCCCAGCATCTTCGTGGACTACGCCCATACCCCCGCGGCCCTGGCCCAGGCCCTGGCCGCGCTTAAGACCCTGGGCTTCACCCGGCTCATCACCGTCTTCGGCTGCGGCGGCGACCGGGACCGCACCAAGAGGCCCCTCATGGGCCAGGCGGCCGCGGCCGGGTCTGACCTGCTGCTGGTCACCAGCGACAATCCCCGTACCGAGGACCCCTTGAACATCATCCGGGACATCGAGGCGGGCCTTGACGCCCTGGGCTGCCCCCGGCTGAAGGGGGCCCGGGCCCTGCGCCACGCCCGGGGCTACGCGGTGGTGCCGGACCGCCGGGAGGCCATCGAGCTGGCAGTGAAGCTGGCCCGGCCCGGCGACGCGGTGCTGGTGGCCGGCAAGGGCCACGAAAATTACCAGATCTGGGGCCACCAGAAGATCCACTTCGACGACCGGGAAGAGGTCGTTAACGCTTTAAAATCATTAGGAATAGACTGAGGGGCTAAAGAGTTTGCCCGCGGCCTTCACCACCGCCGAAATCATCCGGGCCACCCGGGGGACCCTGATTCAGGGGAGCTCCACCGCGACCTTTTGCGGGGTCAGCACCGACTCCCGCACCGCGCAGAGCGGCCAGCTTTACATCCCCCTCCTGGGGGAGCACCACGACGGCCACCAATTCATCCCCGGGGCTTTGCGCCGAGGGGTCCGGGGGTTGTTGGTGGCAGGGAAAACTGTGGCACAGCCGCCCACGGCTGTGTTGGAACAGGCAGGGGCGCCTGTTCCACATGCCATACCACCGGAGATAACGGTTATCTCCGTGCCCGACACCCTCACCGCGCTGGGAGACCTGGCCCGGGCCTGGCGGGACCGCTTCCCCATCCCGGTGGTGGCCGTCACCGGCTCCTGCGGCAAGACCACCACCAAGGAAATGACCGCGGCGGTGCTGTCCCGGGCCTTCCGGGTCTTGAAGAACCCCCTGAACCTGAACAACCTCATCGGCCTGCCCCTGACCCTCCTTAACCTCACGGGTGACCACGAGGCCGCAGTGGTGGAAATGGGCATGAACCGCTTCGGGGAGATCCTGCGCCTCACCCGGGTGAGCCGGCCCACCATCGGGGTGCTCACCAACGTGCACGCGGCCCACACCGAGGGCGTGGGGGACATCTCCGGCGTGGCCCGGGCCAAGGGGGAGCTCATCCAGGCCCTGGACCAGCGCGCGCTCCTGGTTTACAACGCCGATGACCCCTGGCTGGCGCCTCCGGCCCGGGGCTTTCCCGGCCGCACCCTGGGCTTCGGCCTGGCGCCTGACGCGGACCTCCGGGCGGGGGAGCGCGCTCTCATCGGCACCCGCGGACAAACCGCCTGCCTCACCTGGCAGGGCAAGACTTGGCCCTTGACGCTGACCACGCCGGGCCTGCACATGCTCTATAACGCCCTGGCGGCCACCGCGGTGGGCCTGGCCCTGGGGCTTGAGCCCGGGGACACCGCGGCCGCGCTGGCGGCCTTCCGGCCCGTGGCCCGGCGCTCCCAGGTGGACGCCCTGCCCTCGGGGGTGCACCTCCTCAACGACTGCTACAACGCCAACCCGGGGTCCATGGCCATGGCCCTGCAGACGCTGACGGAGCTGCGCCACCAGGGCCGGGCCGCCGCGGCCCTGGGAGACATGCTGGAGCTGGGTAACGGCGCGGTCCAAGAACACCGGGAGCTGGGCCGCCGGGCCGCGGCTGCCGGCCTGGACTTCCTGGTGATCTACGGCAATTATAAAATGGAGGTGGCCGCGGGCGCCCGGGAGGCCGGCCTGGCCCCGGACCGGGTCCGGCCCGTGGCCACCCACCGGGAAGGCGCCCATCTCCTGAAAGATTTCTTGCAGCCCGGAGACTGGCTCCTGGTGAAGGGCTCCCGGGGCATGCACATGGAGGCCCTCATCGCCGCCCTGGAGGGGTGAGGCTGGAATCTCTGAGAGTACCATAATCTCCCTCCCCCTTGGGGGGGGAGGGTCGGGGCGGGGGTGATCGATTCCCCCTCCCCCCTCCCGCCAGGGGAGGGGAAAAAACAGAGGCATTCAGGGAAGGATATCGGTGCTCTACCACCTGCTCTATCCTTTAAAGACGGTCTTCGGCGGGTTCAACGTCTTCCGTTACATCACCTTCCGGACCATCTTTGCCATCATCACCGCGCTGCTGATCTCCCTGGCAGTGGGCTCCTGGTTCATCAGGAAGCTCAAGGACATGCAGATCGGCCAGTACATCCGGGAAGACGGCCCCCAGTCCCACCACTCCAAGACCGGCACCCCCACCATGGGGGGGCTGATGATCATCTTCGCCATCGTGGCCACTTGCCTGTTGTGGACGGACCTGGCCAACCCCTACGTCTGGCTGCTCGTCATGGTGGCCCTGGGCTTCGGCGCCATCGGCTTCTGGGACGACTACCTCAAGGTCATCAAGAAACAGAACCGGGGCCTCACGGGGCGGCAGAAGCTGGCGGCCCAGACCGCGGTGGGCCTGGCCGCGGCCCTGTGGCTCTATTTCCTGCCGGGGCTGGGCACCACCCTCACCGTGCCCTTTTTCAAGCAGGTCAACCCGGACCTGGGGTGGCTCTTCATCCCCTTTGCCGTCTTTGTCATCGTGGGCGCGGCCAACGCCGTCAACCTCACAGACGGCCTGGACGGCCTGGCCATCGGCCCGGTGACCATCGCCGCCGGGTTCTACATGATCTTCGCCTACCTGGCGGGCAACGTGAAGGTCGCGGCCTACCTGCAGATCCCCTACGTGCGGGGGGTGGGGGAGGTGTCCATCTTTCTGGGGGCCCTGGTGGGCGCGGGGGTGGGCTTCCTCTGGTTCAATTCCTACCCGGCCCAGGTCTTCATGGGGGACGTGGGCGCCCTGGCCCTGGGGGGCATCCTGGGCACCGTGGCCCTGGCCACCAAGCAGGAGATCCTCCTGGCCATCGTCGGCGGCCTCTTCGTGGTGGAGGCCCTGTCCGTCATCCTCCAGGTGGGCTTTTTCAAGGTCAGCAACGGGCGCCGCATCTTTCGCATGGCTCCGCTCCACCACCATTTCGAACTCAAGGGCTGGCCCGAACCCAAGATCATCGTGCGTTTCTGGATTATCTCCATAGTCCTGGGGCTGCTCTCTCTCAGCGCCCTGAAACTGCGCTGACATAACCATCACTCCGTAACGCCAGGCGCAACCTTGGAACTCAAAGGGAAAAAAGTCTTAGTGGTGGGACTGGCCCGCACCGGCGTGGCCCTGTGCCGCTTCCTGGCGGAGCAGGGGGCCCGGGTGACGGTGACGGACCAGGCCCCCCCGGGGGAACTTCAGGAGGCCCGGGCGGCCATTGCCGGCCTGGGGGTGCGGGAGGAATTGGGCGTGCCTCAAGTGGACACCGCCGGCTTTGACCTCATCGTCCCCTCCCCCGGGGTACCGCCGGAGCTCCCCTGGCTGGCCGCGGCCAAAGAGGCCGGCCTGCCGGTATCCGGCGAGCTGGAGCTGGCCCAGCCTTTCTTCCGCCGCCCGGTGCTGGCGGTGAGCGGCACCAACGGCAAGACCACCGCCACCGCCCTGCTGGGGGAGATGCTTCAGGCCAGCGGCCTCAAGCCCCTGGTGGGCGGCAACATCGGCACCCCGGCCATCTCGCTGCTAGCCCGGCAGGACGACGCGGATCTCCTGGTCTTGGAGGTGAGCAGCTTCCAGCTGGACACCGCGCCCCACTTCCACCCCCAGGCCGCGGCCCTGTTGAACATCACTCCGGACCACCTGGACCGCTACGAGAGCTTCGCGGCCTACACGGCCTCCAAGGCGGGCCTGTTCCGGGCCCTGGAGCCCGGCGACCTCCGGGTCCTCAACGCCGACGACCCGGCGGTGGCGGCCCTGGGCCGGGAGGGGAAAGGCCGCACTTTTTATTTCTCTGCCCGCCGGGTGCTTAAAGAAGGGGCCTGGGTGGCCGGCGGCGCCCTCAAAGTCCGCCTGCCTGACAGTCTGGAGGCGGAGGTCCCCCTGGCGGAAATCCTGCTCCCCGGGCGCCACAACCTGGAGAACATCATGGCCGCGCTGCTCCTGGCCCTGGACGCGGGCGCTAAGGCCCCGGCCTGCCGCCAGGCGCTGGCCCGCTTCTCCGGCCTGCCCCACCGCCTGGAGCGGGTTATGGCCATCAACGGCGTGGACTACTATGACGACTCCAAGGGCACCAACGTGGGCGCGGTGGCCGGCTCCCTGGCCTACTTTGACCGGCCCGTAATCCTCATCGCCGGCGGCCGGGACAAAGACAGCGACTTCACCTTACTGGCACCCTCGGTCCGGGAGCGGGTCAAAGCCCTGGTGCTCCTGGGAGAGGCCCGAGACCGCCTGGCCCGGGCCCTGAACGGCGCGGCCCCGGTTTATCTGGCCGCGGATATGGAGGACGCGGTGCATCAGGCCCGGGACCTGGCCCGGCCCGGGGACGTGGTGCTGCTCTCCCCGGCCTGCGCCTCCTTCGACATGTTCCGGGATTACGCCCACCGGGGCGAAACCTTCCAGAAGCTGGTAAAGGAACTGGCAGATGGCGGACGCGTCTAAAGACACGGGCCCTGCCCCCCACTATGACCAGATCCTCCTGGTGACCGCCTGCTCCCTGGTGGCCCTGGGTCTGGTGATGATCTTCGTCGCCAGCAACGTCATGGCCCAGACCCACTACAACGACCCTTACTATTTCCTCAAACGCCAGGGGGCCTACGCCGCGGTGGGCCTGGCCGCGCTATTCCTGGGCCGCACCGTGGATTACCACCGCTACCACCGCTGGGTTTACCGCTTCCTGCTCCTGGCCCTGGTGGCGCTGGTCCTGGTTTTCGTCCCGGGCATCGGCGGCAAGGTCCGGGGCGCGGCCCGCTGGCTCCGGCTCGGCCCCTTGACGCTCCAGCCCTCGGAGTTCGCCAAGCTGGCCATGGTCCTCTTCCTGGCCTACTCCCTGGCCCGGAAGCAGGACAAGATGAAGGCCTTCACCATCGGCTTCCTGCCCCATATGATGGTGGCGGGCCTGTTCATCGGCCTCATCGGCCTGGAGCCGGACTTCGGCACCGCCCTGACCCTGGCAGCCATCGTCTTCACCATGCTCTTCGTGGGGGGCACCCGCCTCACCCACATCCTCCTGGCCCTGGGCGCCGGCGGGACCCTGGCCGTCCTGGCGGTCCTCCGGGACCCCAAGAAGTTCGACCGCATCCTCTCCTTCCTGGACCCCTGGAAGTACGGCCAGGACGTGGGCTACCAGCTGAAGCAGTCGCTCCTGGCCATCGGCTCCGGGGGGCTCCTGGGCCTGGGGCCGGGCCAGAGCCGGGCCAAGCTCTTTTACCTGCCCGACGCGCACACGGACTTCATCCTGGCCATCTTCAGCGAAGAACTGGGCTTCTTCGGAGTCATGCTCATCCTGGCCCTCTTCGTCATCCTCCTCTCCCGGGGCTTTCTCATCAGCCTCCGGGCCCGGGACAGCTTCGGCTCCTATCTGGCCCTGGGCCTGACCCTCCTCATCGGCCTGCAGGCGGCCATCAACATGGGGGTGGTCACCGGCCTCTTCCCCACCAAGGGGCTGTCCCTGCCCTTCCTCAGCTACGGCGGCTCCTCGCTCCTGGCCACCCTGCTGGCCGTGGGAGTGCTGCTCAACATCAGCAGCCAGGTCCGGCAGACCGTGGGTCCCCCGGCCCGGCCGCCGGCCAAGGCGCAGGATGATGACGGATAATGACGCGGCCTTAAGGATCGTCATCGCCGCGGGCGGCACCGGCGGCCACCTCTTTCCGGCCATCGCCGTGGCCCGGGAATTTCAGCGCCTGGGCGCGGCCGTCACCTTTCTCACCGCGCCCAAGGCGGTCACCGCCCAGATCCTGGAAAGCCACGGCCTGGCCTGGGAGGCCGTGGCCAGTAAGGCCCTGAAGGGAACGGGCCTCCTGGGGGGCCTCCAGGCCCTCTGGGCCCTGCCCGGCAGCATCCGGGAAGCCCGGGCCCGGCTGGAGAAGCTTAAGCCCCACCTGGTCCTGGGCATGGGCGGCCACGCCTCTGGCCCTGTGGGGGTGGCGGCCTGGCGCCTGGACCTCCCCCTGGCCATCCACGAGCAGAACGCCATCCCCGGCACCGCCAACCGCTGGCTGGGGAAGGTGGCCCGGCGGATTTTCCTCTCCTTCCCCGACCGCCAGGGGCTCTTCTTCCCGGACCGCACCCGCTGGGTGGGCAACCCCATCCGGGAGGAGTTCTTCCAGCCCCCGCCCCCCCGGCCCGGGGAGCCCTTCACGGTGCTGGTCACCGGCGGCAGCCAGGGCGCCCACCACCTGAACCTGGAGACTCTGGCGGCGCTGCGGTTCCTGGCGGACTTGAAAGATAAACTGTTATTCCTGCACCTCACCGGCGAGGCCGACTACGAGGAGGTGGCCGCGGGCTACCGGAAGCAAGGTTTCGCCGCGGAAGTGGCGGCCTTCACCCCGGAGATGCCGGCCTTCATGGTCCGGGCCCACCTCATGGTGAGCCGGGCCGGGGCCTCCACCCTGGCGGAGCTGGCTGCGGTGGGGCGGGCGGCGCTCCTGGTGCCCTACCCTTTCGCGGCCAACCACCACCAGGAGTTTAACGCCCGGTTTTTCGCCGCCGCCGGGGCCGGTGAGGTTATCCTCAATAAAGATTTTACCGGCGCGGTTTTGGCTGGTAAGATAAGGGAGTTCCTGGCCGACCCCGAAAAGCGCACCGACATGGAGGCCGCGGCCCGCACCCTGGCCCGCCCCGCCGCGGCCCAGGACATCGTCCAGGGCTGCCTGGAGTTGATTGAAGGTGGTCTGGAGCTTTTAAAAATGTAGGGTGGGCACTGCCCACCATAATCCCTTATTAAAAATGTCCACCTACCTGAGGTCCAAGAATCCGGGCGGCACCTTTTTCTTTACGGTGGTAACCTTTCAAAGAAGGAAATTATTTAAAGACTCGAAAAATCGTGAACTCTTAAGAAATATTATCGCTAAAGTGCGAGAAGAGCACCCTTTCAAACTGGATGCCTGGGTGCTGTTGCCCCACCACCTGCATTGCCTCTGGACTTTGCCGCCGGGCGATGCGGATTATCCCAAACGGTGGGGGTTGATCAAAGCGAAATTCACCAAAGCCATATGTGGAACAGAAGGTATGTCCTCTAAGCTCACCGGCTCCAGAGTCCGCCATCGGGAAGGCACCATCTGGCAGCGGCGCTTCTGGGAGCACCAAATCCGGGATGATCGGGATTTGCAAGTACATTTGAATTACCTTCACTTCAACCCGGTGAAGCATGGCTTGGTGAGGTCCCCCTGGGACTGGCCCCATTCCAGCTTTCGCCAGTTTGTCAGTCAGGGCCGATACCCGGCTAATTGGGGGGAAAATATGGAGCTCAAATTTGATCTGGATTTTGGAGAATAATTTTTAGAGGAATTGGTGGGCGGTGCCCACCCTACATAACTCGGGTGTAAGAAAGATCATGCGAAGCAAACGTTTTTTATTCAGCAAACAGGCGTCAACGTGCTGCAGCTACAAAGCATTGCTCGTTCAAAGTCGAGAGGGTGGCTTCATCACCCAGAATTGCCTGAAATGCGGCAAGCCAGGCTATGTCAACCTCGAAGACCTTCCTGACTTGTTATGTGATTTCTGTAGCTCTCGCCTTTCGAAAGAAATTCAAGAAAAAAATTACTTCTATGCTTGCCACAGATGCAAACGTAAATGGAAACTCGGAGATAATCTTCCTCATTGGTCAGAGCTTTTCGAAAAATCTGGTTCTCCGACCTATGAGGAAATAATGAAGTAATGTAGTTATGTAGGGCGGGGGCGGCCCACCAAATTCCTTAAAATGACCAATATTACCAGCTACCACTTCATCGGCGTGGGCGGCATCGGCATGAGTGGCCTGGCGGAGCTCCTGGTGCGGCAAGGCCACCGGGTCTCCGGCTCGGATTTGGCCGCGGGCCCCATCACCGCCCGCCTTGAGGCCCTG
>Ga0315268_10000591_pt1 | contig 42485 bp, 42 predicted proteins | sample C1_top_MG_FD_204535 | JGI IMG/M metagenome (GOLD analysis project Ga0315268, IMG submission 204535) | Sediment microbial communities from Yellowstone Lake, YNP, Wyoming, USA - C1_top | ecosystem: Environmental > Aquatic > Freshwater > Lake > Sediment | place: USA: Wyoming | collected 2017-08-01
TGATACAATGGCAGATTGATACCTATGCAAAACTCAAGGACGCCTATGAACGTATGCTTGCGGACTACAGCGCAGAGAAAGCAGCACGCGCGGCCAGCCAAGGCGTCGAGATCACTGGTTCAAATCCAGATGTGAACAGGGAACGCGAACGGGAGGAATTCTCGAAATGGGTGATACTAGCCTTGCGCGGCCAGCCAATCGATATGGACGCTATTCATATAGTCAAGAAGCATGGAGATACAAAGCTTGAACTTGATTTCAAAAAGGTGAAAGACCAACATTACGATCTCATCACCAGTTTCTATGAGTCAGCTTTCGAATGGTCGAAAATGAACTACTTCCTCTACCCATATCATTACGGGAAAAGAGAGCTTTGGGATATTCGCTCAAAGATTCGGGATGCGGATCCCAAGTATGAAGCGTTTCTCCGGGCGGGTGCCGCTAAGGTCTACCTCCCTGTCACACCAGGCTGGGAGGAGAAAATGCTGCACTATATTCGAGAAACAGGGGAAGAGGTCGAACGGATCACTTGGGAACCGACATCGACCTTGCCGGGATTATCGTCGCAAGCCTCTGGCGAGTGGTCGATAGAGGACTCCAACTTAGCTGATGAGATTCTAATGACACGTCGTATCGACCTCGGCAAGGGGATTGGTACTCTTGCGGTCACAAACGGGTCCAAGCAAATGATCATTAACAGCGATCAGAACTCGATAAACCAGTGGCACCTAGATGCGTCGTATGATCTTGAACGGAACATATACATAAAGGGTATCCGCTACACGATTAAAGAAATAACCGGTCCGTACACGTTCGATGTCGACCGCAACTATGAAGGCGAAACCAACCCGAGAGCGAGCTACCTTCTCGGCAGCGTACGCTTGGGCGACCCATGGACGGAGGTAATACCGACTAGCCTAGTCGCGCTGATGGATCCTAAAGATCCTGATAAGATTGAGAAGCTCCTAAACGCGGGACTTTGAGATGGACTTTTGTTACTTTCGCTAACACGCGGCCAGCCTGGAGTACTGAACGTCACTTTGCCTTTTGTGGTGTGGGTCATATGATAGAGGTTCTGACAGGAGTTGTTTAGTTACTGTGCCCCCAGACTCAAATGCGGTTCTAACTATTAACTTGCCGTACAGAACAGAAAGCTCCCAACTAACGAATGCGACCATCTCGCTCGGACGTGATGTCGAAGCCATCGATACGGGTTTGTTTGAGGAAGCCATTCGGTTCTATAACTTCGCATCTACACCGGTCACCAAACACTCTTGGTCCATACTAAAAGACACAGAACTAGTCACAGCTTTGCCTGAGCTTCGGCTAGAAATGCACGATCGCCTGTACAAACTGATCGGAAACTTAGTCGATCGCACCAAGCTTCAGAAAGTAGTACTTAAAGACAAATGGCCTGGGAAAAAATCTAAAGAATTGGCTGAGGCCGTGGTCGGGCGTTACATTATGAAGGTACTAACGGACGATACATGGCGTGAGAAAGCAAATAGGAAGACTGTAAAAGCACCTCCGCTGCGTTATTTTGAAAAACTTGATGAAATAACAAACCGTCTTTACAACAAAGTAAGCGCACAAAAGTTGGTAGACGCCTTAAGAGCAAATTTCGGCTATACAGTGCAAGATGGCATCTTGGGCCCTCTCTATGACTTCACACCTGTTAGCATAGCTGCCAATCAGGCTGGCGTCATTAATGCATACAGACAGTTCTTCGGTCCCAAACTTGACTGGAAGAAAATCGGTCTTACAGAGAAACTCTACCGAGGATTAGCCGGCTCCTGGTTTGCAAAAGAGCAGGTCATCCTTCGCAAAGGTGGCGACGCGAAGACATGGACAAAGTTCATCTCTAAGAGCAATGCATCTGCGAAGTTCAGTTTCGCCATCGTTGATTCGATACGGAAAGACGTGGACGAAATCAAGACCGATGTCTTCCCTCCGTCACTGAAGAAAGCATGCAACTATTGGGACAAGGTTTATGATGGATTGGATGCCTTGGAGTCGCCGTTCCTCGGTGCACTTGCCGACGAAAAGACTAGTGTTCAAGCAAAGCAGCTTGGCTTCCCCTGGGCGCTCGTTCTCGTCGCGCTACTCCGGGCGTATGTGACATCGATCATGGCGCATCTAATGGTTCTCTCATTGCCGTTAAAAAAGCTTCACTGGGAGGCGGATTCCCATGTTGCTGTGGCATTATGGGAATCCGTTAATGGGCTTGACGCCCCGAGCGTTTCTGTTCCAGGTTACTACCTTTCGAATCTCGGTAGGATAGACCTAAGTTCAGGAACAGAATCCTATGATCCTGGTTGCCTTGTGGGCGATACCGACCGCAAACAGCGAACGCTGCAGTTAGGTGCTTGCGAGGCGAAGGGGAAACTGGCTTCTTGGGGGACAATGTCGTTTGCCAAAATTTGGTCGTTGCCAGGCTCGTCGCTGAATCACGTTGTGGCGGAGCAGTTTAAGCAGATGGCAGAGAATCCTGTGCCAGACGCGGTACTGCTTAATAAAGCGATTCAAGAGTTGCTCGCGGCCAAGGACGCAAAGAAAATCGTCGATCACCGTCAAGTAGGGTATACCTACGATAAGGTCCTTCATAGCTGGCACCGATATCCACTGGGAATAAATATTCCCACTATTCGGTATCGTCGCTCAGTTAGAGATAAGGACAAGGTGACTTGTTTGGCAAAAGTCAAGGCGAGAGATCTAGTCGATGTCCGCTTACAATTCGGTGCATATTACACAGCCCAAGCATACTTGTATGTCGCATCGGCTATCCTAGGAGTGGCTATCGACGATCTCGGACTGAGTGTTCCCTCATATTGGGACGAGATGGTCGAATGCCCTCAGTGCGCCCATTTTAGAATCGAACGGCCCGATGACAAAGGGCGCAAGGAACGGTGTGATCAAGGGGAGTTAACAAAGCTACATTCGATTGACGATCATGGAATCCCGCCTATGGACGATAGCTGTAATTTCACCGACCTACCCAGCGATGCTGAAATCGCAATTTGGAATACACCTGCTGGCCAAGCATCACCACAATACGGCGGTTGGTTAGAGCGCTATAAGAAGTGGAAGAAAATGCGAGAAAATCCGTGTAATGACACACAAACCAATTCTCGAAAAGATGGGGCGATGATGTTGGTCGCAGGTTGCTTCCCTTGGGGTGGGCGAAAGCAACCGCACAAGACACACAAAGACGGATCAACCTATGACTTGAAATTCGGCGCGGATACGCCAAATTGGCCGATTTCGGCGAGTGCTCGCATTATCAAGCTACGACTCCCGCTTGTGTGGGATCAGATTATAAAGACCCTTGCTCGACTCGGCATTCACAAGGATAAAGAGATCAAGCTTAAGGAATTAGCATCTAAAGACTTTACGTTGCCGAAGAAGATTGTGCGGTTAAAGGACGCACTGGAAGAGTACGACCGCCTCTGTAGAATCATCGGACCTCTCGGCTACGTTATGCCGATTACTGATTTGGAAAGAAGGGTCATCCTTCAAGGGATCAATGTAGCTCATTTCAAGAAAGCTGACAAACGGGAGGAAAAGGACAAAGTACTCCTCGCGAATGGACTGCGTTTTCTGCAGATTAACGATGCCCTTCGTCGTTTCACGCTCGGGGCGCTTTCCGATCCAATGCGGGTTCGATTGAAGGGCAACGATACTGACATGAGGGCGATAAGAGGTCATCGTATTTTCCGAAGTTTTGTACGCGACCTCTTAGAGCGAATGCAAAGAGAGATGGCCTTTTTGATTTTCAAATCGCCAGAGTCTATTGCAGTTGATGAAAATGGTAAATATGAGGAAATTGAAGAGCAACTTAGCGGCACCCCATTCCCACAATCCACATTAGGCATTCAGCAAACCACAATTGGCCATATCGCGATTATCCTGTCGGGCGCTAAGCAAATTATTTACTCTTCCCCCATTACGCACTTTCGTGCGATTAATGCAATTCGATGCGGTCTCTCCTCCGCTGATGCACAAGAAGAGCTGAAGTACGCTTCACAAAGGATTATTCCGGCAGTGGAGTTCGCATTCTTTCCGCAAGATCATCACCATCATTGGCATGTCGAATATCGTGACCCTGGCCGCGAGACTTTGGATAGTCGCACGGGAATGGATCCAATCGAGGCGAAGGAGGAAGCCTTGAAACGGTTCAAGGAGCATCTCAATTCATTCTGGTTCCGCCTGGGCATAGATATGAAACCGTTTTTGGAATATCTAAAACAGCAATCTGAGAATATGGAGCTTGGCGGGAACGAACAATCGAATCCCAACAATGTCTCCGATCCGCAGCTTATGCGCAGCGTATTTGAGAAAAGGGATTTGATACTGATGCTTACGGAGTATCAGGAGAAGTTCGAAAAAGAGTATCTACATGATGCGGCTGGTTATGTACGTTTGATGCGAGCGCGACACAAACTCCATCACATCTTCATGAATTTCTCAGATATTAACAGACCTCTGATGCAAACGGCGCTTCCTGTTGGTAAGCCGTCCCCCCAGATTCAGAAACTCATGGATATAGCGGATAAGATAATTCAAAAGTCTTTGATAAGAGCTATCAGGGATCAGATGCCGAAAATTGTCCGTGAAAAGATGAAGCGGGAAGGCTGGTATGACAACTTGGTTCCAGGTTTGTGTCTGGATCCGTCCTCTGCCGAGGATGTCGCTGACGAAATTGTCAACACCAATATCGCGTCCCTCGACAAGCTCGATGCTGAAGGTGAGCCAGCCGAATATATCGCAGAACATCTAGATCTATTTGGACACGCCGAATGCGAAACTGAAGAAGAGATTGAAAAGGAACTAGAGGAAACTAGCGAGTAAGGTGGGCTCCGACCTAATAACATGGGCGGGAGCACACCGTCCGCAACACCAGTCCACATATGTTTAAACTCGAGAATTGACAAGGGCGGACTTAACCCCGAACGGGGATGAGTCCAATCATCTGCCTACCGTTGCAGGCTTTTCTGCTGGCATCAGTCCAACCAATTCAATGGTGCGGTCGCCGGGATTAGAACCCAAACGGGTTCAAGTCCAACGACGCTATGAATGTCTTGGAAAAAACTCTGTTTTAGTCTTCTTCATTTAACCAAAATGCGTATCTGCAACAATGACAATGCCAACAATTCAGAGCTCCTCGGGGACCAACGTATCTATTGAGGCGCTAATCCGTGACTGTACATCGAGTTCTTGCTGACTTAAGAACTCGAATGTATCCCAATAGTAAAGAATGTCCCTGTAATCGTGTTTTTTCATAAACCTGAGAGCGATATCAATCGTTTCCAAGGCAGATTCGTTATAGCTTATTATAAGAGTTCTCAACGATTTCTCATACTCTTCTATGTCATATCTCTCCGGAAAGAATTTTCTCAAAACCTCTACATCGAAGAGTAGCATGCGTAATCTGTTTACGACGCCATCAGTGTCAAAGATTGCATCGTGAAAGCTTTTCACAAGAAAGACCTCCATCAAATTCAATTTGGGATCAATGAAGCGGTAGCTCGGAAAGTCAATGGTGCCCTCAAGTCTTTCTTCTCTGCTCAACCTCTCAGCAATGGGGGTCCCTACGTAGGGGAACATCTTTGTGAAATGAACTATAGCACGCCCATTGCGAGTTAGGTTTCTCAGGAATCGTAGATCGGCTTCTATTGATCTGAGCGTACTGTCTGGAGTCAGCATCATGAAGCCATAATCGAAATGCATTCCTGCTTCTTCCAACATCTTAAGCGCTCTATAGACGTCGTCCACAGAGTAGTTTTTATTGCACGTCTTCAGTCCTTGATTACTGCCAGATTCGATTCCTGTGTAAATGAAGGTCAGTCCTACGTCCTCCAGCATTCTCAGATAATCAGGGTCCAATTCGTCTATCCTGTTGGATATCCTCCAAAGTATTTCTTCTGCCAAATGTCTCCTCTTCAGCTCTCCTGCAAATTCAGTTATCCAGTCGTGCTGTGACGTAGTCTTCATCCCTAAATCGTCATCGACAAACTTGAAAATCCTTATCCCATTCTTGAAGAGCTGTTCTATTTCTTGCGCGACATTGGAAGGCGAACGCGACCTTCTCTTTGCGCCCGGTGCACCATAGTAGAATTCTCGAACACTGCAAAAACTGCAATTGTAATAGCAGCCGCGACTGGCAAGAATCGAGCACATCCCGAGACCTCGATGCCTCTGAACACCAGCGCGCCTCGTGGGAAAGGGAAGAGAATCGAGGTTTCCGATGAGTGGTCGCGGAGGCGTGGCTTGGACATTACCGTTTTTTCGGAAGGCAATCCCCTTAATCTTTGACCAAAGTTTAGGGTCGTCCAATTGGCGGTAGAGCTCCAGCGTAGCGTTTTCACCTTCATGCCGGACAACTGAATCAAGTTCAGGTATCAGATCCAATGTCTTAGCGTACTCGATGGTGGGAAAATGACCGCCCATCGTGAAGTGAGCGGTTACACCGTGGAGTCTAAGGTATTTTGCGAGAGCGGCAAATTCCATCAGCATACGCTGAAAAATTAGTGAAAAGCCAACTATTTTCGGGCATGATTCACGTATATGCTGCAGTATTTGTCTTTTTGATGATATTGTGTAAGGCTCTATCTTGGCTCTTATTCCATGCTTTTCTAGGAACGCTGCGATCGATCTGAGGCCGAGATTCTCTTCGTCCTCGTAACCTATGAGGACCACGTCACTGCGTTGGGAATGTCTCAGCCCGCTTTCCCTCATCAAACCTTACCTTTTATCATCGACTTCATGGTTTCCAAGCGATCAAGCTCTGCTTTCAGAGCTTCCGTCCGGAACCTTATTTCTTTGATCCTTTGGTCTATCTCTTTCTCGATTATGACTCTGCGTTGTTCCTTGGTGAACTCTTCCCACCAACGTATCCATGGTTCGGAGCTTGGATCTGCTACGGGTCCCCATAGCAGATGGCGGCTAACTTCCATCTTCTTGCTCATTTGATTCACCTCACTCGTAATATAGCAGCAAGTTCTATTTAAAAATACCAATCACTTTAGTTGTTCTTAAAAAGCGTTCAGTGAACGTTGCAAATCCTCTTCTTTTTTCTCGAGTTTGCAACCGTCACTGTGACAAACTTAAGAACCCCAAAAACCACACAGACATTGGATTTTCTTGAAGGAGGTGATGAGGAGATTGGGAGGCGTCATTATTGATGGCCAGGCCGCTCTTCAATTCGATACTGTTAAGTTATTTGTGATAAGCTTTTGATAGGTCCTTTTAGAAACTGTTCCTGTTAAGTCTCTAGGCTCAGGGTTTGCAGATGAATAGGAATAGAAGAAAAATTCAGAAACTTTATAAAGCGTGTTATAATAATTATAACAGTGCGTATCCTAAGTCCAAAGGATATGCATTCGCGCTGAATTGCGCATTATTGTTTTAATGAATCATCTACCTTTATGTTTCGGAAAACCGTTTTTATTGATTCAACCATTGGTTTTGCCGAATCATTAGTCAAGATAACTATGTCTTGTTTTTCGTCTATAATATTTGGACCTTGTTTGGGGTCCCAAAACCTGACACATCCATTGTTTTCATAAGCCATTTCCATAATTTTGGAATATGTACTAGTCCACTCAAATGTGTCCTTGTCGCTGGCACGGTTTGATGGACTTTGCCATGCAATAACGAAAATGGGATGTTTGATCCTTGGTATAGTATCAGCATCTATGTCTTTGTTAGGAGCGATGTTGTTGAGATAGTCTTTTTTCGGACCTAACCAGTATGTATCGACATGTGTACCATTAACTATGTCGGCAAAACATTGGCGCACGGACTTGCGTACCATAGCACCAATCAACCTATTCTGGATATGTCTAAGAATCAAGTCGGCCGATGAAATGAAACAATTACACTCGTTGCCGCTATTGTACAGATATAAATTGTCTTTGTCGCGAATAGCTTCCCACGCTGGTGTGACTTTCCCTTGAAAATGGTCAAGGTGAAATTCATAATCCTTGCAGTCTGGGTGTACTTGCAAGTACTGCCATGCACAAATGTGCACATAGGAGTTCTGTATTACTCTGATAAAGGAGTTTGGATCATACCAACGAGGGTGTGTGTCCTTGTATACAAATATGCGAGGAGTAATAGCGCTTGGGAAGTAACTGTAGCAAATATCAATACGGCTAATAAAGGGGGACATCGCAGAAATAAAATCTTCAATAAATCCTGTGCTCGAATCCAGAAGTTGTTCAGTAAGATGGGCTGCCTTGTAAATCTTTTTCTTTCTTGGTTTATTGTATTTCGAAAACAACTTGTCAAGAAGAATATCATACTGCTCTGCAAATTTCTTTTCTTCAGGAATAGTGAGACCAACACCCATTGGGGCCTTGAACATTCCCTCTGTACCGCGTCTCAGGAAAACGACATCATCAAATGCAACCGTGGGCATACCTCTGTAGATACCATGGCAATATTAAAGGATTTTGCACAGATCCTTGAGCTTCACCTAACAGTGACTCGTTTCTTGATTCGCTTTTCATATTCCTCTTGCGTTATTACGCCCTTTTCGTCCAATAGTTCTACAAGGCTTGAAAGCATAGTATCTAACAAGTCAACCTCTTCCGCAAGCTCTCGTTTTGGACGTTTATTCTTTGCCATGTTTTCCACCTTTCGTCAAATAGCCTTTCTCAGACAGCCAACTCATTATTATTGTTCGTAGCGTGTCCGAGCATGTTTCGCCTATCTTGCCGACTAACTCCTTCTTCAGAAGATCAGCAACATTTTCGGGAAGTGCTACTAGGACTTTTTTCATTTCGCGATGACTAGGTCGGAGGGAGATATGTTCACCTTAACACAGCTTCTTTCTCTAGCTTTGCGACTCCTTTCGCTTAACCCTATCTTTGGATAAAAAAAGAGGAGAACTGGCCCATGTCTCTGGGCACTATTCTTAGCGAGTGCCTGGTGGTCCTATGAAGGCTGCCGCGTACTCCATGTTAGGGCTGGGTGGATAACTGTAGGGTGCCCAGACTTCGGTTTCAGCGGTGAAGATCTGATTGTAGACTTGCGGGTCGTACTCCACGTGCATTACGCCGTTCTGCATGACTCCCCAGACGTCATATAGCACCGTGCCGTTTTGGTTCCAGCCGATGAAGTGGTATCGCCCTCTGAGGCATTCGAATATGTCAGCTTCGTGATGCACCGCGTAGAACGGCTTCCAGATACGGTTGAACGAACCTCGAACGTATGCGTGTGCGTACCCGTTTGGCTCGCTCCAAATGTCGTTCTCGTCCATGTACGCCTTGACCGGACTGATGAGACCCATAAGTCCGACCATGATTATCAACAGAGAAATCCCGCATAGGAAAGCAACCCTTGTTTTTCGCATAGATGTTATTCTGCTCATGTTATTTCACCTCTTCAACTTTTCGAGCACCATCAACTTTCGTTGAGGCAGCACCAAAGGAACAGGAAATGTTTCCGAAACATAGAGATGAGTGAAAGTGAAGATGAGGCGTGAACACTTTAACTGGACTCTCTCGCCTTTGTGGAAATTACTCTTCGTCGCCAGCCTTATTTGGCTCCAGGACACCCTCGAGTCTTTCGGGTTCTGCGTTGAAACTAAAGCAGCTCATCGCTTCTTCCTGCAGACAAAAGATACTAGTAGCCCTTGCAAAGGTGAAGAAAACTCACATCACGAACTTGGTCCGGATGATAAACAGCACCTACAACCAGGTAAACCGCAACATCGAAATACTGGAAAAGGAAGGCATAATAAAGATTCAGAGTTGCGGGCGTCTGAGGATAGTGGAGCTCCAAACCGGCAGTCCAAAGACTCAAGCTCTCTTGAAAGCGTTAAACATACTTGAAAGACCAATCAAGGACATTCAAGGCCAAGGACACAATAACGATACGGATCCATGACTTAGTATCAATGAGCAGGCCTCTGCCATCTGGCTTCTGCCTGCATTCTCGACACAAACAAAAAGAACCTTCTTCATTTCTGCTGACCACCTACCACATGCGTTGATCCATCAATTTGAACTTTATATTTTTGCTTCAATGCTACGTCTGTTTATTCAACAAGCAAGCAAACAAACCAGATAACACATTAGTCTGTCGACACTGAAGTCGTTGTTTGCCGAGCGCCCGTTTCTGTTGAAAATGAACGGTTATCGGCAGGTGTATTGCCTGAGGCTGTTGGGGTTGGCTTGCCCATGACAACTTCCTGTCGACGGCACTAGATTCTGTCATCAGATTACCAAGAAGAAAGGATGTTGTTAGTTGGGTTCGTTCAATGAAAACGAATGAATGTCTACAGTTTTCCAGAAAGAATCCTTCGGTAGGGGTCGTCCACTTCTTTCGGAAATGCAGTCTCCTTCCTATTTTTCACGAGAATGCGTCGTGGGTTTCTTGTGAAAACACCCACGATACTTGCTTGCACGTGGTTTTCACGCAAGTTTGCTTCGACCTTGTTTCTTGCTTCTGGGCTGATCGCTGCCAAGATTGTGCCAGTCGAAGACATTGACAAGAATTGTTCGTCTGACAGCCGAAAATGCTCTTTCAACGTATACACTTCTTCTTGAACAATGATCCTTTCGGTCTCTATTCTGAAACCGCATTTGGAGGCTTCAGCCATCTCGTTTAGCGCTGCAGTCAAACCGCCTTCAGTCATGTCATGCATAGCATGAACTCCGCCAATTTCAGCAAGCTCTAGCGCTTCTCTTACACAGCTTTGCATGTGAACAAGCTTCGCAAGTTTTCTCACATGATTGGAGCCAAACAACCTATTTGCCAAAGTCTTGTGAGTCAGTGCAAAGTTGATGACTGTCTCGAGACCGAATGGTTTGACGCATAACACGTAGTCGCTTGGCTTGGCACCGTCTGGCGTAATTAACTCTTCTTTATGAATGGTTCCGTAGGCCGTGCAAACTCCTACCAGAGCTGACAAACCTTCGTATGTACCAGCATGTCCAGTGACAATGCTCATTTTGAGCTCGTCTGAAGCCTTGCATGTTTGCTTCATAATCTTATAAAAGACTTGAGGTTTCGTTTCTTTTGGCCCTAGAAGGTTTATGGTGCAGAATTCTGGTCTGGCTCCAAACAAAGCCACGTCAGAAGCTGCATAATGTACCAGAAACCAGCCGAACCATTTCTCAGGAACGCCAAGACATGGGTCAGTTGACACCACCAGATACTTATCATCTATGAGATGAACGCCCGAATCGAAGCCCGGCAAGGGAGGAATGATTACTTTCGCATCTTTTTTGATGCAGCTTAACAGTTTCTTGAGGTCTTCAGTGCCAAGCTTTCCCATTGCTCACGCATTCCTGGTTGTTTTCCTAGTAGCTTAATTTCTTTGTAGTGTGCGCCCAAGCTGTCCATAGAGAATGCTCCTTGGGCCCGACTCGGTCCCGCCACCGTCAGATTGCCAAACCCGTCAATTCTTGTCTTCAGTTTCGCCATCTTGTTCCCTGATCTAGAAGGCATATTTGAGCGTGCCTTTCTTTACGAGGATAGCGATCAGGATGGCGCTTATTATAAACTCTACCGCTAAGAAGCTGCCGTTGTAAATCGCTGGCCAGAGATATTGACCCCATTCTGGAGGAAAAGCGTACACATTGTACCAGACATAGACTCCAACGAAATAGTGAATCAGAAATCTGACAAACGCGGCAAGGCTTAGTCCTGATATTGCAGAGGCTACTGATTCTTTCTTGAATATTCCCGCCAATCCAAGAACCCCAAACGCTACAGGATATTCGAGGACGGCTTGTATTGGAGTGGCAATAACATTGGACGCGCCAACAAGCATAACATCAATGAAAAATGCTAGAATACCAAAGATTGCTCCTGCTATGACTCCTGCATAAACCCCCCTTCTTAAAGACAGCCAGACCACCGGAACCATGCTGCCCAAAGTTATGGAACCACCAAATGGCAACGTAAATGGGCGAAAAACGTACAAAACTGCAGAAAGCGCTGCAAATACGATGATTTCTGCAAGAACTTTAGTTTGGAATCCTGTTTTGCTTTTTTCCATGTTTTTCCCTCCGCCAGCATTGTCTGGTTCAGGTTCTGTGGGTCGACGATGTTCAACCGTCCTCTCAGCCGGGTCATTTTCCCAGCTCCCCTAAACCTCGTGGAGATAATTACTGCCTATGGGTATATCTGTTTTTCGCGGGAGTTAGTTCAGAACGGAGTCTATGTTTAAGTTCAGGACTATTCAGCAATATCAGCGGCATACTCTGCTGTTCTTCTCACGCTTTCTATGATCAACCTGAGATTTGCTGCTTCATCAACTCCAAAACTCTGAGAGGCTGATGCGAATCGTTGACCACTTGAAACAGTTTTATGGTGTCGAGGTTAGTCATGTCGCAGTTTACAAATGGATTCGCAAGTACATAACCATGATGAAGAAATACACAGATCAGCTAGTGCCGAAAGTAAGCGGAATATGGCACTCTGACGAGATGGTTCTGAACGTGAGGAACTTGGATAACCACGAAAACCAGAGATGGGCGTGGAATGTGATAGACAACCAAAGCAGATATTGGTTGGCTACTCAGATAACCGAAAAAAGGGAAATAACTGACGCAAGAAAGGTTTTGGCTCAAGCCTCAAGCGTTTCACAAACAAGACCTATGGCCGTAGTGACTGATGGACTGAGAGCATACCAAGACGCAATAACAAAAGAATTTTTCACATTGAAAGCTCCGAGAACAGAGCATGTTAGAATCCCAAATATTAGAGACCGTTCAAACAATAACATGGTAGAAAGACTTCATGGAACGATAAGGCAGAGAAACAAGATCATGCGAGGGCTCGATGATGAACAGACCGCACAGACAATGATGGATGGAATGAGAATCTACTACAATTTCATAAGACCACACACAGCATTAAACGGAAAAACTCCAGCACACGAAGCACGTATAGATGGTATGTCGGACAAGGAAAAGTGGCTATCCCTTATCAAAAAGGCAGCAGACAATGCTCATCAAACAGATGCTAAGTGTTAAATATGATTGTGTATTCATAACCTATTTATTCATTCCGAAATCACAGATTTTGGGGAACAAATTTTATGAGTGGAAAACCAATTCAGAAGAGACCCGCAAGAATAAAGTTCATCTATGGCAAAAGCGAGGATTTACAGCCAGTCTACATCAATGGCGCTTATGGTGGAATAAGTCCCAAAGGTGAACTGATCTGCAGTTTCTATTTTGAGCATCCAAGCATTCCTAAAGAAGAAAGAATGCCCTTAGTTGAGGGAAAGCCACAAACCAATCAAGTGACACGCTTGGACTCGATCACTCATGAGGCAGATGAGATGGTTATGAGAAGGGATATTAAGGCGACTTTAATCATACCTGTACAAGAAATTAGTAGCATTGCTAATTGGATGCTTGATAAACTGAAAGCATCAAACATAATTGTAGAGAAAGGAGAATAACATGTTCCAATCGTGGACGGATCAAAGCACAGATATTGATGGGGTTCTTTCACGTATTGCATTCCGTGAGAGGTATAGTTCTGATTTTGAATCGGTAGTTACAGAGCCGCTGATTTTTCCAGTAGCGATGGACAGCGTTCTTAGCCCACCACTTTCAGAGAGTGAACTAGCAGACATTCAAGTTGGGGAGGAAGAGTTCTCCTCAGGACAGACCGAAACATATGAGAACGCGCAGGACTTGATCAACGCCCTTCATGCTGCAAGAGAACGATACCAGAGGGACGCAGGAGGACATTAGCTCCTCTTGTGGCGCTCAAGAAAATCCAACAGGTTTTTGCATCGTTACAAAAAGCTCAGCGATGAAAGGGCACAAAGAGCTGATGAGGCGATATTGACCCTACTGTCATCTGATAGGCCTGAGACGAAAGGAATAGCTAAGACTGCAAGCAGAAAGGGGTACTTCGCTTGGGAACTTGGTCAAAGCTGCAGAATGCTTTACAGACCAATCTATGCGGAGAAAGTTGTCGAGTTTTTTCGAATATGTTCCCATGATGAGATTTATGAACCGTAGCAGACCTTAATCGCACTGACGGAATATGATCCGTTCCGCTACCTTCTTGTTCCACACACTTTGCGTCATGACTGTCTCCGTTGATATTTCGTGTATCTTCTATGCAAGTCAATCTCCAAATGAAAAATCGCTTAGGGCTCGTCTGGAGAACTCGAAAACTGCATATGGGCTCGTTCTCACAAAAGCGCCGATGGTTAACAAACTTCTTCAAGCGCCTAAGAGTTAACAGAACCGTCTGAGGAAAACTTTGTAAGATACTCCAATTCTCAACAGATTCTCGACCAAGGGAAAGGCAAATGCGAGGAATTCGCGATTGTCTACGTAAGTGCTTGTTTGGCGCTTGGCTACGAGGCCAGAATCGTAGTGGCACGGCAGTTCTATCTAGGTCCTCTTCACGGTTTTCACGCGCGGGCAGAAGTGAAAGTGGATGGTGTTTGGACTCAAGCCGATCCTAGTCCCACTCCCTTCTGGAATGACACTTCACGTTACAAGAGCTGGAACTGGGGACCTAGGGCCATACTGGTGGCATATGCATTTGAAGACAACCGGATTGAAGACGTCTCCGCAAGATACAGATAAAGACCTCCAAGCTAGAACTTGGCAACGATACGATCACTGGAATGGTTGGCTTGGCAAGCCTGTTAGAGGATTTAGCCTGAGTAGGCTCAGAAAAGGTTAGAAGGTTAAAGCCCACTGTTTAATGACTCAGTTGACAATGATGAAATCAATAATCGCCCTGCTGATTCTGGTCCTTTTTCTGGAGGTTGCCATTTGTCGAGGCAAGAGTTATCCTCAGATCATTGAAGTGCTGAGAACGCCAGTAGATCCTCCGCCAGGTGTCAGCGTTAACGTAACGTGTATGATTCAGGACAGGTATGGTCTCGTCAACGTTTCACTACTCTCCTCAGTGAATAATGGAACATACGAAGTGAGCAAGATGCAAATTGTTGATGGAGATTTCTACAATGGAACATTCTACGCCAGATCCCTGGTCAACCGATAGACACAATTGTCGAATACTACGTTGTTGCATCGGACTCAATTGGGTACGTTGCTCAGAGTTCAAACTATGTTTATCAAGTCTCTTATGACAAGACGGGTCCAATGATAGTCGATGTAGCCAGAGTCAAACCCCTGGGTTCTCCCGTCCTGCCCACTGAAGAGGTAGAAATCGAAGCGATAATAGCTGATCTCGGCTCGGGTGTGAAAAATGCGACCTTGTTTTTTGGAGCTGGCGAAGACCCATTTGGAATAGACTATAATCAGACATCTATGGAACGAATAGCCGGAACGGACTATAACTGCACTTTCTTAGGCACTATCCCGTCCTACCCAAACGAAACTAGAGTCCATTACTTCGTAGGCGCCACCGACAATGCAAACAATACAGCGCAGCAAAACGAACGTACTCCATATTTTGTGGCACAGGCACCAAGCAGCTGGCTACAGATAACAAACATCAATGTCCTAACTGTAGATCTGAATAATCTAACAGCAACGATCAACATAAGATTCGATGCAGAACTCCCATCTCAGAATGAACCCGACAACTTCGTTGTGCAAATCACTAACGGATATAGTAATGAAGGATTGGTCGACTCTCCATTGTACGTTAGTATCAATTCATCATCGTTCCAGAGATATTGGTACGGTGGAACAGTAATCTCGAATTTCCACTTGATGGGAGATCCAAACCGCTACCCCTACGATTCCTATTTTCTAAATCTCACTTATGTGGTCTATTGGTCACAGCCTGATTCGATTCGCGCTGGCGGAACATACTTTGGAGATTATCGCCTTTTCAACGTGTGGGGAACCGCGCCAGAATATGAATGGCATAACACAACTGATATCGATGGACACCCTGTCATGATTACAACATTAACCTTGAACCGCGAAAGGTCGAATGTGCTTCCAATAGTCTTGTTGGTAGAGGTATTGTTCTTTGTTCTAGGAGAAACAATGCTAATTGATCCAACGAGAATGTTCAGCGAAAGAATTACTGTTTTCTTGGCAATCCTTGTCTTTGCTGCAGGCTTCTTTTTCAGCTTAAGTTCGATAGTTCCATACAGACTGGGCTTCACAGTTGCGGAGTTGCTGATTCTTATGCTTGTGGTAGGATGCGGAGCCTTTAGTCTAGTGAGTTTCTTGTCAAGAGCATTTACTCAATGGTTCGGCTTTGAAACACAGGTTATTGGAATGGCTCTTGACACGACGGCCACAGCTGCATTCTTCTTGGGGTATTGGGGAACGCTTGCCCAGATCCCGCTTTGGTGGGATGGTTTTCTCATAATCTTGGCAATATGGTACGGGCTGATCCTTAGAATCACATTGCATCTTACGAGAAAACGTTTTCGCCAAGGTCATACTGCATCTACCGATCCGAAACTTTACGAATAGAACGCAAGATTGGCGACGCGACGAAAACGAAACCAGGCTCAGAGAATACATTTGGAAAAAGTGGCATGGCAGAGCGCGCGCTGTGCTCCTTCATACGTCATAATTGGCCGATAAACGCCTATAAGATTATTGGTTCCATACCCGAACAGGAGCGGGCCCGCCGGGAATTGAACCCGGGACCACCGGATTTCCATGCAAGTACACTACTCACTGCCTAAAAGTCCGGTGCTCTGTCCTTACTGAGCTACGGGCCCTAATGGGCTTGAGCTTTCGCTGTTAGAAAAGCAGAAAAGATGTTTTTTAAACTTTCGATTCATTCAGCGCGAAAAAGAGCCTCAAGTGGCATATTGCACTTTCAGCAAGCCAGTTATGAAGCTCTTGATCTTATCATTCGCGCCCAAGATCGTGTCAATCGTCTTTATACCCTTGTCCGTAAGCTTGTAAACACGCTTGCGCTCATTCCACGTGCCCTCAATCAGCCCGTTCCGCTCAAGCGAATACAAAAGAGAATAAACCGTGCCAGAACTCACAAGAAGATGAAACCTGCCGTGAATAAACGAAATCACGTCATACCCACTTAAAGGCCCGTTCCGCAATTCCGCCAATATAATGATGTCCATAAAATTCTTGATAATGCGCTCATGCATCTTCTTTAATATCTTCCCTTCCAACCTCTCACCGCCAACGATGATGGTCAAAGCCGTCATGTTTATTCACATTTTAACATTTTAGGTTGGATATAAATATTTAAACTTTATTCTAATTCCGAATTCGAAGTTGAAACAGAAATAAACAGTCTAAACAAAGAAACCATCAACGAGCTCGCTGAATCCATGAAAAAAGCCGGCAGAGTCTGTCTCATTTGCCACGCGATGTTGCACTTTTCAAAGCTATGAAAGAACCTCAAACCATGCGGTTTTTAAACCATAATTCTCCCCCACAACGCCAAAAACGGCAGAACTAAACAGCCAGAGATATATCCGCATGTTAACAAAGGTTATCTGCTCCCTGCACGATAAATGTTCGCACGGTGCAAAAATTGATCTCGTGGAAGCATTCTTTTAAAAAACTAAACGAAGAATACGAAGTAACAAGGAAAAAGAGGCAAGCCCTCGACAATTTACTGGACACAGGCAAAATCTCCCAACCCACCCACAACCTGTTTAACCGAGAAATAGACCAAGCCGTGGCAGAAATAGAAAGACAACAAAAAGCCCTTCTCGAAAAAATGGCTTCAAAAGTCATGGAACTTGAAGAGCAAATCAAAACACTGGAAATACTCCTCGCCAACCTCGAAATCCAACACGTAACAGGCGAAATAGACGAAGAAATCTACCAACACCAAACCGAACTACTATCAATGGGACTTGAAACAGCAAGACAAGAACTCGACTCAGTCAAAGAAGCAACCGACCAACTCTCAGCCACCGAACCAACAACCCAACAAGAAATTGAGCCAGAACCAGAAGAAGCCCAAGACCACGAACCAGAAGTCAAATTCCTCGAAGAACCAACCGAGCAGCCTGAAGAACCCATCGTAGAAGCAGTGCAATGCACAGAAGAAGCAAAACCAACCGAAACGGAAGCCAAAATCGAAGAGAAACAAGAAACCTGAACAACCAAAAGCCTCTTCTCTTTTTCTACTCCCCACAAAATCCTATATCAAACCAGAACCCACTCTAATTCTCACAGAGGACTCCAGTTGGCTGACAAAGTAGAAATCAGCTTCCACGAAAAATTCAAACAATACGACCTAGGCGAAGGACACCCCTTCCGAGGCGACCGCTTCATCAACGCAATGAAATACTTCGAAGACCAAGCCCTCTTCAAAAGACCCGACATACTCCTCGCCCAACCACAACCAGCAACAAAAGAAGACCTGCTAAGGGTCCACGAAGAAAAATACGTAGACCTAATTTTTCAACTGGCAAAAGAAAGCAAACCCTACGACATCGAAACCCCAGTATCTCCACAAATCCTGGAAGCATCACTGTTAATTTCAGGCAGCGCAATCGAATGCGGTAAAGCCATACTCGAAAACCGAGCCAAACACGCAATCTCCATCGGCGGCGGACACCATCACGCTGGAAAGAACTATGGCGGAGGCTTCTGCCTCTTCAACGACGTAGCCATCCTCACCGAGTACCTGAGAGCAAAATACAACCTCGAACGGTTTCTAATCCTAGACTACGACGTGCACTTCGGAAACGGCACCAGCGACATCTACTACCAAGACCCCTCCGTACTCTACATCTCACTACACCAAGACCCAAGAACAATCTACCCCGGAACGGGATTCACACGGCAAATCGGAACAGGCAAAGGCGAAGGCCACAACGTCAACATGCCTCTCCCACCCGGAACCAGCGACAAAACCTACCTCTACGCCCTGAATGAAATCTTCATTCCGCTAGCTGAGGAATTCAAACCCCAAATCATCATCGCCAACGGCGGAAGCGACCCCCACTTCGCCGACACTCTCGGAAACCTGGCCCTAACCGTCCAAGGCTTCTTCCAACTCGCCAACACAATCAAAGACACAGCCGACAGAATCTGCCAAGGAAAACTGATACTGATACCCGGAAGCGGATACAACCCCAAAATCCTCCCACCATGCTGGTACGCACTCATAGCAGGAGTCGTGAGCATCAAAGAAATCACTATGGAAGAACCGTACACTCCTCCAAAAGAACCTCCCGACTGCCGCAGAACCGTCGAAAACACAGTTGATGAATTGAAAAGATTACTCAGAAAACACTGGATCTGCTTCGGCGGCTCCACACTGTCAGGCGTCCAATAGAACCGCAAAGCAGTAAACACCCTGCTTTCCCGTACAAACCTTGAAACTTTAATACTCAAACACTCTTAGTTTACGGTCAACAACAAAGCATCGGACGAGACCCTCCATGGAAAACGTACAAAAAATCCGCGAACAGTTTCCAATAACCAAAAACAAAACATTCTTCAACCACGCCGCCCAATCTCCGCTCCCAAAACCAGTCGCCGACGCAGTCCGCAAGTACGCTGATGAATTCTCAAACCTCGGAACAAGCACACTCGAAGGCGACGACTGCGGAAAACCTCAATTCGGAAAACTCATAGGCGCAGAACCCGCAGAAATAGCCACCATCGAAAACACTTCAATGGGCCTGAACATAGCCGCAAACGTCCTCCGCTACCCATCAGGCTCAAAAATCGTCACAACCGACTTGGAATACCCATCAGTCGTCTATCCATGGCTACGCAAAAGCCTCGGCGCCAAGATACACTACGTTAAGAACATCAACGGAAAGATATCACTGGATGACATGGAAAAAGCTGTCGACGACAAAACCGTTGCAGTGGCAATAAGCCACGTAGAATATGCAAACGGCTTCCGCCACAACCTACGAGTCCTCAGCGAAATAGCCCACGAACACGGAGCCTACCTAATCGTCGACGCAATACAATCAGTCGGTACAATGCCAATAGACGTCAAAAGAGACGACGTCGACTTCCTAATGGCCGCATGCTACAAATGGCTACTGAGCCCGGCAGGAGCAGCCTACCTCTACGTCAAAGACGAACTCATCGAAAAATTCGAGCCGCCCTTCGTCGGCTGGGCAAGTGTAAAACAAGAAACATTTGACACCGTAGACTTCTGGGACATCTGGAACTTGAACCTCTCAAAAACCGCAAGCCGCTTTGAAATAGGCTCACCATGCACCATAAGCCTCGTAGGCGCAACAGCAGCAATGAAAATGCTCTTGGGCTTCGGAACTGAAAACATCAGAAAGAGAATAGCAAAGCTGACGGATCATCTCCTAGAATCCGTCAAAGATTTAGGACTGAAGCTCCAAACCCCCGATGAAAAGCAATGCCGCTCAGGAATAGTCAACTTCAAGACAGACGAACCTCAAAAAACCGCTGAAAGACTAACCAAAAAAAACATAGTCGTTTCCGCTAGAGCCAACGGAATACGAGTTTCACCTCACTTCTACAACACCGAAGAAGAAATCGACAAGCTAATGGAAAAAATTGGGAAAGACTAACCAATGACCGTCGCGGTTTTGTTCGACCTAGAAGACACACTCGTTCAAACTCCTTGGGCAGACCACCACCATGTTCTGGAGTTCAGACACAAAACGAAAGAGAAACTGACAGAACTTGGAATTCCACCAGTTACACTAGAAGGAATAGAACGAGCCACAATAATGCGCAACAAGGCATCAGAATACGTTGAACAGAACTTTGACAAAACAGACGCTAGAAGATTCAGGCAAGGAATGGAAAAGTTCCTCAGCCGATACGAACTAGACTCAGCCAGAAAATCACGACTTTTCCCAGAAACCATACCAACACTAAGAACACTCAAACAACTTGAAATAAAAGTAGGACTGGTCACAAACACCTCAGCAAAAGCAGTGAAATCTGTCTTCCAAATCCACGGCATCAAAGACTATTTTGACGTAGTAGTAACAAGAGAAAACGTTAGGAAATTGAAGCCAGACCCTGAAGGCATCTTGTGGGCCATCAAAAAACTGAAAACAAAAAACTGCTTCATGGTTGGAGACTTGGTCCTTGACCTACTAGCTGCCAAGAATGCCAGAATAAAAGCAATAATTGTCAGGAGAAACCCTGAAAAATCGGACCTACAAGACCTTCTAAGAAGCCTGCCAGCAGAGTCTTTGAAAAAAACCGAGAGCCTCGCTGCAGAAGATTTGCAGGCGGACTATACCGTCCAATCTTTAAGTGAGATTCTGCCGATCATTGAGAAGGAAGAACGATGATCAACATAGACAAGGTCAATGGGACCAACAAATCCCAAGTTATTGACTTCATCAAGCAGGACGTCATAAAACATGTCTTCGCCTTTTACGACATACAATACGACCCAGAGCACACTACAGTACACGCAGCCTTCGAAAACAATCAACTGATAGGCTACATCCTCATCTACACCGCCGCTGACGTCCCAAGCATAGTCATAGAAAGTGAAAAGAGAGCGACCGGAGCACTGCTTGAACACGCACCCGAGAACAATATCATATTGCACGCTCCTCCAGAACTTCTCACAACCATAAAGGCAAAGTATCCCACCGAAAAACACTACGTTGAAAACTGGATGCTGGTCAGAAAGAACGAAGCAAACTTCTTCAAATCAGAATTCGTCAAGCCATTGCACACAAGAGACGACGCCCTAAGCCTTTCCAAGCTTCTCTCAACTCGAAAAGACCGACCAGAAAAGGCCATCGAAAAATACGTGGAGTGGGTGAAGAAAATGAGGCTATACGGAGTCTTCGAAGACGGCGAACTCGTCTCCTACGCGGGCTCTTTCCTTCAACTGCCCCAAGTCTGGATGATAGGAGGAGTCTACACCAACCCAAAGCACAGAAACAAAGGATACGCAACACTGGCCGTCTCCGCCATCACAGAAGAAGCCCTGGGGAAAGCCGAAACAGCCGCACTATTCGTGAGATCTGACAACTATCCAGCCATCAAGTCATACGAAAAGATCGGATACAAGAAGATTGGCGAAAAACTCTGGGTCGATGTAGGCACGGGCATGAGACCCTAATCACGCCTTCTTTCCAACAATTCTTTCAGCAGCTTTATCGCAGACCATGCCGCAAGCGCACTTGTTCTTGGATTATCCGGATGTGGATCATTCGCAAACCTCAAAAACATTTCACCCTGCTTCCACACGACATTGATCTCATGCACATTCCTCTTCACCTTCGGGTCCGAAACAACTTTCACCTTCACCTCCAAAGGCTGGACAGTCAAAGCCAGAGTAGCCGCAATATTCATCTCTCTAGGAAAAAGTCTAACAGCTTCTCGGGCGTTCCCCTCATAAACCAGCTTTTCCTCCCGATTGTTCATGTCCAGACTGGCAGGGCCCTTTCTGGTAGTCAAAATGACCTCATCAATCCCTGCAAGCGCAACGCTGGAAATGGCGTCCAGACCTCCGATGGCTCCTGAAGGAATGTGAACCCTATTGTTCTTTATGTCTAGATCCAGGAGGGCGCCGACACTCATAACAATCAATTCGATGTTTTCCGCCAAGATTCGGGGCACATAATCCTTCGCAGCTTGCTGCGACGCCGCCTCCACAACAACCGCAGGCCTGAGCCTAATCATTTCGTCAGCGCTCCGGACCACCTTGACGGGAGTGCTCAATGATTTTTGAAGCTTGACTGCCTTCTCAAGGTTATAATCATAAAGGATCAACTCGTCACACTCAACAATTCCATTTTCGACAGCGGCACAAATCAACGTGCCAATGGCACCGCAACCGATTAACCCTATTCTCTTCACGCCTCACCGCTTCCAAAACCATGCATCAATACTCGGCAAGAAATTGAACAGTGTAAGGTTTGACCTCCCGCCCTTCGCCGTCTCTTGGCAACACCTCAATCGCTGCGACCTTACAGGTGCCCGCTATGTCCACTTGTCCTTCGGTTATCATTTGCTCAGCATTCTTCTCTCCCGCGTAAATTGTCAGCTTCTTGATCTGCGTGTTCAAGGGCAGATGCTTTTCAGCTTTTTCCCTTCGAACCTCAGTTATGACCGCCATCACCAAATCTCCCTGTTTTTCTGCCTGTTCATTAAGGCGTTTTTCGTCTACTTCAGGCCAAGCAGACAAGTGTATGCTTCTCTGCTTTTTCTCCTCTGCATACATTATCTGATAAATCTCTTCCGTCATGTGCGGTGTTATCGGTGCCAGAAGCTGCAAAACCCTTTCCAACACGACGTAAAGTGTGCACTGCGCGGCTTTCTTCTTCGCTTCTCCATACACTTCTGGCTTGTACAGTCGGTCTTTCACGGCTTCCAAGTAACAGTCACAGAAGACATGCCAAGTGAAGTTGCGCGTCTCTTCCAATGCAGTGTTAAATTGACACTTTTCAAGGGCCTCACCGACCTTCTGCGTCAGTTTCTCAGCCTTGCTCAGTATCCATTTGTCTAGCGGTTGAAGGACATGCTTTTCATCTTCAGTCGGTATGTAGTCCTTCAACAGGTTGCTCACGAAACTTGAAGCGTTCCAAAGCTTGATCAGGAATCGCCATCCATACTCAACATCTGGCCACCGGAAAGGCATATCGGAACCTGTTGCCCCGCCGCCTGTAGCCCACTGTCTTATCGCGTCAGCCCCATACTTTGACAGAACCTCTTGAGAAGCCACATAGTTACCTAGAGACTTGTGCATCTCGCGTCCGCCTTCGCCAAGAACCATGCCATTGATCAAGCAACTCTTGTAAGGTTTCTCGTTGAACAGAGCCAAATGCCTAACCATCAAATAGTAGGCCCACGTGCGTATGATGTCCACGCCGGAAGGATGCACATCCGCCGGAAACAGCCTGTGCCAATCTTTCTCGTCAGGCCAACCAGCATGAACCGCACAGGTTATGGACGAGTCAAACCATGTGTCCAAAACGTCTCTTTCTGGAATGAATTCTTTTGAGGCGCACTTTGGACACTCCTTGATTCTCGGATTCTCTGTTCGCGGGTCTATCGGCACCCATTCCGATTTGGCAAGAATTATCTCGTTGCATTTCTTGCAATACCATATGGGTATAGGCGTCGCAAATACTCTCTGCCGCGATATCACCCAGTCCCATTCAAGCGATTTCGCCCAGTCAATTAACCGGTGTTTCATGTAATCCGGATACCACTTGATTTCGAGGGCGTTTTTCTCCACCTGCTCGGTGAGGATGCGGGTCTTCATGAACCATTGTTCTCTTTCAAGGATTTCTATCGGAGTTCTACACCTCCAACAGAGGCTCACTTCTTGATTGAGAGGTTCAGTTTTTCCCAGCAATCCTTCACTCCTCAAGTCTTCAATCATGACCTTTTTCGCTTCTTCAGTCTTCATACCAGCGTATTTTCCAGCATTCTTTGCCATGCGCCCCTTTTCATCAATGCACAGGGTAGCCGGCAGATGATGCTTCATGACAGTCTTAACGTCTGCCTTGTCCCCGTAGGTGCATATCATCACGACGCCAGTCCCAAATTTCGGATCCACAAGGTCATCAGCTACTACTTCGACCATTCTGCCTGTTGTGGGCACGTGAACCTTTTTTCCAACATACTGTCTGTAGCGGTCGTCATCAGGATTAACAGCCACAGTCACGCATGCCGGAATCAATTCCGGTCTTGTCGTGGCTATTTCCAAGGAGCCGCCGCTTTCAAGTTCAAATCTGATGTGGTACAGATGCGCGGTTCTGGTGTCGTATTCAACTTCAGCATCAGCTATGGCGGTTTCGCATCTGGGGCACCAGTTCACAGGATGCGTTCCACGATAAATGTAGCCTTTGTCATAGAGAAGAATGAACGATAGTTGAGTGCGTCTCCAATAATCAGGATCCATGGTCTTGTATTCTGTAGTCCAGTCTATCGAATATCCGAGACAAGTGGTTGCTTCCTTCATGACGCCTATGTACTTGTCCACAAGCTCTTCGCAGAGTTTCCGAAATCTGTCTGGTGGAATGTCTGTCTTCTTGATTTTGTGTTTCTTCTCAACTTCTACTTCGACCGGCAAACCATGGCAGTCCCAGCCTTGCGGAAAATGAACATTGTGGCCCTTCATGCGCTTGTATCGAGCCAGCAAGTCAATATACGTCCAGTTAAGGACAAGTCCCATGTGAAACTCGCCTGAAGGGTACGGCGGAGGTGTGTCGATGCTGAAGGTTGGCCGCTTCCTGTCCTTCCAGTTGAAGTGATAAATGCCCATTTCTTCCCATCTCTTCTGCCACTTTTTCTCATTCTCAAGAATGTTGAATTCCTTTGGCAGAGGTTTCATGATTTTCAACCGCATCCTAACATGACTTTGGAACTATGTCTAGGAAAAATAAATATACCGATAGATAACAATTACCCCTCTAAGGTTTGGGGGAGCTGGGAAAATGACCCGGCTGAGAGGACGGTTGAACATCGTCGACCCTTAGAACCTGAACCAGACAATGCTGGCGGAGGGAAAATAAATGAACAAAACTGGAATTTCAAGCGCCGTTGAGACAAAGATACTTGCTGAAATGATTGTGTTCATCGCTCTCGCAAACGCATTATACATCGTAAGCAAATTGTACCTTCCTTTCCTGCACTTGCCCGAGGGTGGCAGCATAACGCTAGGAAGCATGGTTCCGCTTTTGTGGTTTGCATTGCGACGAGGTCTTCGATGGGGAGTAGAAGCCGGGATAGTGTATGGATTAGTACACATAGTCGTCTCAGGCGACATCTATTATCCAACGCAGATCCTACTTGACTATCCTCTGGCCTTCGGTGCCCTTGGACTTGCCGGAGCATTCAAAGCGCGACCGCTAATAAGAGTAGGAGTAGGAATCACCGGACGATTTATATTCCACTTCATCTCGGGCGTTGTTTTCTTCGGACAATATGCCCCCGAAGGATGGAATGTCTTTGCCTATTCAGCCTTCTACAATGCGGCATATCTCGTACCAGAATTCATAATTAGTTCCATCGTGATCTTCATGCTGCTTAAAGCCAAAGTGCTCAACATCTACATGTGAACACTCGACCCCTCTCTTTTTTTGTCAAAAACCAGGCACATGGGTTAATGAAGTCAAACAACAATACGCTCTGGAAGGTTATAGACATTCATGCGGTTTCCTCGGACGAACCCAATTAAAGTCAGGTTGGCGTCTCTAGCGACTGTAATTCCTGAATCTATTGCGCCTGCCAATGAGACTACTATGGGTAAACCAACTTGCGCAGCCTTCATGACTATGTCACCCGTCAGCCTTCCACTTAGAGCAAGAAAACAAGCTCCGAATTCCGTTTCGTCCATGGCAACGGCACCGATTACTTTGTCTACAGCGTTGTGCCGTCCAATATCTTCAGCCAGAGTCACTAGGGTACCGTCGCCTTTGAAGATTGCCGCAACATGCACTCCGCCAGTTTTTCTGAATGTGTCCGCGAGAAGATTCAGACGACTAGTACACTCCAAAATCATTTTAGCCTTCACCGTTAAATCTGATCTAATCTTTCGAAGCCTTCTTGAATGTTGGAAGGGTATCTGACTGCCGCAAACAGAAAAGATCACGCGAGAATAGTGTTTCAGAATTTTCAGCCTTTTCTCCACGTCAACATTTTCTTTTAGCTTTATCCGACAGGTGCTCTCCTTCGCGCTCAAGCTTATGTCATCAATGTCTTTAACCGATTTCACGATTCCCTCAGAAAGTAAATGTCCAACCGCCAATTCCTTCAGGTTTGTCGGAGAACAGAAAATTGTGACATAATGGGTTCGGTTCAAGAACACATACAGAGGTTTTTCTTCTGCGACGTAGTCGGCTGTCTTCTTGACTTCGTTGGTTGAAAGGTCAATTCTTGTGATTTCGGTTTTCTGCACAGCATTCACTTCTTTATTTCTGAAAGGACAAAATCCACGATTTCGTCTGCGATGTTGACTTTCGTAACCATTTGTAGGCCTCTCCAGCCCGGTTGGCTGTTGACCTCCACCACCACTGGTCCGCCTGAACTCTCCAGTATATCCACACCAGCAATTTTGCAATCAATGAGTCTGGCAGATTTGACCGCCATTTCTTCCAGCGCTCCATCAAGGCTCAAGGTCATCGGTTCAGCGCCTTGACTGTAATTGGTCTTCCAGCTTTTCGCCACACGTCTCATCGCGGCAATAACGCGGTCACCAACTACAAACGCACGAATGTCAGATTGACCGTGTTGCACAAATTCTTGAAGATAGATCACGCCGTGATAGAATGTAATGGCTCTAAATACTGTGGAAGCTATTTCTGGATCGTTGACTCTCGTTGCGCCTATTCCTCTGGAACCGAAAACTGGTTTGACAACAACATCCCCGCCAAGCTCTTCGAAAGCTTTGAGTGCCCCGTCAACGTTTTCAGTCACTGCCGTGCGCGGCACAGCTATGCCGTTCTCTTCCAAAATTGCCAGAATGTCGTACTTGTCAACGCAATGCTCAATCGCCTCAGGAGGATTCACGACGTACAAACCCAAGCGCTGTAGACGGTAGAGAACGTCCATTCTGAAAACCAGTTCCTCGAGCGAACCTCGCCCAATCGGACGAATTATCAAAGCGTCAAGTTCTTTCGGAAGTTCAAGATCGTTAACCTTGATGGAAGGTCGGTACCCCACACGTGCCATTAACTGCGGAAAGCGAAAGCACACGTGTGGAATTCCATGACTGGCCAAGGCTTTTCTGAGTTGAGCTGAGCTGTAAGAGTCTGGGTTTCGGGTTGCAATCCCAATCTTCAAAAATTGAACCTTCTATTCGATTGAGTCTTTGAAACATGCTACTAGGTTGTGTTCTTAAAGGTTCCGAGAAAAAATGCTTGTCTCAGAATTTATGAATGTAGGGAATCAGTTGTGCTGCATTTTCAAACTTCTCTACAAGTCTCACATCCAGATAGGCACCATGCACGTTGAAATATGGTGGTCTTTTTGTTGAAAACAAAGTCAGAACCCTGCCATCATGATTGATCTTGAAACCTTCTTCGCAAGGCTCATGCCCCCTTATCAAGACATTCACATCATATCTTTTCAAGACTTCAGATGATACTCTTCTTCCGAAGAGCTTTCCCGCACCTCTAGGGGAGAGTGAGACGTCTTGAATGGTCTCGTCTGGGTCGCTCCACAACATGTCTTCAAGCATTCCCCGTTTCGAACGTGGAGTATGCGCATAGGCCAAATCCTCAATGGTCCTCGCCTGTTGAGGCAAGCCGCCGTGGATCAACAGATACCGTTTTTCCACGACCAGAGCGTTGTAGAGATATTCAAACAGTTCTCGGATTCTGGCGTACGCTTCTTCCCAGTTTTGACCGAATCTCGCCTGAAACTGCATTGGCAAATCATGCGGTGAAGGTGTGAGGTCTTCTGGTACTTGACCGTTTTCGCGCATCAGTATGAACTGTTCATGGTTTCCCCGCATTAGGACAACCTGTTTTGGATACTGAAGTTTCATTCTAAGAATGGTGTAGAAGACCTCTGCTGAGTAATCGCCCCGGTCGCCATAATCTCCAAGAAAGATCATCAGTGCATCATGCTTTCGGTCCATTCTCTGCAGAAAATTACTTTCCTTCAGAATGTCAATCAGGCTCTCCAAATCTCCATGTAGATCTCCAATTACTAGCGCGTCTCCCTGGGGCTTGAGATTGACAAATCTGCCCAAAATGTGAAAGTTGCCGATTTGCCCATTTTCACCGCGAAGCAATTGGGTGGCTTCTTCAACTACTTTGCAGAATGTTTCGCATTGAGCTTCCATTGCTTCCTTGACAACTTGCGAAAGGCTGAGTGGCAAATGTTAAGCACCGAGTCATTCAATGCGGACTTTTCTGTTCATGAAGGAGAAGATGTTCTTCTCTATTTGGCCCTTGTGGCTTCGGATTGTTTCCAGTGTGTCATTGTAGTCTCTTTTGGCAGAATTCTCTTCAGTCTCAATAATCCCTCTTTTTCTCGCCAGATTTTCGAGATGTTGTTGAAGCCTAGAGAGGTCTTGCTGCACCGTTGCCACTTCGGCTGATGCTGAAAGCTGAGTTTTTCGAGCCTTGGCGTCTACACACTTTTGATGAAGAGTTGCAAGTGAGTTCTTGGTGAGGATGTTTTGGATGGTTTGCTCCGCTTTCCGCGTTTTCTCAGGTTTGAGCTTCAGTTTTCCTTCAGAGATTGCGCGATCCAGCTTTTCCAGTATTTGTTTCAGCACCGGATGCCCTGCGGTTTCTGTTGCAATGGCTTCAAATGGATCTTCCAAGTACTGGTCAAGTTTGCCGAGTTCTTCTGGAGTCAAACCACTTCCTTCACCATGGGTCGCAAGTGACTGAAGCTTGATAAAGGGCTTCTGGAGATGCTGCAAGTTGTGCTTTATTTCGAGGCACAGCGCGTCTATTTCAGTGCCGGTTTGGCTTAATTGACCTATGCTGCCCTTGCTTTTCAAGTCAGCAATCCTTTGCTGCGCCTCGGCCATCTCTTTTTCGACAGAAGTCCTTTCGCCAACAATCTTCAACTCCTGTTCTTTGAAATCTGCAAGTTGCTGTTCAAGTATCTGGAGTTTACCGATCAGGTGGAACGTTTCCTCAAGAGTCTTGGTCTTGACATATTCCTTCGTGAGAAAGTCATGAAGATCCTTGAGCAATTCTTTTGCCTTTTCGAAAACCACAAGAAACTTCCTTCGATCCAGAATGAAGAATGGAGAAATTCGCGGAAACCAATTTCTAACATCAACGTCGGTCACTACAAACGCTCGTTGTATTTCTTGAACGAATTTGTCAAAACTATCGTACGTGACTTCATTCGGGACCTTGATTTGGCGCATTCGGTCCACAAAGAGACGCGACAATTTATTCAGCGCTCTCGCTCGCTTGTAAGTCTTCATGTTCCTTTTTTCAATCTCTTTCCCGCTGTTGTCCAGAAGCATCTTGGAAACTTCCGAAAGATCCTCAAGCATTCTGTGCATTTCGTCAACTAGTTTTTGGGCTTTGGCATGAACTGGATTAAAAATTGATCCGGTTTCCTGTTTGAGCCAGCCTCTAATGTCTTTTGAAGAGAATTTCAGTACGTCGGACAACGGTCTTCCCCGCTAGAAAATATGCAAAAGGCATATTTATCTTTCAACTTCGAGAACCCACCGTACTCTTTTATGAGTAGTTACTCTTAAATAATGATCGCAAGCTATCATCACACGTAATTCAGAGATGACAAACATGGATGCAAAAAACACTGCATTTATCGCAATGATGAGTGCCTTAGGCATCGTCCTCTCTTTGATTTCGCTCAACATCGGGCCAATATCAATCGCGGTTCCAGGCCAAGGTGCAGCATCATTGGATCTTTCACATGTTGCGACTTTTGTGGCTGCCATTTTCGGCGGTCCTTATGTCGGTGCGGCCGTGGGGCTTCTCAGTGGCATCTACGCAGGCTATTATTTTGGGTACGTTGTCGGAACGCTTGGACTTCTCTCGCTCATTGGAGTGCCGCTGGGAAAGGCAATGACAGGGTTTGCCGCCGGTTTTCTGTATAGAAAATTGAAAATAGGCAGCAGATCTCACCCGTCCGGTCTAACTGTTCCTGTAGTGCTCTTGTCCTATGTTCCTGAGTGTCTTTTCACCATCGCCTACTTTCTGTACATTGTACTATATTTCTACGGCTTTTCGATGAGCTTCATGGTTACTATTGTCATTCCGAAAGCGTGGATCGAGATATTCATAATAAGTGTGATAATGGCTGCACTTGCCGGAAATGCAGGCTTCAGAGACTTTATTGGCAAATTCCTATATTCTCAAAAACCCAAAAAACTGTACTACGATCAAAAATGAATACTCAAGGCGTGGCTCATCTAATTGTCTCTAAGGTCAAATGACTCTGCAAGCGCCTTGACATTTATTTCTCCTGCTTTCAAGGTCTCACCACTCCGCACGTTATTGATGATGAGAACTGCTGGCGCGAAGAGGTTTGAATCTATCTTGTAGAAGTCATAATTCGCTTCTTTGAAGATCTGTATGAAAGGTTTCCCATACGCCTTTGAAGCCCTGGAAGGAGCCTTTTCAACGATCTCGTCTAGTTCCTTCTCATCATCATATTCAACAATGTAGTATGCTGTTCCGCCGTATAGGATTGCATCATTTGTCCTTGCCATCGCTTTCGTGAATTTGGGGTGGACAGGGGGAATTGGCGCACATCCCCAAGCATGCGAAATCACGTTCGGATCTAGCCCAAGTTTTCTGAGCTTGTGAATTCCCGTTTCGACTATTCTACCTGCAACCTGCGTCACACCGACCAGGCTTGTCGTTGGGGTCAATACTATTGCCATGTTTTCCGGTGAGACCTTGCTATCACGTGAAAAACGTTGTATCAATTCTGTGGGTGGATGCTTATCAGTTTCCAGAACCACAATGGCTTTCTCGAAAGTATCTTTGTATCCAATTTGCTCGTAGATTTCCTTCGGTTTTTGAGCTAGGGCTCTTGCGGGTCCAGAGCCTATTGCAAAGTAGCCATTCTCGTTTATCTGCCAACCAGCATATTGCGAGCCAAGCGTGGCGATGACAGGGTGATCGGTGTAAACGGATATTGACGGGAGTTCGAGAGTGCCGTATTGTCTGGAGATTATTTCGGCTTTGCCCAAGCCGCCCATGCATATTTCGGTTATCAACCTTCCTGCCTCAAAGCCTCCTTCAGCTTTCACTCCGGCGTCCACGATTGTTGTTCCTGAACTATCTTTTTCAATTCTGACTCCATAGAAATCTGGGTTCTCGAGCAATTGTTCCAGAAGCTTCCATGCCAGACCGTTTACGCTCAAAGCTTTCTTCAAATTCTTCTCCTCAAAGGAATCTCTCATAATGGCTTAAATGTGAATTCTTCCCTTTGGAGACATAAAGCTTGCCATTTCCACTTTCTGCAAGGTCACCTAGAAAAAGGTAAAACGGTCCTTCAACATTCTCTTCCCCCTCAATTTTTACTTTGGCCTTGATGCTGTCAATCGTGAAAGTCGGAAGAACAGAACCCAAGTCGCCTGCAACAACAATCTTGCCACCTGTCATACATGCTCCAACTCTGTCATCACAATTTTTTTGAATATAAATTGTTCCGCCGTGCATGCGAAATCCGGCAAATTGGCCTGCATTTCCATAGATCTTGATCGTGCCTTTTCTCATGTGGGCTCCTGCTTCAGTGCCGACATTTCCATAGACGGTAATGTTTCCTCCATGCATACCTTTTGTGCTTCCTCGATACGGCGCTCCTAAGTAGTCACCGGAATTGCCGTGAATTTCGATTGTTCCGCCTTTCATCATCGAGCCCGCCCACGCCGCAACGTTTCCTTGGGCGGCTATTTTTCCTCCTTTCATTTCTTCGCCGAGATGCATGCCAACGTCTCCCTTGATAATGATTTCTCCGCCTTTCATGCGTGATCCGATTCTTCGAACTTTGCTCACATCGCCAGAAATCCGTATGGTGCAGCTTTCTTGCTGGTCTGGTGTGTTGATTTCGATTCTGAAAAGGTCGCTAAGCTTCTTCTGCTTGTTCCCTTCCCAGACATTCAGAGCCTCTATTTCCGCCGTTGTCTTGCCCTGAAAAACATCTGGGGATATGCACTCAGCCATTATTGGGAATCTAAACTGTCTGAGAGGAACTAGCTCTATCACTCAGACACCAGCCTTGACCGAAATCGGACGAGAAGTCTTAAGATAGTCTTCACTCACTGGATAATTTTCAAACTCAACTGTCCAGTATTCCTTGAATCTTCTTTTCATCTCGTCGGTCATTGCTGCGGGTTCAGATACCTGCAGGTCAAGCCACATCGTAGAACCGTCAACGTGCCTAAGTATCTCCCCGTCCTTCGCAACGATGTTCCCGCCCTTGATGGTGTAGGCTGCCCGTCTGAAGGCTTTCCTAACGGACTTGTATTTTCTGGAAGGATCGATCAGTTCAGGGTTCACGTTGTACACAGCTATGTCTGCGTCCGCTCCTATGCCTAGATTTCCCTTTTCCTTAAGCCCCAATGCTTTGGACTGCCCAGCCCTCGTCACGGTCGCTATCTCGTAGAAGCTGAGTTCGCGGTCTATTGATGGAAGAAGGCTTCTGGCCCGAGCCCTTGGGTTAATTCTTTTCAACGTGGCTTCTCTTGCTCTTTGACTCATCAACCAGGCCATAATCCTGGGATAAGCCGTGAATGGACCACCATTAGGATGGTCAGTAGTCATGAATATCTTCCACGGGTCTTTGATGAGCAACGCTAATTCCAGTCCGATTGACCATTGGATTGCGTGAACGTAGCTCTTGCGCCGGTAGCGGAAGGGTACAATGCCTGCGCTCGTCTCAGTTTCTACGTCGTGATTCACCCACTTGTTCCCCGTGAGCCCATAAAGTCCAAATTGGAATGGACCGTCAGCCGTCATGGTCGTCGTGTCCGCAAATATTACTTGTCCCATGTCCATGGTCACATGAGAATGATTGTTGACGTAATTTGCTATTTCTTCTGCTCCTGACTCTACGGTTCGCCAGTCATCGCCTTTGAATGCGCTGAATTGACAATGGGTTATGTGAATAGCTGGCTTGTTTTCAACTGCCAAGTCTTCAACGGATTTCATGGTTTCCAGAGTTGTGCTGTAGTTACCTGGTTTTCCAAGATTGTTCGTGTGAACGTGTATCGTGTGAGGCAAATTCAAAAGCTTGTTGACTTTGCAAAGTCCGCGGATGATCTCACGCGGGGTAATGCAGAAATTGGGAACTTCATCGTCTAGACCCTTGACGTTGTGTCCGAAGCCCCATGCTTCCAAACCACCGGGATTGACTATCTTTATGGCGTAGCCTTTGGTTGAGTTCATCAGCCATGCCACGTGTCTGGCGCATTCCTCGATATTTCCCGCTGAAAGATATTCAAGCACGAACCACCAGTCGCCAAGAAGTGGATACGAAGCCTTATCAACCATTGGAGTATCGCTCAGTTCTTCATGTGTGTGCTTTGCTTCCAGAGGAGGCATTGAAGGATTCATTATCGTGGTGTAGCCCATTCTTGCGTAACGATAGCCAGTCGTGAAAGTTGATGGGATTGAGTGCCCCACACCAGATCGGGTAACCGGAGTTCTGCGCTCAAAGTCTTTGAAATGATCTTCAGGCCTCAGAAGCCTTCCAGCGTTCACCTCTGACCCGGCAATGTGACAGTGAATGTCAACTCCGCCAGGCATGACTATCATGCCAGAAGCGTCTATCTTCTTCGCCCTGCGTTCATTTACGGACTGAACTATCTTTCCGTCTCTTACCGCAATGTCCATTTTTTCGCCGTCAATGCCACAAATCGGGTCGTAGACGAAGCCGTTCTTCACAAGAAGCTCCACTTATTGTGCCCCCACTTGCGTCTGCTTTCTCTTCTTGATACTTCTGACTTCTTTCAGAATTCTTCTCAATATCTCCTCATCAGAAAGTATTCCCCTAGGCGGTTCAACGATCTTCTTGAGTGGAAGAGGCACATGATCCATTCGGTACGCTGTTCCAGTCGCTTCTATTCCAACGAACGCTGCGGGAAAGATTACGTCGCCCATTTGGCTTGTTGCATTCAAGTGCGGATCAATGACTATGAGAGGATTCTTGACTAGGTGTTCTGCAGCGGTCCGAGGAAAATTGGCAACTGGATCAGAGGCTACAACCAATGCAGCGTCAGACTCTTTGCGCAACAGAACGTCAACCGCTGAGGTTTCTCCAGGATTGTACGTAGGATAACCTAGTGAAAAGTCAACAGCGTACGGGTAGCCTGTCAACCAAGTAAAGACGGTGTCGGCGCCGCTCACGTTGAAGTGTCCGCGCATGGGCATTATGACGAACTTGGTTCGCATGTTTAAGTCACGCGTTAGAGATAGCGCCGCATCCACGTTTCGCAGTTTCCCTTTACTCATCGTCAATCCAAGTCCGAAGAAAATTGCGCCAAAGTTGCATCCGACCATTGCGTCGGCAACTTCTTCCAGATACTCCACTGGCACGCCTGCAACTTTGTCAACTTCAAGCTCTTGGTCTCGAATCAAGGCTCTGAAAGCCTGGAAAAGTTCATAATCCTTGTTGGGTTCTACTTGAATGAAACAGTCAGCGATTTCTGCAGTTCTTGTTCTTCTGACGTCAACGACAATCAGTTTCCGGCCTTCTTTCAGGATTGCCGGACATGGCGCATGTGCGAGAGTTGATGGAACGGGAGGCGTTTCCTTCGGGGAAATTTTTCGCAGAGCACTCTCGACTTTTTTCTTGGCGGTCGCGGCTTTGGTTTTGGTCAAGTATCCCTTCCATTCGCTTTTCTCGAATTTTCCTTCAGAAAAGGTTGTGTATCTTTCTATGTGTCTTGGGTGAGCGCTCCATGGGTTGCTTCCCCAGTAGATTATGAGGTCTGCTCTATGCCTGATCTGCCCCAGAGTGCATGTTGGGATTCCGATGTCCTGAATGCTTATGACTGATGGGCCGTGGCAGACTGTTGAGGTATTGTCAATCACTCCTCCAACTTCTTCAGCCAACTCAATGCCCACTCGTGTGGCTTCGCAGCTTGTTGAGCTCCAACCGTAGAGAAGTGGATAATCTGCTTCGGCTAGGATCTGGGCAGCCTTTAGTATTGCCTCTTTGAGCGATACCTGAACGAGCTTGCCATCCTTTCTTACCTGCGGTTTCAAGAGCCTGTGCCCATCGTAATTGAGGTATTTTGCCTCACACATTGAACAACCGTTCTTAACCTTGACTATTCTCCCCTTTTTGACCGTAAGCTCTATGTCGTCGCAGAGGCTCCCGCAGACCGGACAAGTTACCGCTTTGGATACTGGCATGTCATTCCTTCCCAAACTCTGCTGTGAGAAGCTCTCTTAAACCGCAAACGTGTTTTGCTGGAGCTGGCTGAATCTCTGCTGGGATTCCCTTGAGGGAAGGCATCCCGATGCCATCCGTTTCGGGGTTGACTATAATGTTTGCCCATGGTCCGTACGGAATGAAAACCACGCCTTGATGCGGAGCTCTTGGAGACTTCGTGGCTTTCAAGATTACTGCGCCATATTGCGTTGAAATCTGAACATTGGTCCTATCTTTTATCCCAAGTTTCTTCAGATCTTCAGGGTCGATGAAGCAGACTGAAACGCTTTCCTGATAGTCCTCCGAGGCCTTTCCATGTTCTTTTCCTACGCCTTGCTCTATTGTCCGCCCGGTCAACAGTGTTACCTTCAGTCTCGGACTCGTCTCCATTCATTGACCACTACTTATCTGCTCTTTGATGGACCTTGAAAGTATTCTAGAACCCGAACGGGCTATTTAACCTAACTAATTTCGCTTAGGATCACAAGCAACGCTTTTAACTTGGAAATTCTACTACTATGTTTTCTATTGAATTTGACTCAATTGCCAACACGGTGAAGGAAATGATCATTAGAGTTGAGGATCTGGTGAAGCACTACGGGAAGGTGGCCGCTGTCGATGGTATTTCCTTTGGCGTCGAGGAAGGAGAGACCTTTGGGCTTTTGGGTCCCAACGGTGCTGGGAAGACGACACTGATGGAGATTATGTGCGGCTTAAGGAGATTTGATAGGGGAAAAGTGGTTGTCCACGGGTTCGATTTGGCTAAGGATTCTCGGAAAGTCAGAGGCAGTATTGGGTTCTGTCCTCAGGAGACTTTGCTGTACGACTTGCTGACCGTCCGCGAGAATCTGGCTTTCTCTGCCTCACTCTATTCGCTCAGTAGCAAGAGGTTTAGGGAAAGGATTGAATTCTCGTGCAAGGTTTTGGGTGTCGGAGAATTCCTGAACAGAAAAGTCGAGCAGCTGTCAGGTGGAATGAAAAGGCGCGCAAATCTCGCGGCGTCAATTATCCACGACCCGCCTATCGTGATCCTGGATGAGCCTACTGTCGGTTTTGACCCAACCATCAAAAGGGAGTTCTGGGAACTGATAAAGAACCTCAAGAGCTACGGAAAGACTGTTCTGCTTTCAACTCACGACATGTACGAAGCTGACGAAATCTGTGATAGGGTAGCGATAATGGAGAAGGGCAAGATAGCCGCCCTAGACAAACCATACGTCTTGAAAGAGAAGATAGGGGGAGAACCTTCAATCCATGTAAGAGTGAAAGACTCCCAGATGAACAAGGCACTCACGGTCCTCAGAGAATATCACGGTGCTGTTGTGGAAAATGAAATAAGAATCCCGGCCAAGAACCCATGGGAAATAATGACTGAAATCTCAAACAGGTTGGGCTCAGAAGAAATTTTAACTGAGAAAATTGAGGTTGTTGAGCCGACCTTGGAAGACGTGTTCATAAAACTGAGTGGAAGAAAGTTTGAGGAGGCCGAGAATTGAATTCGATAATCGGAATAGCTGTGAAAGACATCAAGACCTTTTTCAGAGAAAAAGGAACAATTTTCTGGACAATAGCTTTTCCCGTCATGATATTATTGCTGTTCACGGCAATCTTTGGCAGGGACATACCGTTCAACGCCAACATCGGAATAGTTGACAACGACGGCACATTCGCGAGCGCGAGCGTGGTCACAGGGCTCAATAGCACAGGACTTTTCACGATGAAGAACTTCCAATAAAGTCGAAGCCATGAAAGAGTTGAATGCCACCACAGTGCGTGCAGTCATTACGATACCTCAAGACTTCATGCAGAACCTGACTTCAGGGAACCCGGCACAGGTGCTCATTGCCGTAGACGACACCAGTCCTGATGTTGCCAGACTGGTCAGAGACGGGGTAAAAGCCTTCTTCTCAGAATACTACAAAGGGTTCTACAGTTTCAACAACAGTGGCGCAAGCTACGTGGAACCAATCGCAGTGAAGGAGGAAGCATCGGTAGTTGGGCAGGCGATTGGCTACAAGGAAAACATTGTGCCTGGGATGCTGACCTACCCGCTTCTGTTCTCAAGCATGGTCGTTTCCACCGGAGCAATCGTTTATGAAAGAGAAAAAGGAACACTCAAGAAAATCAGGGCCTCGCCCATTCGCCCAATAAACATGCTTTTCGGCAAGACATTGGCCGCCCTGTTCCAAACAGCCATATCAATCATTATCATGTCAGCACTGGCCCTTGTCTTACTGGGCGCGAAATTGAACTGGAACGTTCCCCTGCTTGTTCCCGTACTCTTCTTGGGTTCAATGAACGGCATAGCGTTAGGTCTGATAATCTCATGCATCGGTAGAGCACCTCAGGAAGCTTCAAACGCTGCCACGACATTAGGTATAGTGCTTCAGTTTTTCACCGGAATGTATTTCCCAATAGAATATCTGCCCACGTACATGCAACAGATTGGCCGTTTCATACCGATGACCTACGCGGCTCAAGCGCTGAGAGACATAATGATCCGAAATGCAACGCTGCAGGACCTGCTTGTGCCAATTGCAACATTGGCTATCTCAGCCCTTGCGTTATACGCAGTAGGGGTTCTTCTCTACAAAAGATGGGTTGAAAAGTAGTCAAGGCCTGTATCCCGCGAGAACACACAGGGCCAAGCCACCTGCGATGATGTCCGCTGTAGTGCCAGGGTTTAAGAGATTGCTTGACTTCCTGAGTTTCTGATCAAGTCTTCGGAGACTCACTTTTCCAGCAGGAGTTTCCAATCCTCCAAGCTCCAGAATCTGTCTGGCTTTTGACGAAATCTCTTCGGCTTTTCGAAGGCTTGTCTTTCGCGCTATGAACGTGTCTGGATATTCAGCTAGAACCTCTATGAATGTCTGAATTGTGGCTGTGCTTATGTTAATTGAGCCTCTGATTTGCCTTGTTAATGAAGGGTAGGCAATGTCGAACGTTACGTGATAATTGTTGACCCATTCAGAGCAGATCATATCGTACTTCTCAGCTATCTTGAAGACTTGATACAATGAAGTCTTCTCGACGAGTATAGTGTTCATCGAATTTGGATCGTTGATGTCAAGTTTCGAAGCTTTGCCCAATCCACTGGGGTTAGCGATTCTGATTGCCTTGTAGACGTCGACAGCATCTTCAGGCGTGGTTGACTCCACGACCAGCTTGACCTTTTCCCTCAGCGCTGGAATTTCAAAATCATCTGTACTCTGCATCATGCCCGCGGCCACTGCTATTGGGGCAAGCAGTATTATCGTGCCAAGCAGTGTATTGCCACCGTGCTGCCACGCATCAATGTCTGCCACACAGTCCCTTATGATCTGCCCAATGCTTACGCTGCTCACGGGCATATTGCCTTCAGAAACCACAATGCCTCGCTCAGTTGCCTGCTCGAAAAAAGACGACGCAGCGACGGCTGACGCCAGAAAATGTTCATAGCGTGTATTCTCAAAGTCGGTCACGACGCTCACGTTTCCCGGCTTATGGGCACTGGCTTCCAAGAGGATGGCCAATTCCAAACATCGCGAAACATGCTTTGCCTTGCTGGGCGGATTCATTTTTCCAGACTCCGATGTTCAAATCGTTACTTTGGAAAGTTTTATTAATGTTGTGTAAAAGATTACACACCAAGCTAGAAATATACATAGGACGGGTTCCATTGAAACTGTCGACCCGCAACATAGCATTGGTCGCAATTTTCGCCGCGCTGTACTATGTCTTATCACTAGTATCACCGTATGTTCCGGCTGCAGGCCTTCCAGACTTGCAGATCAAACTTGAGGCTCTCATGGCTTCGGTTTTCGGTTTCGTTCTAGGACCTTACCTAGGCGGATTGGCTGCCTTTTTGGGTGCATTCATAACGTGGGTGTTACCCCCCGGAGGTATGAATCCCTTGAACGCGCCCTTCTTGCTGTCCCCTCCATTAAACGCAATCATTGTGGGGCTGATTTTCTACAAGAAGTGGAAGTGGGCTTTTGCATTGTTTGGGTTGCTGATTGCAGTCTTTCTGTTCTTGCCACCCTCCCAACCAATATCGAGTTACTATTATGTACCAGCAGCAGTTCTCTGGGACAAAATAATCGCCCTCCTCTTGATCGTTCCGTGCATTAAGTCCGCCAAAAGGCTCTCAGCGACGAAGTATCTCTTCATTCTGTTCTTTTTCATTTCATTCATTGGGAATCAGGCAGACAACATGTGGGGAGCTGACGTGTTCGCCGTCCCATTTGTGTACGAAGTCATCTATGGTCCGGCTTTGACAGGACTCCAAGCCTTGTTGGGAGTGCCGACTCTGTTGGATGTGGTTCGCTATCTTTTTGTATTAAGTCCATTCGTCTACCCAGCGGTGAGATTCTTGCAGGCGATACTCGCAACAATAATAGCTGTGCCTCTGATGAGAGCTCTCAGGAACACAAAATGGATCGTACAAGAGAAATCAATAATTGAACAACAGGCTTGAATAAATGAAATCGCGCGAAGGCGACTTGATAGAGAGCTTTGGTGGGCTGATCTTTGACGTAAAAGGCTTGATTCATCCTCCTGACCGTACGATTGCATTCATTCGCTACTTTCCTGAAAGAAAGGGCGAAAGAAGAAGAGACAAGATGACTTTCGACAAAGTCTATTCTCTTTCAAAACGGTACGCTCTGCTCAAAGAAAGGTTTCCTCAATATCTCGTCTACGATTCCATCTTTGACGAAACGCTCTGCGAAGTCCCAGAGTGCGATGTCAAAAGGCATTACAAGCCTGAGAAAGAACTTCAGAAATTGCGTGGTTCTGAGAAGCTGGACAGCCTCGTAACAAAGGCGTTGCAGTTGGCAGGATTGTTGAAGGAAAAAGCTAATGTTGCTTGGAATGCGCTCGGAATTTCTGGCTCAATTCTAGTTATGCTTCACCGTGAAGGCTCTGATGTTGACCTTATCGTGTACGGTTCGAAAAACTGTTTCAGAGTTCATGATGCGCTGGGATGCATGTTGAAAGACGAATATGCACCCGTCAAGCTTTATGATCAAGACGATCTGAAAATGTTGTTCGATTTTCGTTCGAAAGACACTGCCATGAGTTTTGAGGATTTTGTTCGAACCGAATCGAGGAAAGTCCTGCAAGGAAAGTTCATGGGCACAGACTATTTCATGCGTTTCGTGAAAGACTGGAACGAAATTCGCGAAAACTATGGTGACGTTCAATACAAGAACCTCGGCAACGCAAGAATCAAAGCCACAGTTGCAGACGATTCTGAATCGATTTTCACCCCCTGCTCCTACAAGATTAACAGTGTGGAAGTAATTGAGGGACCACAGTTCCCTGTGCAAGAGATTGCGTCCTTTCGAGGCAGATTCTGCGAACACGCTAGAACCGGTGAAGCAGTTGTTGCTCAAGGAAAAGTGGAACGCGTCACAGACCTCAGGCGAAACCACGAATACTGCAGACTATTGATTGGAAACAAGCCTTCAGATTTCATGGTCCTCCAGCGCTAGCGTTTGTCTCGCCAAATCTCCTCTACAACGCACTACGCTCTCTTTGCACATTTGAGAACTTGCTCATAGTATCGTGGACAGTAAGTCAGTGCTACCTGATAGAAGCTACTTTTGGAAGTTGCTACTTCTTCCAAGTTCCCTTCAACGTAGACAACTTCGTCCTTGTGGGCCTGCATACGAAATTCCTCTATGTAAGAAACGATTCGCCTGACTTCGAGAGCCTCCTTGGCGCCTTCAAGAACCTCCAAGGGTTCGATGCCGTAAATTGATGGAATGAAAGGCGCATCAGAGTCTTCGGTCACACGTGCTAGCATCTTAATCCAGCCTCGTTTCAGAATTCTCGCCTCAGAATCATATTCGTTTGCGATTTCCTTCCACTCCTTCACTGGCTCAAACTCTGCCTTGATTATTCGGCCGCTTTCCTGGTCTTTGAAAAGGGCGTAGATGAGTTTTCTTCTTTGGTGCCAAACATATTCCTCAGTGCTGAGGTTGTGGAATCGCCAATTCCTGCCCTCCATTGACTGAGATGCTTTAAACTCGTTCCGAAGCGGAGAAGACTCTAGCTCATAAAGTTCCTGCAGAGTCTGGCATAGTCTTATCGCATTCTTGCCACCGTAGATGATGAGGTCAATGTCGGAGAATCTGGGATGATGAAAGCCGTGAAGCAAGGAACCGAAAACGCCGAAATTTTCAGTGGACAAACCAGAATGCTGCATTGCGGCTTTCAAGACTCTCTGCATGGCCGCCACAAGCTCATCGTTGGGCTTTCTTTCAATGAGATTTCTCAGCCTCAATTCCGGCTTTCGCACCTCATCAATGTCACGGTAGTTGACTCCAGCGACATAGTTATCTAGCACTTCATGAAAAATCATGTATTGTCTGAATTCGCTTTGAACAAACTTCCAACCTTCATCTTCGTAGAACTTGCAAAAAATTCCTTGTCCGCCATCTCTGAGTGCTTTTGGGTTGTCTGACCTGAAGATCTTTGCTGGTGCGTATTCAACGTCACAAATGTAAGCTTCTGGGAGATGCGAGTAGCCGAAAACACGAAGAATTAGGCCGTCTCTCGTGACGATTGCATCACGGTCTCTCAAGCCTGGAATGGCCAAATGTGTTCATCCTCGCTGGTGCCCGTTCCGACCACGACCTGATAGGAAACTTCTCCGGTCTTTAGCCTTTCAATTCGTTCAAGCGTTCCGGAAACCTTGATTGCGTCACCTTTTCTGGCAACGTTTCGGTAGCATCCGATCATCGAAACCACAACGTCAGGAGACCGGTCGTGCACAACCGCCGATTTTGCATCTGAGGGCGAACAGTCTTCGACTTTGTATATTGCGGG
>Ga0315268_10000592_pt1 | contig 42397 bp, 40 predicted proteins | sample C1_top_MG_FD_204535 | JGI IMG/M metagenome (GOLD analysis project Ga0315268, IMG submission 204535) | Sediment microbial communities from Yellowstone Lake, YNP, Wyoming, USA - C1_top | ecosystem: Environmental > Aquatic > Freshwater > Lake > Sediment | place: USA: Wyoming | collected 2017-08-01
CTCAGAATTTTACGTCTCTGGCGCTGGGCAAGTCACCCATACGCATAGAAATCGAAATCACTACATACACCCGAAAAATACTATGATCTTGGTTATGGAACTTAGGATGTGGTGCTCTTGGAATTCGCGCGCCAGGGAAAAATTAGTGATTCGTGGAATACTCCCAAAGGGCAGAGAACGCTATGATAATGGACAAAGAGATAAATCAACCATATAGTACATGAAAGCGGTATGTCATGCGTGTAATGGGGGGTAACGTGCAATGAGCAAAGACAGCGTGGGAAAATGCCCTAGATGTGGAGGGGAGATGAAGGATGGACGATACCTGTTTCTATGGGGAGGAGTTTGTAGCCGTATTCGGCATATTCTGGCCGACGATGGCATTCAAGCCTATTGCAGCAAATGCGGTTTTATCGTGTCGAAGTATCTGCAGCCTGAAGCGCGTCCCTGGGTAAAGTTTTCAAATAAGGTTTAGATTGTTTCATTGACTAGAGTCTTTACCCTTTCTTCGATTACATCCCTTATTTCTCTTATTTTCTGCAAGGGTTTACCTTTGGGATCTTCGATTGCCCAATTTGTCACTTCTGGCAAGAGCATAACAAATTATGAAGCCGTCGGGGTCACGTATCATAGTCATTATGTTACTCCAAGTTTTGTATCCTATCGTGATTATGGTATCGGCTTCCTGAACCCTTTGTCTCGTGACGAGTTTAGGCGTGCTGTTTGACAAGTCGATTCCTTTTTCGCGCATAGCTTGAACTGTATCGGGAATAATCGTGTTTGCGTGCCAAATGCCCGCGATTCGGGCTTCAATCTTGCCTTTACAATAAAGTCTAGCCTACGCATCTGCCATTTGACTTTCTCCCGCGTTGTCTGAGCGAACAAAGAGAACCTTTCTCATAATCTCGCATCGTTTGCCGTTTCAGTTGTATAAATTAATGAAGTGCTTTAGCGATTCCCTAAGATAGTCTTCCACTCTGGAAACGAGGTCTAACATGTAGTCTGGGTCTTCTGATTTTTCATATGGGGAGTTGCATATTATGGAGTCTCTTAATAGAATTGCGTCGTTCATCACGTGCTTGATTTCATATTCGTCTGTCTCATTATCTCCCAGTAGATGGGCGCAATCGTTTGATAATGTTTCTCCTCTTTGAATGATTCCTGGTCCGTCTGAGAACAGGGCTTTCAGGCCGATTATTAGGTCTATGATTTTGTCTTCAGGGTTGTTTTCCTCATATGATTGCTGGAATCTTTTGCATGCTATGCGTAGGCTCTTATGTTTCTCTATGTCGATGTTTTGTATCTTTTTTAGTAGATTCGCTAGTTCTGGGATTTCTGAAGACTGGAGCGCATAGCTTGGTCCGTGACTATGGGTTCTTTGTTTAGCTTCAATGGTCCATGATATGAGCTGATTGCGTTCTGCGAGCCGAACAGCAACGTCGAAAATGAAGTTGCCAGCAATGTAGCCAGGCTTCAGCAACCTTAGGGCTAGGACGGTTTTACCTAGTGCTTTGTGAATGTGAGGTCGTAATCTCTGAAATTCCAGCCCGTTTTCGTCTCTCACTCGTTTCTCGAGCGTGAATTCTGCCAAGGAGAGCGAAGGCAATAGGCTCGTGATGGTTTTCCAGTGGGCTTTCCCAAAATCCTCCATAAGGAATTTTCTCAGAACTACGCCGTTTCGTAAGTCAATGCCAAAGATGAGGTCCACATCAATTGATTCGCGATAGTCTTTTGCCTCCTCCTCGCTCATTTCTGTACTATAGGGCAAGGTCGGCAGAACCTGCAGGTTAACAAGTGGGCAGATGATTTTGATGGTCGGCAATTCATGTCACCTCTGATAATTACAGATCACATCAAGAGCTCCTGATAGGAGATATGTTACATGCGAAGCGCTTTTTTATGTCTTCTTCTCATCTGGCATAATTGGTAGAAGAAGACGCAGTCAAAAAAAGGAAATAGAGAGTATTTTTCTCCCTGATGTACCGTTATGCCTTTTTCCGTTTATCGCCTTTGAACTTGATGTCCATCGCTCGAACACGTCTGAGGTCGTCCAGCAGTCGCCCATCAATCTCGTAGTCCTCGATCTTTCCCTTCGCCAAAGCGCTGGAAACCTTCCTGGCCCAAGGAAGAGTCTGCGGCATCTTTCTGTCGATGTACCACTCGTAATCCTCAGTAGTTGCTTTGGTGTTAGTTCGTTTGTGCTTGACGATCTCCCTGGCCACGGTAAGATGGACGTCCTTGCAGATGCTGTTTATGTCTGCGCCCGAATCCCATTCTGAATGTGCAGCCAGTCTCTTGAAGTCTATTTTGTCGTGGCCTGGAGTGTCCTTCGAGAAGTGCCTGAACATAGACTCACGCGTTTTCTCATCGGGGGGAGGCACGTAGATTATCGCACCGCCCAGGCGTCCAGGTCTCTTCAGAGCAAAGTCCACAGACCAGAAGCAGTTGGTAGCGCCGACGATGACAAGGTTCGGAATCTTCTCAACCTCGTTGAAGAGTCTCAGAAAAGTGGCTGGAAGTTCCCTCTGCCATGAGGCTTCGTGTGCTTCGGGTGTCATGCTCCGGGCGAAGCCCAAGGCGTCTAATTCGTCGATGAATAGCATTACTGGCTTTTCCGTCTTTGCTATGCTGATGGCTTCGTTGAAGACGGCGGTTAGTCGTTTTTCACTTTCGCCGGACCACATGCTGAGTATTTCAGAAAGAACCACTTCGATTAAGATGATTCCAGCCTTTTTGGCGGCGTTCTTAACGAAGAGGTTCTTTCCGCAGCCGGGAGGTCCGTGAAGAGTGATGCCCTTAGACGATTGCACGATTGGTGCTTGATACAACGGATGTTTAGCGTGCTTTAGCGGACACACGACGAGTCGATCAAATGCGTCTTTCAGCTCTTCCAGCCCGAACACTACTTCACAATCGTGCTCGCTCACTTTCTCGACTAATATTCGTCTGCACAGAAGCAAGTTGAAATTGTCTCGGTCGTTCTTTAACACGTCCTCAACAGCATCCAGCGCTTCGCCATACCTGCCCTCTCTCTCAAGTCTACTAACACGCTCTAATACTTCAGAATAATCAATATTGCTCGGTTTGGAGGAGATCAGAGTCTCCGATTTGGGTTTGTTCTTATTCGACTCGCAACGTTCCAGACGATTCTTAGCGTCACTGAAGTCTGGGTTGATTGTCAAAGCCTTCTTGTATTGCTCAATTGCAACGTCCATCATGTGCATGTACTCGTAACATAGCCCGAGGATGTATTGTGCCTCGGCGAAGTCAGGTTTGAGCGTGGCTGTCTTCTGTACGTCCAGAAGTGCCTTTTGATAGTTTTCCAGGCACGCGTACGCTAGGCCTCTGTTGTAATAGTACTTGTGCAGATCTGGGTTTGTGTCTGGGCTCATGCTTATTGCTTTCGTGTAATGTTCTATGGCTGTCTCGAATGCTCCCCTCTCGTAGTACTCGTTTCCTCTGCGGTAGTAGTAATCCGGAGAATCCTCATCATCTGGAGCATCATCGAGAGCGATGTCTCGGATTTCCACATGAATCTCGTCAGGTGTGCCTTTTGGATCATCCTTGGGATCATCTTGTGGATCGTCATTGTGTGTTTCATCGGGATCACTTGACAACGCGATCACCTCCGACGATTGCGAGACTCGATTCAGATGCGACGAATTCTGTGGATATTTTTCTTTCAATCATGTCTGCCTTCTCCTTGCGTTTGAGAAGATTTCCGATCTGTGGGTAGATAATAATGACACGCGGCAGGAACAACGAAGTGTACTCGCTGTCACACTTCACGTGATGCAACGAACGGAAAAAGAACGTTCTAAGACGGCTCATTCCTTTAGTCACATTTGTTGTTACACTAGAGGCAGTTCGAATGAAAATAAGAAAAGCGGAACGCAGCATGGACAATGCTGCAAACTCGATAACGCCCGCAAATCACAGCTGATGACAAAAAGGAACCAACCGTCCTGATCAACGCGCGTCAGTCATCGAACGGTCCCAACTCCCATTTTATAATGATCTTCCGCGCTTTGCCCGTTATGCGATATCTTCTAAACCCCAAGCCTTCAGGATACGATTGCACCAAGCTGCATGCCTCGAGCTGCCTCAAGTTTCTGTAAAGGCTCCTCTTGAGCTTGTTGTCAAAACCCATCCGATTAGCCAGTTCACTAATGGTAATGTCACGCCTCTTTTCAACCCCAAAGCATGTAATCTCGTGCAGTATACTTCTATTTCGCTTTGATGCCAGAGCTCTGAGTGAAAGCTCACAGAACTCTTCAGGAACCTGCAGACCCTCACGAAGTCCAGTAATCCTCATAACAATATCATGATACGGCTTGATGAAGCTCCAGTAATACCTGGCAACAAGCTCCCGCCTCCTTTCAAACGAGAGGTTCGTCCTTGAATCAGGGAGCACTTCCGTCTTCTTCCTTAGCGCAGTTGAACCGAAACGCATTATCAGGTCTCTTACAAGGTAATTGAGAAACTCATTCGAAACGTCGTTCTGAATAACGAGCTTCCGGTGTATGTCCGAATAGGAATCCGCCAGAATCAAAGTCTCATTGGGGTTGAGATCTCTTTGCTGCACTTGGTATCTCATCGGTTTGCCCGAAATCTTTAACGGATCTGGAAGCACTATAGTTCCAGGGTATTCTAGGTCATTTTCGATGCAGACTAACCTGCGGAGAATTGTCGATCCGATGTTTGATTCGTCAAAAATGTTGTATGAAACCCCCAATTCCATCTGTGCTTCTAGACCCCAGCTAATGAACGAGTACCTGTTGGCTGATTCTGTTCGATGTTCCTTTGAGGTCAGAATCTCAAACATTCTTCGATCGAACAAGTATATTTTGAGAAATTCCTTTTCCTCTGCTGTCAATACAGTTTTCTTTTTTCCGAACGAAGCTGACTTCATGAGTTCTTCCGGAGTCCGCATCTCTTCGAGTATATCCTCGAGACTTTCATCAAATTCCTTCGTCGTGGGTAGCACGCATCCTACGTCCGTCTCATCCTCTTTCATTTCCACTAGTACACCGCGCTCCAAGAACAACTCCCTGAGAAATCGGCGAACTTCGGAGATTCTATCTTCGACAAACCCGGAGCCAAGACCCTTAGCATGTGCAGCGATTCGTTCCCTCAAGGTAAGTATATAAACCCAAGGAGTTACTAAAAATTCAGAAGTCAGCTCTCTCAGCAGTAAGATTCGATGAAAAGTCTTAATTTGCAAGGTTGGAATGTCAAGCTGACACGCGGTAAGAATAACGGAGTTCGATTTTGGGGCTTTCCATCTCTCGCCGACGCCATTGAGAACAAGGATCGGGTGGTTGGCGCTGCCTTGGAACTTGCTACACAACCATTTTTTGAGGATATCAGCTTGGGGCAACGGAACTCTTTGATTTGTAAATCGGGCAGTTTTGATCTTGTCGGTGGCATGAAGGTTATCGTCGTTTCTTGACGCCTTTCGCATACACTCTCACCTATATTATATACTATACTATCCTGCGGCTGAGACTCAGGCGTGACGCTGTCTGAGATTGAGTTTGAACGTGAACCATTGAAAACTATCCCTTCCCGAGGAATGTTGAGAGACAGCAAACGGCACATGTAGATATATAAAGTTTTTTGATTTTGCCTTGGTTTAAGGAGCGCTGCCTTGTCCCTAAATTATGTGTTGAAGTAGGTTGGTGAGTGCATTGACTCACTTTTAGCGTTCAGAGGATATTCTAGTCGTTTCCAGCCAAAAAAACAGTTTTAAGCCCTGAATGCACATATTAGGCTCTAATGAAGTCCCTTTCCTTCAAAGTTTGCGGAAACTGCAACCATTACAGTCTCCGACTCAACCAAGAAGACCTCGCCTTCATAGAAGAAACCATGAACGCACAGAGCACAGAGATCTTAAAAGAATGGAGCCATGGAAGAGTATTCAGGCCGGGAAGGCGAACGAAGGACACGCTTGCAGTCGACCCGCTAAAACAGCGATTCCATGGATTGGTGAGCACCTGCAGACAAGGTTTATGCAGTCACGAAGGCACCCAAGTTTCAGTTATCGATGTGGCATGCGCCTTCTGGCAACGACAAGAGAACAAAACCAATCCCATTTAGAATGAATCACGAAGAAGAATACACAGAACACACAGAAATCTTTATATCATTTCCATGCCCTATTCATAACCCTGTGAGTTATTATGGGCAAGAATGTTACCATCTATCTCCCAGACGAAGTCGCCCAAAAAATGGACCAACTACCAGAAGTCAATTGGTCAGAAATATGCCGCAAAGCAATAAGCGACTACATCGACACGAGAACAAAAACAGACCTAACCTCAGTCATCGCTAGACTCAAAAACGAACGCAAGACCGACTACACCAAGGGACAAATACTCGTCTACGAAGTCCTGGCGCCGCAAATATCAAACGACCACCTCGAATCCATGGAGAGGGAAATTAATCTGTCAGAAATCATCGCAAGAATATCCATTTCAGATCCAATATCTGGACATCTATCTAAACTGACAGAAGAAGAAGCAAAAGCAATTGCAAAGGTCAACATGAGAGCCAACCTACACAGCTTGAAAGGTATAATAGGGGAAAACGCAAGCCCATCATATCCGTCAGATTCGTACATAGAAGGCGTCATTTCAGCCATCCAAGACCTAATCAAACGAGTCAGATCAACACCCATCTAGAATCAAAAGAATGAGCCGAACCAAAGCAGAAAACTTGGGTCAAGAAGATGGTTGAAACCAAGCCTGCTGAACAATTCTCTCCGACAAACGATGTCGAACTTGCACTGAAACTACGGGACGCCTATCAAATGGCTGTAGACGCCCTAAACGAATGGCTCGAACACCACGAACCTAAGAATCTGAAAGCTGAGAACCAACCTAAGGATACGCACAAATATGATTCGTTGCCTTGGGAGAAAAAAGAAGGAACCCGAGGAATGTACGACCAAACAAGCCAAAGAACAAGCCAAAATAGTCTTCCGTGGCAAGAAATGGCTGCCTGGCTTCAAAAGAACAAGGGTAAGGCGCGTTTAGGCGATTACTTCTACTGGACATTCGAAAACGACCCTAGCATAGTTGGCCGCAAAGAACTAAAGCCAAAGACCTAGGAGCTACCTTGATTGAAAAACTCTATGAAACTAAAACGCATACTACTAAAACGCATACTGTATCTATCTAGCTACTGTACTCTTCTGCTTAACTATGCTTTCATTTTCGGACGGTAATTCCTCTGGCTAGAGACGGTTTCAAAGAACACGGCGTTCTGCTTTACCTGCCTCCAGAGCTCTACTCGGGATTCATCAGGCTGCAGGCAGACAAAGGCCTAGGACGCAGCTACACAGGGCTTCTAGCGCTCACCGAAGGGCTTCACTGCCTCGGCTACCTGAGTGAAGACGACCATTCAATTTACACTAAAAGATACTCTCGAAAACTCACAGAACAAAAACAGGGACTAACGCTTCAGCAATCAAGAGAAAAAGAAGCTAGAATCAAGCTGGAACGGCAGTTCTCAGATGTCATAAAACAATGGCCCACCATGAAACCCAGCTCACGCAAATACTACCTGAAAAAGGCAACAGAAAACAAGAACAAGATTCCAAACGCAAAACTCGTAATCGCTCTAGCGCGAAAAGGCTCTCGAGCATTACAAAATGAAGCAACAGAATCCATACGGAACCACAAAAGGCTGGAGCCAAAACTGCCATGACCAACGAAGACAGCGGCAAAGCACCTACCCCAGCAACATCGAATACCATTTTCATGAAGACCGCAGAAAACGTGCAAAACAACGAATATTGACTGCACCCTACATAGAGCCCAACAATTTCGAGGAAGTCGAGAAACACGGAAAAGTCCATCAAGTCCAATTCAAAATCACGCCGTTCGCCGCCCGAGTAGGCGAAGAAACCGCGGCTCTGTTCAATTTGAGCCTGTCGCAGTACTGCAAGGCTCTTCTCTACCTGAATTTAGGCTTGGTTTCTGAGCCAATTGACCGCCGGAGAAAAAGAAAGTGACAGCGAAAGCTGCCCATACCCGCGCCGGCTCGAAGCAGCCTGTCAAGTGCCCCGAATGTACGTCGCAACGGGTTTACCATGACGGAATAAGGCACACAAACAATGGCGACGTACAACGCTACCTCTGCAAAGACTGTGGGTACAGGTTTTCAAATCCAAGTTCCACACGAAAGCGTGAATGGAATTTAAATTCACGCCCCACCATAGTCTCTAACCGTCAAGTATGCGACCTCTTGACAGAAGAGTCGAAAAACTTGGCCATAGCAGAACCCACGGAAGCAGCCCAGCGGGAGGGCACGATACAGACTGGCGACGTCAAGGGAAAAATCGTCGACTACAGCTTCAGACTAATGAAACAAGGCCTAGCCAAAACCACAATAGACGGAAGAACCCGACTACTAAAACGACTCGTGAAGCTAGGTGGAAACCTACTCGACCCAGAAAGCATCAAACAAGTCATCGCCCAACAAGAATGGAGCGCAGGCAGAAAAGACAACGCCGTAGACGCCTACACGAGATTCCTACAATTCCAGAACATGAAGTGGGACCCGCCAAGGTACAGAAAAATACGAACAATACCATTCATCCCAGCAGAAGCCGAAATAGACATGCTCATAGGAGCCAGCAGCAAACGCATAGCCACATTTCTGCAATTGCTTAAGGAAACAGGCATAAGATGCGGCGAAGCCTGCAATCTCAAATGGACCGACATCGGCATAGAGGACAGATCGATAAGAATAACGCCGGAAAAGGGCAGCAACCCACGCATATTCCAAATCCCCATGAGGCTTATGAATATGATCAACGCCCTACCAACCGACTCAACAAGACTATTCCCACCGAATACCACGGCAATACGAAAGGCATTCCAGATACAGCGCAAACGCGCCGCTCACAAACTGAAGAATCCAAGATTACTCCAAATCAAGTTTCACACGCTCAGGCACTGGAAAGCCACCATGGAATACCACAAAACCAAAGACATTCTCCACGTGATGCAAGTCTTAGGCCACAGAAACATCAACAACACCCTCATTTACACACAACTTGTCAACTTCAAAGACGACGACTACACAGCCAAAGTAGCCCACTCAGAACAAGAAGCGTGCCAGCTGATAGAAGCAGGCTTTGACTATGTCTGCGACTATACGGGCAACAAAATCTTCCGAAAACGGAAATAACATGCCTTGCACCCTACAAACGCGGCCTATGGGAAAAATGGGTCGGGTGGAACGTAGGTGGGCCGGGTGGGATTTGAACCCACGATCTTCGCCGCGTGAGGGCGACGTCCTAGCCAGCTAGACTACCAGCCCTTCTGTGCCATTCTTTTTACCACTGGGCTTAAGCCATAAAAACCTTTCACCTTGAATTTGAAAACACTCATAAATGAGTCTGATTACTTCTTGATTGCACTTAATCAATACTGCTTAACATGGAGATTGACTTTAGTGCCGAAAGCGAAGGTTAAGGCGTTAGCCCTATTGTCTGGCGGTTTGGACAGCACACTCGCCGTCAAGTTAATTCTGGATCAGGGCATTGAGGTTGAAGCCCTAAACTTCGTAAGCCCTTTCTGTCTGTGCGGAAAAGGCGGATGTGGTGCGCCAAAAACGGCAAAACAGTTGGGCGTTCCTTTAAAAGTAATCAGCGTCGGCGCGGAATACTTGAAAATGGTCAGGAAACCCAAACATGGCTATGGGAGAAACATGAACCCCTGCATAGACTGCCGTGTTTTCATGCTGAAGAAAGCCAAGAAATACGCCAAAGAAACTGGCGCATCGTTCATTTTCACTGGCGAAGTCTTGGACGAGAGACCCATGTCCCAGCATTACAAGGCTCTGAAAACTATCGAAGAAGAAGCGGGACTTGAAGACAGGATTCTCAGGCCTTTATCTGCAAAATTGTTACCTGAAACGCTAATCGAAAAAAAGGGATTTGCTGACAGAGAAAAATTATTAGCCATCAGTGGCAGGTCAAGAAAACCGCAGATGGAGCTTGCCAAAAGGTTCAACATTGCCGATTATCCTTGCCCAGCGGGCGGCTGCTTGCTAACCTACAGAGAATTTGCCAACAAACTGAGAGACCTTTTCACTCACAAGAAACATGTTTCCTTAGCCGATGTTAACCTGCTCAAAGTGGGCAGACACTTCAGGTTTGAAAAGAACAAGATAATCGTCGGAAGAAACGAAACCGAAAACAAAACCCTTACCGCGAAAAAGAATCCAACGGATTATCTCTTCGAAGTGCCCGACTGCGGAAGTCCCATCACCCTGCTTCAGGGACCAAAAACAAGAAAAGCCATTGAAAAAGCAGCGGCATTAACAGCGTACTACTCGGATAAAAATGAAAGCCCGACCCTCGTGAATTTTGGCAAAAATACCTTAAACAAATCCATAACCGTACCCTTTCCCAGTCAAACCGAAGTGGAAATGCTCAGAATCAAAAATGCAGCCTATTTGAAGTCTAATTAAAGGGTCTAGTCTACACATTGAGGTACACAAAAGAGGCTCTTTAACACAAAACCTAAATGTAACCAACCCTTTCTCTTTTCGCTCAAATTTAACGGAGAAACAACGTTGAAACAAAACGAACACGCAATAGAAGTCGATTCGCTCACAAAAAAGTACGGCAACCTCGCAGCCGTAGATAACATATCCTTCACGGTCAAAAAAGGCGAAATCTTCGCTTTCCTAGGACCAAACGGCGCGGGCAAGACCACAACTGTCGAAATCCTCGAATGTCTCCGTAAACCAACAGGCGGAAACGCCTACGTCCTTGGCTATGACATCAACAAAGACGGCAGAGAAATCAAGAAACACATAGGCGTGTTGCCGCAAGCCTTCAACAGTTTCGACCGACTCACGGTGAAAGAGACCATAGAATACTACGCCTCCATGTTCGGCGCCAAAACAGATGCCGACCACCTGATCAACCTAGTTGATTTAAATGATAAAAAGAACGACTTGTTCAAGAACCTTTCAGGCGGGTTGAAACAACGTCTAGGTGTGGCTGTAGCTTTAGTTAATAATCCAGAAATACTCTTCTTGGACGAGCCCACTGCAGGGTTAGACCCAAATGCTAGGCATGAGGTTTGGAACGTTATCAGAGGCTTGAAGGAACAGGGTAAAACAGTTTTTCTCACTACTCATTACATGGAGGAAGCTGAAATCCTCGCAGATACCGTGATAATTATTCACAAGGGTAAAATTGTCGCCACGGGTTCTCCTGAAGAACTTATAGACAATCATGGGACACGCAACTTTCTCATTCTTCAAAAAGCCGACAAAAACGCCATTCCCTTAATAGAGAAGATGGGCATGGAAGCAAAATATGACGGTGAAAAAGGCGACATACACGTGACTCTAAATCACAACATAGGCGTTTCTGAGGTTCTCCATGCGTTAACGCTGAAGGACATCGGTTTTGGCGAATTGCAGCTCAAACGTTCTTCACTCGAAGATGTTTTCCTCAATTTAACGGGTGAAAAACTCGATGAAGGAGTAAAAGCTTAATGAATCGAATTCTTGTTGACCTAAAAGCAAGTTTAAAACTGTTCTTTAGAAACCGCAGCACTTTATTCTGGACCATCGCTTTTCCATGCATCCTGATTCTTCTCTTCGGCGCCATTTTCAGTTATTCCACGGCACGATATGACCTTTACGTTCAAAACCAGGACTTGGCGAACGGCTCGCCCACACAGTTTTCAATTTTGTTCATACAAGCATTAAACTACACAAACGCTTTCAATATAAAGCAAGTCAACGCCTCAGCAAATGCCACACAATATGCGCTTGACAACAAACTTACTTCACTGCTCGTGATTCCTAAAGGCTTCGAGAACCAGACGATGGTGGCTAAATTGACAAATGGAACCATTAAGGCTTCACTTGCACTCATCTATGATCAATCATCGAGCACTGGTATGGCAGTCGTCGGCATAATAAACGGTGTAATCAATCAATTCGACTCGGCGATATCGAGCAAACCGAGTTACATAGACACTCAGCTGCAAACCATTGCGCCCACGAGATACGGTTACATCGACTTTTTCACGCCAGGCATTATGGCCATGAGTGCCATGACGCTCAGCATATTTGGCGCAGTGGAAGTGAACACGCGGTACCGCGAAAATGGAATTATGCACAAAGTCGAAACCACACCGATGACGAGGTTTGAATGGATATTGTCCAAGACTATCTTCCGCATTCTCATGTCGTTCTTCAGCATGGCCATCATCCTAGGCATAGGCATTCTTGCCTTTAACTTAAAAGTAACCATCGACGCCGTTTCATTGCTACTGTTAGCCGCGTGTTCCATGCTGTTTTCGGGAATAGGCATGGTTTTGTCGCGTTTCGTGAAAGACGCCGATGCGGCGGATTCGGCGGCGAACGCTGTGACTTTTCCCATGATGTTCCTCTCGGGAACTTTCTTCCCGTTGGAGATGATGCCACCATTCATCCGCAGCATCGCAACAGTGCTTCCGTTGACTTACGTTAATAACGGTTTGAGGGATGCCATGATTTACGGCCAGCAGCAGTCTGCGATTTACTATACTGCCATCATAACCGTGCTTGGAGTGGCCGTGTTGATAATTGGTTCTTTCATAACCAAATGGGAAGAGGATTAGCTGCTCGCTTTTTCTTTTTCTAACATGTGTCTGAGTCTTCTTATTCTTCTCTCGTCCACTACAAGCCATGTCAATGCGCCTAATAGACAAACGCCGAGAAAGACCGTGTAAATGTAGAAGAATTTCGTGGTGACCGCCAAATTCTTGTCCATCGCGTCCCAGTTAGTGTTTGCAACAATGTAGTATGCTGAAACCACACCGATGAACAGTATAATTACGAAAAGAAGCAAAACGAGGAGCCTAAATGACCATGTATCTTCTGTGCTGGTGGTTTCCATGGCTTAATCGCCCGACACTATTCTAATTCAATAAGATTTAAACATTCACCGTACTCAGCACGCTCCGAAAGCTTAAAAACAAACAAGGGCTTCATGATGTGATACCCAGGTTTGCGTGCCGAGGTAGCTCAGCCTGGGAGAGCACCCGGCTGAAGACCGGGTTGTCGCCGGTTCAAACCCTGCCCTCGGCACCACAGATAATATCACACACGGTTCCGTTCTGGGAATCACCCTATCGTTGTTCTCCAAGCAGTATATCCCTTGTCTTCAACAGCGTTAGCAATTTTTTCTTGTATGTCCTCATTTTCGGCTAAACCTATCACCAAGCCACCTCGACCAGTTCCTGTCAATTTGGCGCCAATCGCTCCATTTTCCAAGGCTATTTCTACTAATTCATCGTTGATTTTTCCTGATACCGTAATCTGCTGTAGCATCTTGTGATTCTGATTCATCAAGCTGCCAATGGTAGCAATATCTCCCTTAAGCAGAGCCTTTTTTGCTGCATCAGCCACCTTCCTATATTCGCTAAAAATCTTTTCGATTCTTTCAGGCTCTTCTTCTCTTAACCTCCGAACATCAGCAACTACCTCTGTCGTTGAGGCTGTTATTCCAGAATTTGCTAATACAATCAGCATCTTTCTTGGTGACCGCAAGAGCTCCATCGTATTCTTTCCCGAACCCAAGTTTTTCACAAACCAAATCAAACCGCCATAAGTGGAAGCCGTGTTATCTATACCAGAAGGCATCCCATGATACGCTTTCTCTCCTTCATAGGCAGCCTCATTTATCTTCTCGTCATCCAAGTTAAGATTGAAGGTTTCACTCAAAGCGCGAGCCAAAGAAGTGCATTGAGCAGCAGAAGCACCAACTCCGCTTGCAGCAATCAAATCGCCCGCAAAAGATATCTCAAGTCTTTGATTCTCGACATCAACTTTCAAATGATTGATTATGTTGGCAATTGACTGCATCGCGTCACTGTATTTCTGTTCCTTGTAACCAGGAGTGGCGGGTCTCTGATCGTTGACATTCCATCCCCTTCCTTTGACAACCTTAACCTCAGCAGTCGTAAAAGCCCCTAAAGCCGAGACGATTGATGGCAGTCCGTAAACCACAAAATGCTCTCCAAAAAGGATCGTCTTTCCATAACCCTTCCCAGTGCCCACCTATTTCACCTCAACAGTCCCTTCTGAACCATTGACAACAATTCTTTGCCCAGTCTTAATTTCATTAACGTCAATTTTGTCCACGCATGGGATTTCGCTGATTATACAACCTACTGCTATGATTGTATCGATCTGCCTGTTTACTATTGCTGCTGGAGCCGTGTTGTTTTTCTTCATTCTATACAATGTGTAGGATCCAACTGTGGAACCTTTGCCCGTTGGAAAAACCAGAATCTTTCCAGTTATTGTTTGCCCTTCAAGTTCGTGCCCAACCTCAACAACCTTGCCAGTATCAGGATCGACGCCCCCATAGAACGAAATTCCATCTTTAGTAACAATCGCTTCTCCCTCTGCAACGCCTTTGTAGATTCTTCGTCCGTTTAGCTTCATTTCACCGCCTCCTCAACACATTCCTCGATCGTTCCAATTTTCACCTTGAACTTGTTCGTTGCACGGCCATAATAGCATGCTTTAGCAGAATCTACCATCATACCCTTGAAGTGACCTTTTATTGGAGCTACAACACAGCATGTATCCGCTGCGAATTTTGCTCCAGCATCTTCAATAATTTTAGAATAACCTGCTTCATCGGCGATTCTCTTTATAGGTCGAGCGGTGGTAATCCAAAACTCCTTCTTGACTTTCTTTCCTTTTAACAAATTCGCGATTTTCTCGATTTCATAAATTGAAGCTTGAGGACAACCAATACTAACGAAATCCACTTCCAGACCATCATCAACAAGTTCAGATCTGGCCTTTTTTAGGTCCTCCTGATTAATCTCAAAAACATTACCATTTGGTTTCGGATACCTATCAAACTCGGGAGTGATACCTTCCATGTGGAATAATGCCGTTCCACCATAAGTAGCAATAGATGCGCAAAACGACTTAAGCTCTTCAACTGTGGCTGAAGGGATTCCTGCAATAAATGGTATGTTTTTTCCCAGTTTAATCAATCTATCACCAATTGCTTTTCCCAACACGCCAAATCCGTCAGTACCCTTGACTTGAGCGTTCACCTTTACCAAAACTTGAACATGGCGATTTTCGTCTATATGATAACCGTATTTTGGCGTTTTTCCAGTCAAAGCCGAAGCCAATGCACTCGGTCCTCCCTCGCGATTAGTTCGAGCACCTATAACGGAGTTTGCATAACACACGGCGCTACTCTCGGCCCATGCAACGTGTTGTCCAAAATGCGGGACATTCCCAATGAGATACGGCGTGCACGAACATGTGGTAATTATGCCCATTTTAGCGAAAGCATCTATAACGCGAATCTGATTCTTGGCAAATTCTTCATCTATTCCTAATGCTTGCCAGTTTTCGCGATCCATTCCTGCAGGGTTTAAGGTCGTCAAAACTTTGACCTTTCCATCTTCAGCCATTTCGCTTAAGAATTCCAGTCCCGCTTCGCCAAGGTTGGCGTAGGAAACCCCAGCTACCTGAACACTGCAAACATCAACCATGCATTCGGCTTCAAAAATTTCACCCAATGTGGTCAATATTTCCATGGATTTCCGGACTGCTTTTCCATGCTTGCCATCCAGCATGTCCTGCTCTTCTGGTGTCAATTTCATACTCAGTCATTCCTTGTGATGAAGATATTTCTTCATATCTACTTTTGGAAATTTTGCGGCATCGAAACTCTTTCCTTTGGCTACGAGTGGTTTGGTCAAGTCAAACCCGATTTTCGTTGTCATGTTTGTTCCAGGTTCAGCACTAGGATCTAGACTGCTTCCAGGTTCTTTGTCTTTGATAATCATTCGGGTATCTCCTTGAAAGCGAGTTGCCATTGCCCATTCCACAGATAGACAATTGTAAATGTCGATATCTTTGTCCACCACAAAAACATGTTTACAACTTCGATGCCCCTCGAAACCGCCTTCTATTGCCATTTTGCCGTCTTCTTCTGATTTTTTGTCAATTTGAATGATCGCATGCAACCAGGAACATCCACCAGGATTCACGTTTACATCTAGGCACTTTACACCTCTTTCGTTTACTTTATTGAAAATGGTGGGTTCTCGAGGCATTCCCATTAGTATTTTGTGTTCAAGTGCACCTGGCATCAAAGCTTGCCATATTGCATCCTTTCTATGAGTGATCTTTCTAACTTCAAAAACAGGCTCTTCTCGAATCACATCGTACGTTTCCGTTAAATCGACAAAAGGCCCTTCAGCGTGTCTTTCTTTCAAATAGGCACGTCCTTCCAAAACAAATTCTGCTTCAGCGGGAATTAAGAGATCATTTGAATAAGCTTTAACAACTTTGAAGGGCTCTAATGCGTTTGCTATATGCAACTCATCTATTCCAATATCCACGGAAGTTGCTCCAGCAATTAGAACGTTGGGCGTATTCCCTATGCAAAATGCCACATCTAATTCGCCGTTTCTTTCCAAGAATTGGTGGAAATGTCGACCTTTAACCACTCTTATCGCAAATTTATCTTTAGAAAACTGCATTGCACGGTGAAAATCCGCGTTTTGACCGTAATCAGGATCTCGGGTAATGACAACAGCAGAGCTAATATAATTTCCACCGTCCTTTTCGCAATGGAATAGAATTGGCAATTTGTCTAAATCTACATTCGATTCGATAACTTCTTGACAAGGAGCTTTAGTAACTCTCTCTGGTTCTGAGCGTTCAGAGATGGCTTTAGAGAGCAGTGGTATAAGATCTGCTGGTGTTACACCAAAATACTCAGCAATTACGTCTTTGGTGCAGAACACGTTTCCAGCAACCCGAAACTCAGATTCTTTAACATTATTGAATATTATCGGGGTTGGTTCAATTTCCTTCAAGATTCCAGAGATTTCTAATTTCTTCGATACCTCGGCATCTACCTTTTGAAGAACGCCTTTCTTTTCGATCTTTTCCAAATATTCTCTGAACCCCATGAAATTTCATCTCAGTATTTTCTTTAGCGCGCGCTCGCTTATAATCGCCACTGTTTGGAAATCTGCACAAAACCACCAAAAGCAACATTAGCGCGCGCCAAACTTGCTGGAAAAAGAAGAGCAGAACCTGCATAGAAACTGGAAAATGCCCCATCAAGACGACTTCAGCTAAAAATAGAAAAAAAGGATTTGTGAGAGATTTCTCCAATCGACTTGGTTCAAACCCTGCGCTCGGCACCACTGAAATCTCTTTCTGAAAATTAGAAATATTCTGAGGATTTCGCAAATAACTAGCAACCTCTATCGCGTTAATTTTTTAGCTTTCTTTGAAAGTACCCATTGCAATTAAAACTGTGCCCACGATTACAAACACGAACCAAAAAGTTCCCAGTCTGATAAAAAAGGATACGAATTCTCCTAGTGGAGATGGAAGGGAAGGATTTTCAGAAGCTCCAACGGCAAACCTCAGTAGTAAAAAGATGAGTCCTATAAACAGTAAAAAGCCGAAAACCAATAAAGCCAAACCAATCATAGTTACCGTCTTCAGGAAATTGCCCCTTCAAAAGAACTACTCGTTCATGTGAATATTTAACTCTAGTGCGCACAATGAAGAAAAGTTTTGGTATTCATAGGATTTTGTTTCAGCATCAATTATGTTTCCGTGAAAAATCTTTTATATCGAGTTGAATGTTTGAGGATTGAGGTGTTGGTTTGGCTGGTTCGGGTCATTTGTGGCTTGGTGCTTTCGTGGGTTTTCTTGTGATAGTTGTTCTTGGTTTGCCTCTTCCGATTATTGGTCACTTAATCGGTGGACTCGTGGCAGGTTTAATCGCCAGAGGCGGCGCGAGCAGAGGAGCGCTAGCGGGCTTTCTCGCTGGACTATTCGGCGGAATAGTCGCAACCATAATCCTAGTCATCGGCTTAACAGCGCTGGGCGGATTATTAGGCGGAATTCTGGGCGGCCTCTTAGGCGCCTTAGGAGGGCTGGTCATCGGATTAGCCGCAATTATACTGAGCCTTTTCGGAGCCATAATCTCTGCAATCGGCGGACTAATCGGCGGCGCAATAGCCGGATAAAAACCTAAAACTTGTCCATTTTTTAACCCAATAAGGATTTTACACAGCATGGACAATTTAAGAAGGCAGCGTGGTTGCAAATGGATGAAGTTGAAGAGTTTAGATGTTATCGCGAACGTATGAACAAACGCATTCTTTCTTCAGACAATCTGGGGATTAAACGGTTTTTTGCGTTGGACAGCCGTGCTTATGAGAAGGGCGTTCTGCCCGTGAAAACTAAAGAACTGTTAGGCTTAGTGGCTTCAACCGTACTGCGTTGTAATGACTGCATTACATATCACGTAATTCGTTGCGTTCAGGAGAGTGTTTCTGATGAGGAGTTTTTCGAGGCGATGAATGTGGCGTTGATTGTTGGTGGTTCCATCACCGTTCCTCACATACGGCGTGCAGCCGATATACTTGACCAGTGTAGGAAGAAACAGAAAGAAGGAAAAGCCATCGAAATCTAGCGGGCAGCCACAAGATGTGCCTTTGTTATAGTTCTAGGGTCATGCGGACTAAGTCAATGTAGGTGCCTTTTTTGTTGATGGCTTTTGGGATTTTGCCTGTTTCTTTGAAACCCATCTTGCTGTAGAGTGCTTTGGCTGTTTTGTTAGTGTCGAACACGTCTAGGACTAGTATTTTTAGTCCTGCTTTTCTGGATTCTTCTACAAGTATTTGCATGACTTGCGTGCCTATGCCTATTCTGCGGTAGCCTTGTTTTATGGCGATTCCAAAGTCACCCACATGACTCATCAGACCCTCTCTTTTTCCTATTTCAGAATTTGCTATCACTTTACCCTCAACCTCAGCCGCACAATTTATCATTTCTCGTTTCTCTATGCGAGCGAGAAACCTGCCGAGCCATTCGGCTTCCTCGTCCCTTGTCACCTTTTCTGTGCGAACGATGTCTGCGCCTTCTTCAACCAGAGAATTTATGAAATCCAACAAATCATCCAAGTCTTCCCATCTCACTGTGCGTAGAATGACTTTTCTGCCGTCCTTCGCCGTAAAAGTTCGGGATTTAATCTTCATCACACATCACCGCCATAGGCGGAAATGATTTTTCAGAAGAATCTATTAAGTTAGTGCCTTAGCCATAACTGCTAAATGCTACATCTCCCAAAAATATTGAAGGTAGTGTGATACTTTGAAAGCGTTAATTGCATACGGCACACGCTACGGAGCAACGGCTGGAACCTCTGAGGAAATCGCCAAGGTATTGAGAGAGGAAGGCTTTGATACCAAGATAGTTAATCTGAAAGGAGAAAAAATCAAAGGTATATCAGAATATGATTTGATCATTGTAGGCAGTGGCATGGGGAATTGCAGATGGGCAGGTGAGACTGAGGATTTTCTGAAAAACTTTAGGAAGGAATTCGAGGGCAAAAAGCTGGCTTTGTTTGTCTCCACGATGATACCGTTTTTTGAAAGAGAAGGCAAGTTGGATGACGTTGCAAAAACTCGAAAGATTGCCTTAGAGGACAAGGTCGCAAAGTACGGTCTCAAGCCAATAGCAGCAGGCCTTTTCGGCGGAGTCATCGACTATAACAAAATGAACTTCATAGCACGTAAAGGTATGGAGTTTTTCAAGCCGCAACTTGAGAAAGATGGCTTCAAGGTTGCACCAGATGTTTATGACCTGCGCAACTGGGACGAGATTCGCAATTGGGCTAAGGAACTCTCTAGGAAGGCTAAACAATAACAGCATAGGGTTAGGCTTATTTGCTTGTATGGTAGAGGTTGATAGTCTGGGCGGTCGTAGTCTAGCCTGGTTTAGGACGTCAGCCTGCCACGTTGAGGACCCGGGTTCAAATCCCGGCGACCGCACCATGAACCTTATTAATCTCTTATTGCGTGGCTGAAATCATGAACACGCGTTCTAAGATGGGATTTATTGTTAACTACATACTCCGAACAAAGCCTGGCTTATTCTTAATGGGCGGCGTAATTCTATTGGCTTCTGGTTACTTCACTGATAATGGCAACATTACCAATGTTGGCTGGGCATTTATTATATTCGCGATAATTGCAGGAATTATTCTAGAAGTGCAAACGTGGTCATGGAAAAAAGTTGACAAGCGACACGATGGGGCGCTATCTTCTAGTGGAAGGTTTCATCGGGTTATGGCGCTCTCAGCGTGAATTGGTTGAAATGTAGTATGTCGTTTTCATGTGTGCACATCTGCTTATAGCGTGTTCAAAGCGAGTTTCTAACGTCAGCGTGACTTAAATGGAAAAAGCTGTTCTTTGCGTTCACGTTTTCTTGACTTTAATCATTGTTGTGTTACTGTTCACGCTGAATCTGCAGGGTTTTCATGGCCTTAGTGTAGGCGACAAGACTGATTTAGGACAAACCACGACTTCGAGTTTCATAGTCTACTCCGACGGCGCATATTATTACAGCGCCAACAGCGTAACTGGCGAGGTCTTGTACCAAGATGAAAACTGTTCTGCTGTGGTTGCAAACTTGGTATCATTATGCAGAGAGAATGGCTCTATCACATTCAAAGCTGGTATTTATCCATGCAATTTTACAATAAACAAGAAGTTGTGCCTTTCTGGGGAAGGAAGGGCATCAACCGTGATTTACGGAACAATCACACTAGACTCCACGACGCTGAAGGGAACGCCACGTAGCCATCACACGCTCATACAAAATCTCTGCTTGGATGGACAAAACAGGCTAAAAACAGGCATAGAGTATGAATCCTTGTTTCCCACCGTGCCGTTGATTACAATTCAAAATGTCGACATAGAAAACTACGCGGATTACGGAATACTGTTTACGAACGCGAGCGACTGTCTCTTCAGCAACTTAGTAATCGGCAACTGCGCCACAGCAATTTATTACACAACAAACCACAATTTTGGAAGAGTCATCAACTGCGAACTACTAAACTATCGTGTGCAAGGACTCTACACTGACGCGCAAATCTACCTGAGTGGCACAGTTTTTAGTGCGATGCAAGTTCCTTTCACTGCTGCGGACTTGGTTTTGGACAACGCCTTTGGCACAATTACTGGGTGCTGGTTCGAAAACAACAACACAGCGCCCTGTATCAATATGCCAAACACGTGTTACAGACCATTAATCATCGCAGGCTGCTTTCTGGCCAACAGAGGTGGCGATATTGTTGTGATGCGAAACGCCTTCAGCGTCTCGATGAGTGAAAACTTTTTCTCACAACAAACCAAAGCCCAAAGCGGCTACTGCGTTCACGTGGTTCAAGGTACACTCTATTGGAACGGCAATCAATTAGACCCAGCTTTCAGTGCAACATTAAACGACTTTGAAATAGAAGAAGGCGCTTCTGTGAAAATCACTTAGCCACTATTCATCAAACAAGCGCTTGAGGGGGAGACCAATCTGCCTCTCGTATTCGTAAATAATTCTTGCCACAACAGTCCACGTTTCCAACATTTCACGGTCAATCGAAATTACCTCGTTGGCTAGTTTAGTGACGTTTTCAGAAAGCGTGCCGTGAGGAAAGCCACCGACAACTGCAACAGGGTTTTTCTTTTCTACAAACTCGGAAACCGTCTTCTCCAAAGTCTGAGCATTGCCTTTCCTGCTTAAAGCCACGATGAAGTCGGGTTCTATCTTCGTCATCAACTTTGGAAAGCTTGTGTTTTCAGTTAAAGTAAGCAGGGACAAGCCCTTTGGAGGAATCTGCTTCAACTCGAAAAGCTGCTCTACAAGCCCGAGAAACCTGTTATAATTCCTTGGTAGCCGCGTTTCCTTGTCTACAGAAATCGTACTGTCAACCCTTGTGTGAACATAAATCTGTAGCAGTCCCTCCTTGCACAGAGGCGACCCTAACAATTCAAGCAACGAAAAATGCACGATATCTGGACGACCCCTCTTTTCAGCTTCGCCCAACGTTTTCATAGCAGCATGATGATAAGAACGGTCTAACAAGAGAAACCGCGGATCCTTGCCTCTTTTTTGCACGTATTTTCTGATTAACAGATGCCTCCATAACTCCTTCGGAATAGGCTCCAACGCTGACTCAGCAAGAACGACCGTAAGCAAAGCTATAAACCCTCAAACCAAACCCAAAGCAGAAACAATAAAAACATTTCCACACCAGAAGAGAACCACACGTTCCCTAATCATATTTGGATCCTAGTAGTATCATATAGTGAACCGTGTCTAGAGAAGCGCCACACAGATGCACACAGACACACAGAGCAGAAGCTATCTAACCACCAACACTGGGCAATGCGCGTGATGCACAACGCTTTCTGTCACGCTGCCTAACAAGAACCGTTTAATTCCCGTCCTGCCCTTTGTGCCCATGATTATCAAATCTACACCGTTTTCCTCGGCGAATTGAATGATCGCATCGGGAACAGAAGGATGACGCTCAATGATTTTTGTTTCAACTTCCACACCAGCCTTTTCGCACAGCTCCTTCGCATCGTCCACAATCCTCCTTGCCGCTTTCTTCTCATCATCTGTCAAAGTCAAAGGCAAAGGTGTGGGAATAGCCACGGGCGAAACACCCTCAGCACCAGAATACGCAAAAGCATACGTAGGCAAATGCACCACATGCAGAGCGATAACCTTTGCACCCGACAACTTTGCAATTCCAACAGCATACTGCGCCGCGTCACGAGAATATTTGGAGCCATCAACAGGAACCAAAATCTTAGTAAACATACCTTGCTGCAACTCTGCTCATCTCACTATGCCCTATTTTTAGCACGATGTTCCTTAAAAAGCTAAACACTTCCCATGCGGCGAATAAGAAAGTTTATATCTAATCTCTGTTTTTAGAAACTCCGCATTAACTAAGAAGGTGTTTAAGAAATTGTCTTCTCAAATACAGGCAGGAACACCCGTACTAATTTTACGCGAAGGCGCAAGCAGAAGCAAAGGACGCGAAGCACAACACGCTAACATACTCGCCGCACGCATCGTAGCAGAAACCGTCAAGAGTGCACTCGGACCAAAAGGCATGGACAAAATGCTCGTCGACAGCTTCGGAGATGTGACAATAACCAGCGACGGACGCACAATACTCGACGAAATGGACATACAACATCCCGCAGCGAAAATGATGGTAGAAGTAGCCAAAACACAAGACAACGAAGTAGGCGACGGCACAACAACAGCCGTAATCATCGCAGGCGAACTCCTCATCAAAGCCGAAGACCTAATCGAAAAAAACATCCACCCCACAATCATCATCGACGGCTACAAGAAAGCCGCAGAAAAAGCCCTAGAAATACTAGAAAAAATCTCCATACCCGTAGAAACAGAAAAGAAGAAAGAAATGATGAAACGCGTAGCCATGACATCGATGGCGAGCAAACTAGTCGCTGAACACAGAGAATACTTGGCAGAAATCGCCGCAAACGCCGTGTTCCAAGTGTCAGAAGAAACCAAAGAAGGCTACAAAACAGACCTCGATGACATCAACGTCGAGAAAAAACCCGGCGAAGCCATCGTAGACACCAAACTCATCAACGGCATAGTGCTAGACAAAGAAGTAGTTCACACAGGCATGCCAAAACGCATCGAAAACGCCAAAATCGCCCTACTCGACACAGCGCTCGAAATCGAAAAAACAGAATTCGACGCAAAAATAAACATCGAAAGCCCAGAACAAATGGACGCATTCTTGAAACAAGAAGAATCCATGCTGAAAAACATGGTGGACAAAGTAGCCGCCACGGGCGCAAACGTCATAGTCTGCGAAAAAGGCATCGACGACTTAGTGCAACATTACTTGGCTAGAAAAGGCATACTCACGGTGAGGAGAGCCAAAAAATCCGACATGGAAGGCTTATCCAAAGCCACAGGTGGAAAAATCATAACCAACCTCGACGACACGAGCAAAGCAGACCTGGGTCATGCGGCGTTGGTTGAGGAAAGAAAAATCGGCAATGATAAAATGACTTTCATCGAAGGCTGCAAGAATCCAAAATCGGTTACCATACTCATCCGCGGAGGTACTCAACGCATCGTAGACGAAGCCGAAAGATCAGTGCACGATGCACTCTGCGTGGCAAAAGATGTCATGCAAGAGCCAAAAATCGTCGCAGGCGGAGGCGCACCCGAACTGGAAGTCGCACGGGCGCTAAGAGAATACGCGGAAAAACTGCCAGGCAGAGAATCGCTCGCCGTCAGCAGCTTCGCAGATGCTTTGGAAGTCATACCGTTAACCCTCGCAGAAAACGCAGGATTAGACCCGATTGACATAATCTCAGACTTACGCTCGAGACACGAGAACGGCGAAACATGGGCTGGCATAGAAGTGCTCTCAGGCAAAGCAAAAGATATGGCTAAAGCAAACGTGTTCGAACCACTCGCTGTCAAAAAGCAGATAATCAAATCAGCAAACGAAGCAGCATCAATGCTACTCAAAATCGACGACATAATCGCTTCAGGCAAAGCAAGAATGCCCCCAGGACCACCTGGCGGAGCACCACCTGGAATGGGCGGAATGGGTGGGATGGGCGGCATGGGCGGAATGGAAGGCGCGGGAGAGTACTAAAACAACGGCTGTTGAAAAAGAAACCAAAATTCAAATTGGACCGCCAAAGTTGACCCGTTTCGAACAGGCACGCATAGTAGGCGCTAGAGCTCTTCAGATAGCCATGGGTGCGCCTACCTTAATCGCGCCTAAATCTCAGCTTTCCAGCCCCATTGACATCGCTTTGGAGGAACTTAAGAGCAATATACTACCGATCACCATTCGGCGGACGCTGCCCGACGGAACTTATCAAGATATTCCTTTAAAGTGGTTGACAACGGGCTCTTCCTAGTTTTATTTCTCCTTTTTTAGTGAAACCATCTTGTCAGAAGACGAAAAATTAGAGGGCAAGAGCTGGCTTTACGCGACAATAATCATGTTCACACTGGCCTTTGTGATTTTTCTCGTTCAGCATTTTATTGTTCAGCTTTTTGATTTCGCAGTTGAAGTCTCTATTTTCTACATTCCAGCAGTTGCGTTGGTCGTGTTCTATTTGTGGCGTCACTCCAAATCGTCACACTGACCCATGCTGCTGAGCATTATTTTTGCTTCATCCAAAGTTTTTGCGATTTTTTTCCAATGTGCGCCCTGCCAGTATATTTGCCCGCAATTTGGGCACTGCCAAAACTCGTCATAATACGTGAATGTCGCCTTCTCAACTTTTTCTGCAACCGAGTCTTTCGCCACGGGTTTGATTTGTGTGTTGCACTTTGGACAACGAGAAACCGTAATATCAATTTCTAGAGGAAACTTGTACGTCTTAGCCATACAAGCTAGTCTTTCTGCTTCGGTTCTTCCCTCAACCAAAAAAGCGTCAACGCCGCGTGCGTTGGCTTGCTGGAAAAGTTCCAGATCGCGTGTGAGTAAGATTCGTTTTTCTTTTTTCGCCGTTGTCATCAGTTTTTTGTCTTCCATGTCGTTCGCGTATTCCACGTCAAAGCCTAACAGCCTGAGCCAACGGGTGAGTTTGCCGAGCATTCCGTCGGTTATGAACTTCAATGCTTCCACCCGATTATTTGCCCAGCACTGTGTTTTGCCACGATTTCGCCGTCATCCATCATCAGTTGTCCATTGGCGAATGTCTTAATGGGTTTTCCTTTGAGTTTCCACCCGTCAAAGGGCGAATATTTTGCCTTTGAATAGAATTTTGATGCGTCGATTCTGTGTTCTCTGTGCATGTCGACGATTGTGATGTCTGCATTATAGCCTTTCTCAAGGTGACCTCTTCCGTCGAGGTGAAAGATTTCTGCGGGTTTTTCAGCCATCAACCTAATCAAATCCGCGATTGATAGGCGTCCCTTGTTTATTTCGTTCAAAATAAGCGGAACAATCGTTTCAAGGCTGGGGAATCCAGGTTTCACGTCCCAGATAGATTCTGCCTTTTTCTCTTCGAACAAGTGGGGCGCATGGTCGGAGGCGATTATGTCGATTAAGCCGTTTCCTAAGGCTTCCCAGAGCACTTCAACGTCTTCTTTGCCTCTTACGGGTGGGTCGCATAGCGCTATTGTCCCATATCGTTTCAAATCCGAGGATGACAAAAGAAGGTGATGCGCGGTAACTTCGCAACTAACAGGTAATCCGGCATTTTTTCCCCTCAATATCGCATCTAAGCCAAGCTTTGAACTGATGTGGCAGAAATGAACTTGTGCTTTTGTTTTCTCTATCAAGCCTAGAATACGATTTATCGCCTTTTCTTCCACCAGAGGTGAGTGTGCTTTAAGATAGGCGTCTATGCCTTTCTGGCCGATTCGTTTCAACTCTTTTTTGACGCTTTCCAGTAATGTCTTGTCTTCGGCGTGGACGGCTACTGGAATCTGGCTTTTTTGAGTTTGTTGAAAGGCTTTCTCTAAAGCATCGTCGCTGTCGATGTCTACGCCGCCGATCTGTTTTGTCATGAAAAGCTTGAAACCAACAGCGCCTTGGTCCACTATGCGGGAAATCTCCTGTGAGCTTGTCGGAAAAGCCGAATAGAAAGCCACATTAATCAATACTCTGCCTGATGCTGCTTGCATACGTTCTTTTAATGACTCAGCATCCATGGTGACGGGTTCGTTGTTTGGCATGTCTGCGCATAAGACTATTCCGCCCGCTGCTGCCGCAGCTGTGCCTGTAGTAAAGGTTTCTTCATAAGCCTGTTTCTGGTCTCTGAGATGAGTGTGGACGTCGATTAGACCTGGAAGAATGAATTTTCCCTGTGCATCAATTTTTTCTGAGGCTGATGGTAGGTTGGTTTTTTTGGCTATTTTGACTATTTTTCCTTCATTGACGGCTATCCCTGCGGTTATGTATGCGTTTTGGATACTGATTTTTCCATTGTATATGGCGAGGTCAACTGGCAATGTTTTGCCTCATAAGATGACTTTATGTGATGATTTTGAAAAAGTCGCGTTCGGTTATTATGCCTACCACTTTGCTGTCTTCGACCACGGGCAAGGCGCCGATTTTGTTTTCGCGCATCAGCTTTGCCGCGATGCCCACGTCCATTTGTGGTTCTACTGTGACTACTTTTTTGGTGGCTATCTCAGCGATGGGCGTTTGTAGGATCTTTGTCACTGTTCCCGCTTGGAGATGTTGGAAAACCTGCTTGGAACCAAAATATCGCAGTATATCCATGACAGTGATTATTCCCACGAGTTTCTTGTCCATAACAATCGGCAGCCGTCTAAAGCCTTGTGAAGTCATGGTTTTTGTGGCTTCAAAGATGGTAGTCGACGGACTGGTAACCTGCACTTTTTCTGACATCACTTCTGCGATTTTGATTCCGCTGATTTTTCCCGTGAAAAGATTAATAACGTCTCTTTCGGTAATTATTGCCCAGATTTTTCCATCTTCATCAACGACGGGTAATCCGCCGACATCGTGTTCAACCATGAGTTTTACGGCTTCTTCCAATGTTCCCGTTGTTAAAATCGAAACCACATCGCGTATCATCAACGTTCTGACTGGCTCGTTTATGGCTTTATAAAAGTTTCCAGCGTATTTCTGCTGAATAATCTGGAATTTGTCGCCTCCGCCGAAATAGTTCGCTATGTCTGTAGCGGTTATTATGCCCAACAATCGTTTTGTGCCAGCATCTGCGATTGGTATGCGACGAAAACCCTGCTTAGACATTATCTGGATTGCCTCGTAAATGGGCGTGGTGGGCGCTATAGTGATAACCGAGGTTCTGGCGATGTTCATTACTTCTCCTTCGCGTTTCTTCGCTAGATGAGTTTTCAGGGATAGTGGCCCGCCTTCCTTTATTGTGCGACGGAATGTTTCTCGTCTTCCAGATTGTTTAGCCAAAAACTTAGCCTCCATATTACAACAAGCCTTTAACGATGTCTTTTCGGTCAACTATTCCCAGGAGTGTGCCTTTCTCGTCAACGACGGGTAATCGTCCAAAATTCTTCTCAAACATCAGTCTCGCCGCTTCTCTCAGCGAAGTAGCCTCCTTCAGCGTAGTCACGGGCATGTGCATAACAGAGAAAATTTTTGCAGAAGACTTGAACCGTCCCTTATTGGATTCAAATGCAGGAAAAACTGCGCCACTTTCAAGCAGGTCTTTCTCTGTGACTATTCCTACGAGTTTCTTTTCCTTCATCACGAGTAATGCGTGAAGGCGTTTCTCTTGCATTAACCGCCAGACATTGTCGATTTCGTCGTCTGGAGCGCAGATAGTGACTTCTGTTGTCATGACTTCATAAACTGGCTTCATGAGTTTGGGCAATTTTGCCTTCAAAAACGCATTCAAGAAATTTCCCAAGCCAAGCACGCCTGCATAAACGTTACCTTGGCTCGAGTTTATCACAGGTGCGTACCATACATCGAGGCGTAGCATTTCATGTGCGGCTTTAGACATGTCGGCATCGGTCGTTAAGACCAAGTCGGGTTCGTTCATTATGCCCTTTACCCGTATGGTCGATTTTGAGGAGGATACGGTCATAATCGAGCGTCTGGAGATTATGCCTAGAAGACGTTTTTGTTGGTCGATTACTGGGAGAATTCCTAAGCCTTGTTCGCGTATCATTGCGCGGGCTTTAGTGACGAGTTCGTCCTCATACAACGCTGGGTAATTGGCGGTGACGATGTCTTTTACGAGCAATACGCGACTCCGCCTATTCGGTGGTTCTTTCTTCGCGGCAGGTTTCGCAGAGGAATTCGCCTTCAATTTCCTTAAGAGAATCAGACCATGTGCCGCAGCGATCACAATATCCTGCTAGAGGAGCAGATTCGACTGTTTCCTCAGCACTTGAGTTTTCAAGGCGGGCTTTCTCGGTGATTGTTTCAATGAGTTCTGGCGTGACGCCGAGGATGTCTTTGCTGGAGATTATTCCAACAAGGTTTCCTTTGTACATGACGCCCAGCCGTCTGATGTTTAAACGGCTCATGGTGCGTGCAGCTTCACTTAGCGTGATCTCTGAGCCAATAGTCATGAGCGGAGTGGACATGACTTTCTTGGCATTCAACTTGTGAGGAAGAACATTTCTCGCAACAACACGCGACACCATGTCCTTCTCGGTTATTATGCCAATGGGTTTTCCGTCTTTGCCCGTGACGATGACGCAGCCTAAATCGTGTTGATCCATAAGCTGCGCTGCTTTGTCTGCTGCGACTTTCTCGTCTACGGTAAACACTGGGCTGGACATTGCGTCTTTGACCAGCATTCTGGGTCTGAGGCCCAAGTCTGACATTGTGCACTCCTCATACGTGAATACAATAAGTGCGTTATTAAATGTTGTTCAAACTACCGTTAAATTTTGAAGAATAGAGTTAAGTTTTTTGAATCATTTTCGTTTTTCAAGAAAGACCAGCCATGTTTGTTCTGGACTACCGATTCTGATCTGCGATGAAGTATGAAAAAAATTTCTTCGGGAATACCTCGGAAAAAACCTTTAATCCTTCTCATCCCCTTATACTTGAATAGAGAGGGAGAAATATTGAAGAAAGCCATTAATTGGTGCAGCCATCGTTGTAGAAAGAAACATAGTACTATATGGGAGCGATCATACGCTTCAATGAGCAGGGAACGGAATAGGAATAGACTTAATCCAAGCACATAATGTGATAATAATAAACACACGAATCAAAGACTTTGAATACGGCATTATGTTCGGTTATGTTTTTCCGCCGTCAGGACCTCCAGGTGCATGGTGGAATACGGCTGGCAACATTATTTCAGGAAACGACATAACAAACAATTCTTACGGCATTTCATCCGCCTCCTCCACAAACTTCAACAACACCATTTCCGGAAACAATGTGGCGAACAATACTAATGGCATTTCGACTATCATTCCGCCCTTCTACGGCACTGATAACTACAACAACACAATTTTCGATAACAACATAGCTAATAATACCAATGGACTCTCGCTCTTTCGTTTCTCAAACGGCATAATTTCAGGGAACAACATAGCTGCAAACAGTAATTGTGGCATTAATTTCTCATCCACTGCGCCCTACTCTTCAAACAACATGATATACCACAACAACTTTACTAACAACGCTCAGGAGGCGCTGAGTGGTGGGCACCCGAATACTTGGGATAACGGTTTTCCTTCTGGCGGAAACTATTGGAGCGACTATCGAGCGAAGTATCCCAGCGCTTCAGAAATCGACAGTTCAGGCATCTGGAACACCACTGGCTTCGTCAAAGGCAATTATGCTATAAACGCCTATGCCACACCAGTTCTAGACGAGACGAACGCCACTAACAACAACCTAACAGGCGGCATGGTCATGGTTACGATTCTAGGCGACGTTAACGGTGACTTCTTCGTGGACATCTCCGACGCTGCAGAGATAGGCATCTGGTGGCAAAAGGTGATTCCACCAGCGCCTGCAAACGTGGACATCAACGGTGACGACACCATCGACGTTTCTGACGTAGCGATAATTGGCATAAATTGGCAAAAACAAGCCTAACTATTTTGCTTGCTTCAAAAAGAAATTAAACAAGAAAAGCACTGAAATAACATTTTTCTCTACTGCAAAACTACGCCTTTACCAGACGGGATAAAGTTTTGGATTTCCTCCAAAGAAAGTCCGAGTATACTTTCCTGCGAATGCTTAGAAGCCTTTTGCGCAAGTAGCTCTCGAACCTGTTTGGCTAATGTTCCGCTCGGCTGTTCTCCTGGTGCTATTTCGACGTAAAGGCTGGTTTGACTTGTCACGGCGTCTTTTGGACCGCCTATGATTTTGATGGTTTCTTCTTTCATTAAAATGCCTATCACCGTTCTGAGTTGAACCTGTCGAAGATAGTTCTTTTTCCCATAAATCATGAAAGAACTTTTTGCCAAAAACTGCCCCGTCGGAGGCGTCTTGCTCACCTGCTCGGGATGAACCCAATAAACGTCCACGGCGCTGAACATTTCTTTCCATGCCCGTGAAAAGGCGGCGGCAAACTCTGAGGCTTCCTTAATCGTCTGCTCAGAGGGTGTTCGTCCTTCGGTTTTGACAACAACGAAAGGCGCGCCCACTATATCTGCGTGAAAGACTAGGTCATGTGGTTCCATGTGCTTTTTGACGAGAATTTCGTTCTGCATCGCGTCTTTCCCACCCAAGACAAGGAAACCCTCGGAAGAGTGGAACCACCTGAATTTTTCGTACCACACCTTCCTCTTTTCGACTTTTTGAAAGATGGGTTTGCTGATTTCAGCAATTTTTTCAGTTTTCTGTCTTTCGAGTTCTGTGATTTTCTGTTTTGTCTCTTCAAACGCTTTTTCTGCGCCTTCCAGACGTTTTTCTGCTTTTTTACCTTTTTCATAATATTCTGCTGCGTTTTCTTGGATAGACCTTCGCAGGTTTACAGGGAATGTTAATTGGTCGATTGTGAGTTGCAGAATACTGTTTTTGGGGTCTATCGAGTTGTAATAAATGGCTGGTGGTTTGCCCTTTTTCTTTGTCTCTTCAAGTAATGCAGCAATGTCGCTCCACTGTTTTCCCGCGTTTTTTATGTTCATGATTTCTTGGATCAAAAGTTGTAGTTCGCCAAAATGCGCGTAAATTGCGTTGCCGATTTCTTTATTTTTCCTGATTTCTTGCTCAAGTTCTTCCATAGTTTTTTGCTGCTTGCTCAAGATTCTCTCTTGTTGAGCTAACACTTGTTCTATCTCGGTTGTCGTCGTGGTTACTTTTTCTTTCACGCCTTTTTCTGTGTAATAACTGTCTAACGCCTCATTAAAAGAGGGATAAGACTTCGTTTGAAAAGCTGAATATTTCTCTAATCTAAACGGAACAACATCCACCCATTCGCCTTTCTCATCAACAACTATAGCGGGTTCGGTATCATTTTTTTCAATTTTAGACAGCATCTGCTTTAAAACATTAAAGATGCTGTCTAACTCAGTCGTGCCTAAAGCGTTGCATTGGGTGTTTTTGTCGATTTTTGCGCGCAAAAGAATCTCTTCTGCATAAAGCCCGCCGACTCCGAGAAAACGCGCCAACGCTTTGACAATTTCGATTTGTCCTAGGCTTTTTATTTCATCAAAATCCTTTCTTTCCATCTTAAAGGGGTTTTTTCCGCTGGGCGGTGGATATTGGAAAGTTTCGTTTCGCAGAATGTTTCGATCACGCATTCTACGGTAGGATAAAGCCTGTAAAATCTTGTTTTGTGCGTTGACTTGTATTATATTTCCGTCACCGAATAGTTCGCAAACGAGTTGAAATTCCTCCTGCTGTGCCCTGATTCGCAGTGTGACTATTCTTTCGAATTCGTGCTGTTCGATGTCTCGGATTTTTCCGTTCCGCAGGTATCTTCGGAGGGTCATGCAGAATCCAGAAGGTTTTGGTGGTTTCTCTATGGCGAAGCTTGTTAAATGGAGTCTGTTTCCAGCTTTGATTAATAGATTCAAGGCGGGCTGGTCTGATTTGTGCAGTTTAAAGATGAGGGTTTTGTAGTCTGTTTGGTAAATGTTGGTTATCCATGCGTCTGTGACGGACTGTTTCAGTTCTGTAACCATCGCGGCAACGTCGAAGCTTGTTACTTCCTTTTTCACCGTTTTTCTCCTACACAAAGAAAGTAGGCTTTAGCTTTAAAGTAATTTGTGACTGCAAGCCTTCTGCGGCATGCTTAAATGTCGAAGTCTCCACTGTAGAGTAAACAAGGTGAATTTGAATGAAGCCTTCAACGTCGCTTTACTGGATAAGAGCCGTTTTAGGCGTAACCATAGGCGCGCTCGATGCATTGTACGATTACGCCGCAGGCACCCTCAGTCAAAAATCATTCTCAATCAATGATTTTCTCACAGGTGCAGCCTTCGCCCTGCTGTTCTTCATCATCACCTATTACGTTTTGAAACCCCTGTACATTGACAAGTTCCAGAAAAAGTCAAAAATATTGAGCACAGGAATAGGCACGTACTTTATTCTTTGGGTAGTAACATGGGTTCTCCTCGATTCAGTGATAAGGGTATACATAGGCGTGGTATAAACATTTTAGTTCGTCTGTTCTTGCCAGCTCGTTAGAGAAGCCTGTGCCTGCACGGTTGCTTCTTCGGCATTTTCAGGCTGAGCGGATGGTTGAGGCTTTGCCGTTTGCATGGTCGTGGCTGGCTTGAAGTTCGTTCTCTTCAATATACTCACGTAATCCGACCAAGCGGAGAAGTATCCTCTGTCGTAATCGGTGTAGAGTCGGCTTTCGACTTTTTCTTGAAATTCTTTCTTCAAATCTAAAAGTGCACGCTTGTTGTTCGGGTCTAAGGTTGCCAAAAAGGTGGTGTTGTCACCGTTGCCGCGTCTTGAGAGCAGCATTCCTTGGAGGGCTTTGTAGTAGCCGTGGTTCCATTCGGTTCTTTCTATTTTCTCCTTAATCCTCTGTAGCTCGCGCTCTGACTCTGTTAACTGCTTCTCGGTGACAAGCTGAAAAAACCGTATCACGTACGCTGCTTTGACAGGCGCTCTCATCAGCGTTTGCGTCTCCCCTCAAGCTCATCATCTTCAGCCAAGTCTTCTATGCCATTCTCAGTTATCTTGAACACGGCTTCGCCTTCTGGCAACGATGGGCTGCTCTCAAGACGTGCAATGCGTAATGGTCCTTTAGAAGATTTTCGCAGGTAAAAGCGTGTGTGACTCGTGTGCGCCACTATGTGACCGCCGATGGGATGCACGGCGTCGCCGAAGAAAACATCGGGCTTAGCCATAACCTGGTTCGTCACCACCGCGACAGCATTGAAGGCTTGTGACAAGCGTATTAGTTTGTGCATGTGCTTGTTAATTTTTTGCTGTCTCTCCGCAAGCATCTCTCTGCCCAGGTATTCGCTTCTGAAATGCGCGGTTAAAGAATCCACTACTAATAATCGAATGTTATTCTCTTTTATGACCTTGTCTGCGTTGTCTAGAAGAAGAATTTGATGGTCGCTGTTGTAGGCTTCTGCAAAAATTATGTTCTTAATTACTTCGTTCGGGTCTAAACCCAAATGTTGCGCCATCTTGATTATTCGTTCTGTTCGGAAAGTGTTTTCTGTGTCTATGTAAAGCGCCCCGCCAGACAAACCTCCGCGCTCTTGCGGCAGTTGCACGTTCACGCAGAGCTGATGACACATCTGGCTCTTGCCACTCCCAAACTCGCCGTAGAACTCGGTTATCGTCTGGGATTCCAAGCCACCCTCCAAAAGAGTGTCGATGGATTTGCTTCCCGTAGAAAGCCGAGAAATGTTCTGCCGCATCTTTAACAGTTCATCCGCATGGATGAAGGAAAGCTCCATACCGCTTCGTGCCGCGCGGACGACTTCTAACGCTTTTTTCTCGCCTATGCCTGCAGCTTCGAGTTCTTTGGCCGTTGCGGTCGCGAGTGACTCTACTGTGTTGAAGCCCAATTCACGGAGTCTCTGAGCTGTGGCTGGTCCAACACCGGGCAGGTCTTCAAGGTATTCAGCTTGTTTCTTTGGTTTTGGATCTTCTTGTACAGCCATAATTGATACATCCTGAATGTGCGAATAGACTAACTCAGTGGGCAGTATTTAAGTTAGACGAACATTGGGATAAAACTTACCGAGAGAGGCGACTGAAACTAAACCTTGGCTTTTGTCCTCAGCTTGGGCAACAACTCATTTTGAAGCGTCTTGATGCCGATTGTTGAGATTTTATAGTCTCCATCCATCTTAATCACGTGACCTTTTCGTGTAAGTTCGCCGAGACGTGTGCTGATGATTTTTGGACTCTTGCCTAGACTATTTTGTAGAGCTTCTTTCGTCAAGACGCCAGTTTCTGTTAAACCCGACTTCTGCGCGATATAGCCCGCTAAAAGATGCAACATGAGCGCCTCATTGTCAGTTAACTGCTCTTTTGGTACCAGAACGGCGATTCCCTCTGGAGTTATGGCAACGATGTCTTTACAGTCTTCTATCAAGCTTTGCAGGTCCACGGTTAACATCACATTGCTTAGGACTTCAAAGCCTGGCATCATTTCGCTGAAGAATTTGTTGACCAAAAACCAGACATCGTTCGCGTTGCCCACAAAAGTCTGCTCAACGTCCCCAAACTTCACGTGCACAGAGACTTTGTCAGCTTTTTTCTCGTCACTCACCCTTCGCTCCTCCGATTTTCGGCAGGACAGAGCTTTCTATCCATCTCTCGCCTTGAGTGGTGAGCTTGAATTCTGGGCGTGAAGGCGTAGGCTTGAACACGAGTCCGCGTCGGGTCATTTCATTCAACCGTGCAGGCACCATGGATTTTATTCCACTCGACTGTAGGAGTTTTTCAATCAATGATGCCGTGCCTGTTTTGTTTTCTAGCGTGTAGAGGATTAGCGCTATGGCTTCGTAATGTGTGAGCGATTTTGCCGTTGTTAACACGGGTCCTTCAGATGTTAGTTCTACTATGCCTTCTAATTTTGCTTTTAGGGGCTGAGCGAGTTTCGACGACACTAAGCCAGTAACTTCCGTGACAAAATCGGGCGGCGTTGACTTGAGAACATCCAGGATTTCTGCGGCGGTTTCGCCTTCCACCACGACTTCGCCGAACGCTGTTTTCACGCGCACCTGCATCTTGCCAGGCATAAATCTAGTCTGCTCCTTTTTCTGCTAGGATGTACACGTAACCTTCGTCGGTCTTCCAGCGGCGCACCTTGCCTTTCTTGACCAGCCACATCAAAACGCCAGACAATGTTGTCGCGGGATAGTGCACGCTGTTGGCTTTTAGCGCTTCGATTATTTCTGGCATGGTTCGTGGTCGCCAGCGTCCCCAGTCGGTTTCTAGCAGGTTTAAGATTGATTGGCTGAACTGTTTGGCTGGTTGAATGGTCGGTATTGGAATAGACGATGCTGGAGCATTAGCTGAAGCGGCAGCGATTCGTACGGTTAACGGTTTGGTTTCAGGTTGCGCGGCTGTTTTGAGTTTGGCTTCTTCAAAGGCTTTCATCACTTTGGCAACCAAAACGGGCAGGTTGTTGAGGGTTTCTAAGACTTCTTTTCTTGTTCCGCCGATTTCTATTTCGTGTTCGCCGAACCTTACGCGAAGTGAAAATGACATTTTGGGTTCTCCCTTCATCAATACGCTGAATATTATGGATATTATGCCAACTGCTTAAAGCATTAACTATTACGTCGTTCTCACGTAGACGATTTCGCCGTCCACAATAGTCATATCCACTCTTATGCTGCGTATATTGTCGGCTTCTATCTTGTAAGGGTCTTGCGAGAGCACGGTCAAGTCTGCAAATTTTCCACGTTCAATTGAGCCTTTCACGTTTTCTTCCCGAGACACGAAAGCCGCGTTTATCGTGTACAAGCGAATTGCTTCATCAACCGTAAGCCTCTCTTGCGGGAAAATTTTTCGTGCCACTGCAGCCCAGATACCCAACAATGGATCGATTGGCTCTATGGGGCAGTCTGAACCTCCGCAGGTAACAATGCCGCTTTTAATGAGCGATTTGAACGAATAAGTCCATCTTGCTCTCCGCTTGCCAAGTCTCTTGGCAGTCCAAAAATCCGAGGCGACAAAGTGCGGTTGCACAGAGGCGATTACTCCTAATTTTTTCATGCGTCTGATGAGTCTTTTGCTTAACACTGACGCGTGTTCTATGCGATGTCTGTGGTCTTCCTTGGGCTTTTGCCTTAACGCTTTTTCAAGCGCATCTAACACAGATTCTACTGCCTCGTCACCGATGGCATGGATTGCCAACTGAAAACCATTTTCGTGCACCTTGAGGAGCAGCTTTTCCAGTTTCTTTTGTGGGTATATATGGATGCCTTTGGTTGTTTTGTCATCCGCGTAGGGCTTGTGCAACGCTGCTGTGTGTGCCCCGAGAGAGCCGTCAGCGTAGACTTTTATGCTCCCCATTCTTGTTTTGCGATTTTCCATAGATGCTAATTCGTCGAGTTCGTCTAGATATTCCACGGGAATTATCAGGTGGATTCGCAGTTTGAGTTTGTTTTGTCTACGAAGTTCACGTACAACGCTCACATCTTTAGGGTCGTATATTATGCAATGAGCACTCGTGAGCCCTTTTTCAGCCGCCTTTTGGCAAGCTTTTTCATAGATTCGCAGCAGCTCCTTCTTATCAGGCTTGGGTATGACCTCTGCGACAAGATTCTGAGCGTTCTCTAACAAAATGCCCGTGGGGTCGCCTGTTTTTGGGTTTTTTTGTATTATTCCGCCTTCCGCTAATGCCGTGTCTTTGGTTATGTCGGCAAGTTCAAGCGCCTTGCTGTTAGCAACGCTGAGATGACCGCACACTCTTGTGAGGAGAACTGGATTGTTCAAAACCGCTTTGTCAAGGTCAAATCTCGTGGGTAATCGTTTTTCTTTGAACTTTTCTTCATCGAACCCTCTTGCGGTTATCCACGTACTTGACGGTCTTGCGGTTGCGACTTTGCGGAGTCTCCGCTGTAGCTGTTTAATGGAGACTACGTCACGAAGTTCTATCTGTTCCAGCGTTTTCGCGTACGAGCGCATGTGAATATGACAGTCAACAAAGCCTGGCAAGACTGTTTTGCCTTTAAGGTCGATTGCGTTTGTTTTAAACGTTTTGAGTTTGAGAACTTCCACGTTTGAGCCCACTTTAACTATTTTGTTACCTTTTACGCCAATTGCTTGAGCCTCGGGTTTTTTCCGATTTAAAGTATAAACCTTAGCATTGTACAGGATCAAATCGGCGTCTGGCATGGTTTCTATTCAGGAACAATGCATATTTATTCGTTCAGTTCCTTTTCAACGCTTTCAATAGTTAAATGCACAAGTGTTTCCAGTTTTCGCTTTTGACCAAGCAAATCATTGTTCCTCTTGTGTGTGACTCATTATTTAGTTTCATATTTACCATGGTCATAAAAAGACATGAGAATTCTTAAGCGATTCAATTGTGATATTGTTAGTTTGGAAGATGAACTTCGAATGAAATGCTTGTTGTTTTTATTGAAGGTAGGGTTGATAACTTTGATTTTACTCTATGCTGGTGAAGTAAAAGGCTTGCAGACGCGCGGTAACGCTAGTTCGGTTCGCAATCCAGTTATCATAGGTGCATGGTGGGATACGACCGATGGAAGCTATTGGAGTGACCAGCAACTGGCAGAGGATGTGCATAACATAAAATGGATGAACTTCACGGCAATCTACTGCGTTGAAAAAAGCATTATGGATGGAAGCAAAGACAACGACCTGAATGATACTTGGACTGCTCGAGTTGTAAAGCTGGCTGAGAATGAAAACTTGAAAATAGTATGGTCAATCTGGGAAACTGATAACCCAGCCGAATGGAGCAACAGAGACCTGAATAATCAGACGTTCAGAACGTGGTTTGCAGGTCATTTGACCAAATGGCAAGAGTTCGTGACGAGGCACCCAAACATAGTCGAATTGGTTTTCGATGACTTCGGAACTGAATCTCAATATCTTAACATGACAGAATTCACACAGTTTGTCAGGCAATACATTCCGCTGCCTACGATGATCGAATACGACGGCAGATATGACAGCCTTAACCCGCAGTACGGAAATGCGACAGTGACAGAAGGTTACCTTTACTACTATCAGAACAACCATTCATGGGATGGCTTCTGGATTGACTACATCTATCAGCATTACAGCGGCAGCTATCCATTCCATACGCTCGGTATCAGTCTCGAAGCCTTCGACGGCGGATTGGGTAATTGGACTCCCGCGAAGCATCTGCCCCTTATCAACAAGGCACTTGGCTACAACTTCACACACTACGAGTACTGGGCATGGCGTTTGGGCATTCCAGAAGCGCCGGCAATCGCAGCTCACCCTGAATACTGGCAAGGAATAAAAGGCAATAATGAACACATACTTTCCTCTCCCATTGTGCCAGAGTTAACCCAAATGATGTTTATCGCCCTACTTATCTACACGACGTTACTAGCAGCAACAATTCACAAAATACAAGTCCACACCAAGACAAAACAATCAGCCATTCGTCTTCGCATCTGTTAAGAAAAAACGGAAGTCATGAAAAATATCCCCACACTTCGCAGCGGAGTAACCCACCATAACGATTTAGCATTCTTTTCAAACCAATTCCGAAACAATAGATTTTGAGTCTTACTTACACTTTTTCTATTCAAGAATTAGTCGCTGTCGAAAGTCTTTTAGACTATTTGACCGCTAACACTTTCCAGTAATAGGGCTTCTCCTTCAAGAGTGTTACCTTTGAGCCAATGAAATGCGAAAACATTTCTAAGGCTTCTTTTCTCGTGAAAAAATGATGTGTTTCTTCGAATCTTTTGTCTTCGAAGGCTTCTAGGATTTTGAAGGTGTTGTCCTCTATCTTCTCGCCTTTGCCGTATCTTGGGTCTTTGACTGAAGTTAGGTTGGTGAGGAGTAAACCATTTTTCCTGAGGGTTCTGTGAATTTCGGCTACTGTTTTTTCTATGTTTCTCTTCACCGCATGAATTATAACGCTGACACTGACGACCGCGTCGAAACAATCGTCACGGAAGGGAAGATGTGTCATGGCTCCACAGACTAAACCTACGTTCGCCAGTTTCTCTCCATGAACCCACGTGTTTGCCATTCTTAAAGCGCTCTTGGATGCGTCTATACCGACGACTTCAAAGCCCTTTTCAGCCAAATGGACGGACGGTCTGCCCATGCCGCAGCCCAGGTCTAGTATGCTCTTGATTTTGTGGCGTTTGAAGCGAGGCACCTCGTTCATGACGAAAGGAACAGGCGTTTTCATTCGTCTAGGCATCTTTTGAAGCGTTGAATAATACTTTTCCCAAGTCGTATAAATTCCAAACCGTGCCTGTTCTTTAGACTAGGCGTTTATGATATACATTGACTAATTAGAATTGTGTCGTACAAGATAATGGAAGATAACCTTGGTCTAAATCCAGTTTTGTCCGCTTTTGCGTTGCAGGATTATGCGTTTTTCATAAGTCCTTCTAGTGCGAACGCGGGGGTTGGGCTTTGTCTTCTCTTGAGGCGTAATCTTTGGTGTCTGTCCTCGGACTTTGCCTGCTTTTGAAAGCGAACCGTGAGTCGGCATCTTATTTTCACTCCAAATCTTAACGATACCCGAATGGTTCTTTTAAACATTTCTTACTACAGCTTTATTTTATGGTTTGCAGAATGCTATCCGATGGAAGCGTCTAAGAGTGAACGAGGAAAAGGCTTGCCGCGAAATCATAGAAAACCTGATGAAAGCTCCGAAGCTCACTGAACAGGCTGTTACGCTGCAGAAGATTCGTGTCGCGGGCAAGCATAATCTAAAGCAGATTCCTTCAAACTCACAACTAATCGCCTTTCTCAAAGTCAACGAAAAACGTAAACTTCTCCCTTTTCTGTGCAGGAAAGCCACACGCACCATCTCAGGCGTCACTGTAGTTGCTGTTATGACCAAGCCCTACCCCTGCCCACAGCTCAGTCCATGCGCCTATTGCCCTGGTGGTCCAGAGTTTGGCGTGCCTCAAAGCTACACGGGACACGAGCCTGCAGCCATGCGGGGAATACAGAACCAGTATGAGCCATATTTACAGGTACGCAGTCGAATACAGCAACTGGAAGCTATCGGGCATACGGTGGATAAGGTGGAACTCATCATCATGGGCGGCACCTTCCCAGCCGCACCGACAGAATATCAAAAAAGCTTTGTAAAACAATGCCTCGATTGCATGATAGGTGAGAAAACAGACTCGCTCGAAAAGGCAAAAAAACTGGCAGAAACGAGCAGAATCCGCAACGTGGGTATAACCGTCGAAACCCGACCAGATTGGGCAAAACGGGAACATGTTGACCAGATGCTGCGTATGGGTGTGACAAGAGTCGAGCTTGGTGTCCAAAACCCCGATGACACCATTTACAGCATTGTGGGCAGAAAACATAAAGTAGAAGACGTAGTAACCGCAACTCAGACGCTTAAGGATGCGGGTTTAAAAATTGTTTATCACATGATGCCTGGGCTGCCTGGTTCTGGCTTTAAGCGTGATTTAGACGCGTTTAAGACAATCTTCACAGACTCGCGTTTCAAGCCTGACATGATAAAAATCTACCCTTGTCTCGTGATTAAGGGCACTAAGGCTTTTGAGTGGTGGAAGAAAGGCGAGTACAAGCCCCTCACCACTGAAGAAGCCGCAGAATTGATAGCCGAAGTTAAGAAGATAGTGCCGCCTTGGATTAGGATAATGCGCGTCCAAAGAGACATACCCGTCAACCTCATAAGTGCAGGCGTGACCAAGAGCAACCTTCGCCAACTGGTTCAAGAAAAACTCGAGGCTCAGGGCTTAAGGTGTCGTTGTATAAGATGCCGCGAAGCAGGCCATAGAATGCTCAAAGACCACGTGAAACCAGACCCAGAAGAAATAGAAATCCTCACAACGAAGCAGGTGGCCAGCATGGGCGAAGACCTGTTCATTTCCGCAGAAGACACGGAAAACGATGTGCTCGTGGGCTATTTGCGCCTGCGGCTTCCATCTGAAAGAGCCCATCGTCCAGAAATAAATGGTGAGCCATGCGCTATTGTGAGGGAGCTTCATGTTTATGGTACTCTGGTTCCTGTTGGGAAGCATTTAGCTAAGGCGTGGCAGCACAAGGGTTACGGAAATATACTCCTTCGTGAAGCTGAACGCATAACACGAGAAGAATATGACAGGCGAAAGGTCGTAGTTATAAGTGCCCTCGGAACAAAGCAGTATTACATGCGAACTGGCTACCGACACGACGGTCCATACGTGTCAAAAAGGCTGGAGTAATAAAAATTGAGCGAAGAAAAATTTCTCGGCTATAAAGGTGAAGTGCTTCAGGCATTAAAGGAAGCTGGAGCAGAAATTGGCGACCGAGTACGAATAACTAAGGATGGTCAGGTTTACGAAGGCATACTTATTCCGAGAAGCGAGTATGCCGACGACAAGCATGTTGTTATCAAGATGCAGAGTGGCTATAATATAGGCGTTCAAATCACCCAGAGCGCAAGAATCGAAAAAACAGGCGAAGGCGCGAAGCCGAGTTTTCAGCCGCCACCGTTGCCGAAGCAGAAGGAAGATCTGCCTAAAGTGGCAATTTTGAGCACTGGTGGTACGATTGCAAGCCGAGTTGATTACCGAACGGGTGGAGTTAGACCTGCTTTAACCGCCAGTGACTTGTACAGTGTTGTTCCTGAACTTGCAGACATAGCAGCTATAGAAACAGAAATTCTCCTAAGCATATTCAGCGAAAACATTACCACGCAACAATGGACAGAAATCGCAAAGAACGTGACGAAGCACATTGAAAATGGCAAGGCAGGCGTCGTCATACCTCACGGAACGGACACTTTAGGCTATACTGCCGCTGCACTGAGCTTCGCGTTACAAAATCTACCAGTGCCTGTTGTTTTGGTGGGTGCTCAGCGTTCAGCGGATCGTCCAAGCTCGGATGCTGCGACGAATCTTTTAGCCGCGGTGAAAGCAGCTGCAACGGCACCATTCGCTGGCGTGTTCGTTGCCATGCATGAAACTGTTT
>Ga0315268_10000593_pt1 | contig 42360 bp, 33 predicted proteins | sample C1_top_MG_FD_204535 | JGI IMG/M metagenome (GOLD analysis project Ga0315268, IMG submission 204535) | Sediment microbial communities from Yellowstone Lake, YNP, Wyoming, USA - C1_top | ecosystem: Environmental > Aquatic > Freshwater > Lake > Sediment | place: USA: Wyoming | collected 2017-08-01
AATCGCCTATGCTGGCTGTCATTTGGAGAGCGGTCTGAACTTGGCTACTCTTATCGCCTGAATTTCCTTCCTTGCGGGTCTATCTTCTTCCGTATCTCATTTTTTACCAATTTCCGAACGATCACGAATCCCCAAAAATCAAAACTATTATTTGGATAATTTCGGCAGGACGAACCATTCTCCTTTTTGGGATGGATGCAAAGCCTCAACCAATTTTCCGTTTTCGATGAGACGCGTCAGTGCGCGCACCGTTAGGTCTGCTCCCCAGCCGAAGAGCTTGACCGCATCTCTAGCCTGCGCCGCGCCAACGGACTCAAAGTATAGCCCCAGCAGTTTTACGCGCGCTTCAGTTTCACCGATGCCCCGCGCCTTTTCAGATAAATCCGGATAATACCGCGCGGTAATTTCATAGATATGCGAGTAATGCCACGCGCCCGCGTCCGCAACGCCGATGGGCAGAATTTTGAAATCCATTTGTAATTGCTCCAGCGCTTTATTGAATTCCGATTCTTTGGCGTTCGTCAATTTCGCGGCTCGGCGCAAGTCAAGCGTATTCAATGCGCCGCCATATAACAAAGTTTCATAGATTTGTTTGGCGGCTTGTGTAAGGCGACCCTCTTCATAAGCCAATAAATAATCCTCTTCGGGGGAACCGTAATTTTCGGAGAGCGCGTAAAAATAAGGCGCGGCATCCAGCGAGATCATGGTCGCTTTGCCGCGCAGGATTTTCGCGTAATACCATTTCCTTTTATCGAGAGCGTCGTCTTTCCAGCCCCATGTGATATGACCCGGATCATCGTGCGCGTCGGCAACCGGTCTGTCGCCCGCGACGGCTGTCCACATGCTGGGCAGGTCAATGCCTTTGATGGTCCAGAAATAAATGAAGCCGCGCTGATTGACGAAACTTAAAGCCTGGGCTGGGGACGAAAGCCGTTTAGCTGGAGGCAGGTGAAAAGTCCGCGCGCGATGCGTTTTTAATCGTTTCAAATCAATGACTTGCATACGCTGATTTTAGTCGATTCGTTGCTGCCCTGTGAGACAAAATTAAAATTCTCAAGTATTACATTCATCACGTGACTCCGGCTTTTAAATTTGCTACAATAATAGCAACTTTTTTGCAACTTCCGCTATTGTTATGCGTAAGGGTATCTAGGCATTTTCCATAAAACAAATTGAGGAGTAATTTCTATGAAAACAAAAACTATTGTATTTTTCGTTATCGTACTTGGCTTGCTGTTGACAGCCTGCGGAGCAGGCGGCACACCAGCTACCGAAGCGGCGGCAGCGCCTACGGTATTGGCAGATGACACGATCATTTCAGAAGGGCGCGTGGAACCTGTACGCTTTGTCGAGATCGGGTTTAACGCCAGCGGCTTGGTCAGAGAAGTCCTTGTAAAACAAGGCGATCTTGTAACGGCAGGGCAGGTTATTGCACGCCTGGAAAGCGGCGGCGTCGCGCAAACACTTGAAACCGCACAGGCCGCGGCTGCGCGTGAACTTGCGGACGCGAATGAAGCAGTGCGCGCTGCACAATACAGGCTTGATAATTTCGATATCCCATCGGACCTCAAGCCATTAACACCGAGTGAGGCAGTACGCGTTACGTACGAAAAACTCGAGAAGGCGCGCAAGGATTATGAGCCGTATAAATATACCAATCAGAAAAAAGAAGTCAGCGATCGTAACGAAGACTGTAAAATAAAGAATGGCATTGAAACCTGCAAAAATATCGGCAGGTATTACGAGAAAGCCCTCGATGATGCCTGGGCCAAGTATCGCAAAGCCATAGATTGGCTGGACCGCGAAGCCGCGCTGGAAAAAGCGCAGGCGCGGTTGTCAGAGGCGCAAAAAAATTATGGTGATTTACAAAACAGCGCCAACCCTGAAGAGACTGCTGGTACACGCGCCTCCCTCGCGAACGCTGAATTGAGAGCGCCGTTCTCAGGCACAATAGCCAAGCTGGATATTAAAGTCGGTGAGACCGCTGCTGTTGGCACAACCGTTATAACTATTGCAGATTTTTCAAAATGGGCTGTCAAGACCACCGACTTAACCGAGATTGATGTTGTGAACATAAAGCAAGGTCAAAAAGTAATCATCACTCTGGATGCCTTACCGGATGTGGAACTGACCGGCGCTGTCGATTCAATCGGTCAGACATTCTCTGAAAAGCAGGGCGATATAGTTTATGAGGTCACCATTATTTTGAATGACACAAATCCCAACCTGCGATGGGGTATGACGGCTGAAGTGAAGTTCGAAAAGTAAATTTATTCCTCCTCCATCCCTCATCGCCGCCAAAAATTATGCTCCGTGCAAATTGTCGGCGGCGATGAGGCTAAAGGGGCCAAAGAGACCCACATGTCCATTCTCCCATTTTTCAAAGGTAATGAGTCAAAAAACAACGGTAATGGCGATACGCCGATAATCGACCTGCGCGGCGTGGATAAATATTACAAGACTGCCGCGGGCGATTACCACGCGCTTAAAAATATTGACCTGTGTATTTGCGCGGGCGAGTTCGTCAGCATCATCGGCAAATCAGGGAGCGGAAAGTCCACGCTGCTGAATATGATCACAGGCATAGACCGCCCCACCACCGGCGAGGTGATCGTTAACGCCTCGCCGATCCACACCATGAGCGAGAATCAATTGGCGGTTTGGCGCGGCGGCAATTTGGGAATCATCTTCCAGTTTTTTCAATTGCTGCCCGCGCTCAGCATCCTGCAAAATGTGATCCTGCCGATGGATCTCGCGGGCAAATATACGCGGCGCGAAAGACGCAAACGCGCGGAACATTTACTGGAGATCGTCGGTTTAACCGAGCACCTGCATAAATTACCAAGTATGCTTTCCGGCGGACAGCAGCAACGTGCCGCCGTTGCCCGCGCGCTTGCCAACGATCCTCCGCTGGTTATCGCCGACGAGCCCACAGGCAACCTTGACTCCAAGACAGCTGAGACCATTTTTTCATTGTTCAACGATTTAGTGTTGGAAGGTAAAACCGTCGTGATCGTCACGCACGACAGCAGTCTCGCCAAACGCGCACATCGCACCGCGCTCATCGCGGACGGCGAAATCGTCAATGAATACGTAGCGCAGGCAATGCCCACGTTGAATCAAGATCAATTGTTATGGGCAACTCGCAACGCAAAAGAGCAAACCTACCAAGCGGGAGCAATGATCTTCACAGAAGGCACAAATGCCGACGCGTTCTACATTGTTTCAAAAGGAACAGTGGAAATTGTTTTGCCGCGCCAGAATCAATCGGATGTGGTTGCGCTGGAACTTGGACCCGGAAAATTCTTCGGCGAGATGTCATTCTTCCACGAGCACAAACGGTCTGCGTCCGTGCGCGCATCGGAGAGCGGAGCGGTGGAAGCGCTCTGCCTGGGCTACGGTCAACTCACCGAATTGCTTAATCAATCCGAGGTCACGCGCGACGCGCTGCATCGAGCGGCAGATAAGCACGAAGAAGAAAACGTCCAATTCCGGGAAGGGAAAAACTAAATGGGCGTCATCTGGCACAAGGTCTGGTTCGACCTATGGCACAACAAGACGCGCACGCTGCTGGCGGCGCTGAGCATTGCCGCGGGCGTCTTTGCTGTCGGCGCGATATTCGGCATGAGCGAATTGTTGGGAACCAACATGGACAATTCCCATCGCGCGGTGCTTCCCACGCACGTGAATGTGATTTTGGGAGAACTCGTAGACCGCGAAACACTGCTTAATCTTCGGAGTGTGCCGGGCGTGGAAGACATCGAGCCTTACAACTCGGTCAGCATTCAATATAAACTTCACCATGAAGACGAATGGCGTCCCGGTATGATCCAAATGCGCGACGACTTTGAACATCAGAAATATGAACTGCTTCAATTGCGCGTGGGACGGTGGCCCAGCGGGAAAGACGATGTAGCCATTGACCGCATGGCGGGGCAATTTCTTAATGTTGGAGTCGGTGATTCAGTCATTTTCAAGATCAACGAGAAAGAACGCACTTTTCCCATCACGGGTTTGATCCGCCATCCGTTTGTGCCGCCGCCGCAATTCCAGGATCTGGCTGTCTTCTTCATGAACGGCGACGGCATGGAACGGCTGGATATTCCCGCCGGTAAGTTTGGTTCGTTTTACGTGCGCGTGACGCCATACAGCGCCGATTACGCCAAAGAGGTCGCGACCGAGATCAAATCAAAACTGGCGAAACAGGATATTCGCGTTGTGGCTTTTGTATATGAAGACCCAAACAAACACTGGGGAAGGCAGTTCCTGGACGGCATGACGCTCATCCAGAAGATCCTGGCGTTGATCTGCGTTTTGATCAGCGCGGTATTGGTCTATAACACGCTTTCCAATCTCATTACGCAGCAGATCAATCAGATCGGTATTATCAAAGCCATCGGCGGCAGAACGCAAACGATCATTGGAATATACATGGCTAACGCGCTGGTGTACGGCATATTGGCATTGATCATTGCATTACCGCTCGGCGCGGTTGTCGCCTCCAAAATTACGCAGGTGTTCCTAGGCTTGTTCAACATTGATTACACCAAGTTCGAGATATCAAGAGACGCTGTGATATTTCAAATTTTGTCCGCCATCCTCGCGCCGCTGCTGGCGGGACTTCCGCCCGTGCTGCAAGGCTCAAAGATCACCGTGCGGGAAGCGATCGCCAGTTACGGGTTGGGCGGCGATTTTAAGTCAGGCTGGTTCGACCGCATCATCGAAGGAATCGGACAGCGCTGGCTGCCCTCCTACTATGCGACCGCGCTTGGCAATATGTTCCGTCACAAGGGACGCCTGTTTCTTACGCAGTTTGTACTGATCGCGGCGGGAAGCGCCTTTTTGATGGTCATGAGTCTGAATTCATCGCTCGCATTAACGCTGGATCATTTCTTTATACGCCAGAATTATGACACGACGTTCTTTTTCGATCAGAATGAAAAAGCGAGCCGCGTTTCAGCCGTCGCCAAAAGTGTGCCGGGAGTGGAGCAGATTGAGCTCCAGCTTGTGCAATCTGCAAGTATGTACGTTTCGGGACAGTTGGTCAAAGAGGCGGGGATTGGCGCAAACATCAAGGGCGTTCCCGACGGCAGCGACTTTTTCAAGCCGCTGATTGTCGCGGGGCGCTGGCTCGCGCCTGGGGATGGACGCGCGGTCGTGTTATCGCGCGATACGGCGGAGAAAAATAAGATCCGCGTTGGCGATATCGTAACGCTCGATCTCGGAACGCTAGGCAAGGATAAATGGCAGGTGGTCGGACTCTACGAGCCTGTGTTTGTCGGAAATTTTGTAGTCGCTTCGATGTATGCGCCCCAGAACGCGTTGTATAAAGTCACAAAAAAATATAACCAGGGCTCCCAACTGCTGGTTCGCACAACCTCGCGCGACGGCGCGTTTACGGCGGCGGCCACGAACAAACTTAAAGAAATATACGAACGCAATAACATGAAAATCGTGGACAGCCAGACTCAAGCCGCGTTGCGCGCGACCTATGAGTGGCAATTCGGTATCGTAACTTCGATGCTGCTTGCCCTGTCCATCATCATCGCCGTTGTCGGCGCGATCGCGTTGATGGGCGCGCTCTCCATCGGCGTCATCGAAAGGACGAAAGAGATCGGCGTGCTGCGCGCAATCGGCGCGCGTTCCAGTACTATTTTAGGCATTTTCGTCATGGAAGGTATCTTGCAGGGAACATTGAGCTGGCTTGTTTCCATTCCCATTTCATTTTTTGCAAGCCCTGTGGTCGCCAACTTACTTGGACAAGCCATGTTTGGCGCCACTTTGGATTATCAATACAACTGGTCATCCGTGGGCGTTTGGCTGGGGATTGTTATCGTTATCGCCATACTTGCTTCGATCCTGCCCGCGCGCGGCGCGACGCGTATCAGTGTGCGAGATAGTTTGGCGTATGCCTAAAAATTTTGCGACTTTTTGCCTGTAAGAAACGTATACTCGAAGTGTAATTTAGTCTAAAAGTCGAAGGTGTAATAATGTTTATAAATGAAACTGTAAAAAACGGGGAAGTCCCGATGATTGACCTGCGCGGCGTGAATAAATTCTACAAAACTGCCGTTGGCGATTACCAGGCGCTCAATAACATTGACCTGCAAATTAACGCGGGCGAATTCGTCAGCATCATCGGAAAATCGGGCAGTGGCAAAAGCACATTGCTGAACATGATCACCGGCATTGATCGTCCCACAATGGGCGAGGTGTATGTTAATGGAACGGCTGTTCATGGATTAAACGAAAATCGCATGGCGCGCTGGCGCGGACTGAATCTCGGAATCGTTTTCCAGTTCTTCCAACTCCTGCCGACCATTTCGGTCGTTGAAAACATTATGCTGCCAATGGACTTTTGCCGCACCTATCCCATGCGCGAACGCGAGAAGCGCGCCTTGGAATTACTGGAATTGGTGGAATTGGCAGACCATGCTTATAAACTTCCCACCGCGCTTTCAGGCGGACAACAGCAACGCGTTGCTATCGCGCGCGCATTGGCAAACGATCCCCCCGTTGTTATTGCAGACGAGCCGACAGGCAACCTGGATTCAAAAACTGCCGAGTCGGTTTTTGCGTTGTTTAATAATCTGGTTGCCAAAGGTAAGACCATCATCATCGTCACGCATGATAGCGGACTGGCGAAGCAAACTCATCGCACCGCGCTCATCACCGACGGCGAGATCGTGAATGAATACGTGGCAAAAGCCATGCCGACTCTTTCACAAGATCAAATGTTATGGGCAACGCGTCATGCAAAGGCACAAACTTATGAAGCAGGCACGATGATTTTCTCTGAAGGTACAAACGCTGATTCCTTTTATATTGTTTCAAAAGGAACAGTAGAGGTCGTCCTGCCGCGCCCGAATCAATCAGATGTGGTTGCTTTACAACTTGGACCCGGAAAATTCTTCGGCGAGATGGCATTTTTCCACGAACGCAAACGATGGGCGTCCATCCGCGCGTCAGAACACGGACCGGTGGATGTACTTGCCATCAGTTACGATCAACTCAACGAATTGCTGAATCAGTCTGAGGCTACGCGCGAGGCGCTTCATCAGATGGCGGATAAGCATGAGGTGGAAAATCTCAAAAAACGAAAAGACATCGGCATCCTGTCCTCCGATAATAAAAAGGAAACGCCGCAATGACCAGCCGTTGGAAAAAAATCTGGGCGGATTTATGGGGCAATAAAAGCCGCACCATTCTTACCATGATAACCATTGCGGTCGGCACGTTCGCGGTTGGCTTCACGGTTAACATGAGTCTGTATATGAACGAAAGCATGGACAGCGATTATCTCTCAGCTAATCCTTCTGAAGCTACCGTGTATGCATATCCGTTGGATGACGATATGGTGAATATTGCGCGCACAATCCCGGGCGTGGATGCGGTGGAAGGCAGAAGTACTTTGAGCGCGCAACTGATCCAATCTGAAGAAGCTGAGCCGATCCAAATTCTATTCACCGCGCTTGAAAACCCAAACGATTTAACGCTGAACAAGCTCAAGCCTATCATCGGAGAACCAAGCCTGCCCGTTTATGACGACAGGGAAGTGATTATTGATTATTCCGCCGCTTCGCTTGGATATAAAATCGGCGACACGCTTGTTATTGAACTTTCAGACGGCAAAAGACGAGAACTGATTTTAGCTGGCTATGTCCATGATGTGACGGGCTTTCCATATAATCTGGCGCAAAGAGTCAATGCGTATGTAACGCCTAAAACGCTGGAATGGCTGGGCGGGGATTCATACTACAACACGCTGGCTGTGAGCGTATCCGAAAATCCGACCGACCAGGAACACGTAACCGAGGTGGCGCAAGCCATATCCGATCGAATGGAACAAGCCGGTACGACAAATAATTTTGTGGAGGTTTATCGCCCCGGTCATCATTTTGCCTGGGAAGTTTCGCAGGGTATGTTCTTCGTGTTGGGCATATTCGGTTATCTGACCGTGCTGTTAAGCGGCTTCCTGATCGTAAATACTATTACCGCGTTGATGAATCAACAGACGCGCCAGATCGGCATCATGAAAGCCATTGGCGGCGGCAGAGGACAAATTTTCAGCATGTATATTGTGCTGATCCTTGCCTTCGGGTTGGGCGCGCTTGCAATAGCGATACCGCTGGCAAATAGCGCGGCGCGGACAATCGGCAATGGCATGGCAACTTATCTGAACTTTAATCCACTGCCGTTTAAGTTCTACCCGCAGGCAATCATCCAACAAGTCTTTGTCGCGCTGATTGTCCCATTACTGGCGGCGACTTTACCTGTATATAACAGCGTACGGATTACGGTGCGCGAGGCGCTCAGCGATTACGGCATCGGCGGCAATGCCAGACCAAAGGAGAAGCCAGTAAGCAAAGCCGCGTTGCTCATCCCGCGCCCGATTCGCCTGTCTCTGCGAAATGCCATTCGCCGCAAGGCGCGCCTCGCATTGACGCTGTTCACGTTGGTGCTGGCGGGAGCCGTCTTTATCGCGGTTTACAATCTATGGGCTTCGTTCGATAAAGCCATTGAAGAAATTCAAGGCTACATTCTTGCAGACGTCAATATTTCCTTCAATCGTTATTATCGGTTCGATGAAGTCTCCGCGCTGGCTGAGACTGTCCCTGGCGTCACCGGCGTGGAAGGCTGGACAGAATACCCCGGCACATTGATCACGAATGAGGACGAGGCTGGCACGCAGATCCTGTTCGTCGCGCCGCCTTCGACCTCGACCATGATCGACCCTGTTATCAAAGATGGACGCTGGCTTAAGACTGGCGACGAGAATGCGATCGTGATCGGCAACCATTTGCTGGCAATTTTTCCTGACTTGAAAGTTGGCGATTGGCTGACGATCAAAATTGATGACAAGGAAACGAAGTGGCATGTTGTTGGTATTTACACTATTTTGGGTAATATCAGCCCGCCGTTGCTTTACGCAAATTACGAATATCTTAGTCGCGTCATCGGCAAGCCCGGACAGGTCTACTCGGTGCGCGTGCTGACCGAACAACATGACATGGCTTCGCAAAAGAGAATCCGCGACCAGATTCAGGTTATTTATGAACGGAGAGGAATCCAGGTCGGCTCCACGCAACTGGGCGCGGATTTTATCGAGAGTAATAAAGCGCAGACCGATGTCTTTATCTACTTCATGCTGGTCATGGCGACGCTGATCGCAGTTGTCGGCGGCTTGGGTTTGATGGGGACCATGAGCATCAATGTACTCGAACGTACGCGTGAGATCGGCGTGATGCGCGCCATCGGCGCAAGCAACGGTGACATTCAAAGCATCGTCATCGTGGAGGGAATGGTCGTCGGCTTGATTAGTTGGGCGATCAGCATCGCGTTATCCATCCCAATCACAGCTATGCTGACTTATGGCGTTGGCATGGCGCTGCTGACTGCGCCGCTGACTCCGGTCTTTGACATATCTGGGACGTTCATGTGGCTGTTCATCACGCTCGTTCTTGCCGCGATTGCCAGCGCGTTGCCTGCAAGAAGCGCGTCGAGGTTGACGGTGAGAGATACTCTGGCGTATGAGTAAATGGAGTTGTTCAAGGATACGCTTGAAACTACATGAAAAAAGGTTGATATTTAAGCGAAGCTGGCGATGACAATTCCGCTATTTTTTTCAGAGTATAATTTGAGCAAGGTTGATGATTATGCGTAAGGATACTGCGAATGGTTGAAGCAACATCTGAACTTAAGCAAAAAATCAGAAAATACCGCGCTCAATTGAAAAAGATGGGGATTCGTCCGACGCGGATTTTGCTTTATGGCTCGCAAGCTGCTGGGACTGCCCGCGAAGGAAGTGAGATTGATTTAATCGTCATCTCTGGAGATTGGATAAAATACAATCATCGTAAGCGATTGGAGTTACTTGGTATTGCCTCCGCAAGAATTTTAGAGCCTGTGCAGGCGCAAGGATTTACTCTCAATGAAATAAAATCCCAAAAGATTATGCCTTTTTGGGAACAGATTATGAAAGAACAGGCAGTTGTATTGTAATCGGAGGCGAGAGTCTCCGATTACTTCATGTCCAAATGTAGAATTTTTGAAAGAATACAATTGTGAAAATTAACATCTCTTGTCTTGCCAGCGCGGACTACCGCAGGCACATCGCCGGCGGGTTGTTCAAGGATACACTCAAAACTGCATGGGAGCGAACCTCAAAATCATGAAAATTCGACACGTCCGTTTTTATTTTTTGCTTTTTATTGGAATCTTTATATCATCTTTATCTGCATGCACCCCAGCCCCATACCACTATATTGTAGTAGAAAAAATTGTAGTAGAACAAGACGTTATATATATTCGTGCGTCAAAGGAGTGCAACTTTTGTGAAAATATTAGTGGCTTTGTTTATTATGCCAGCCAGGACAATGGTCAAACTTGGGAAGAAATCACATCCCCAACGGAAGATGTATTGCAAAAATTAGAGGGTAAGCAAAATAAACAATCTACTCTTTGCCTTTCAACTGATTCACAAATCTGTTATCAAATAACTGGCGAAGAACAGGTTGAAATCTCAAATGATGGTGGTGCTACCTGGCAAACAGATTGGCAAATTCCTGTTGGGCGCAAACTTTATATGGAAAGGCGTTTTTGGGGTTCGAATCCGGATACTGTCCCATTTGATATGCAAATAATTGAATCCGTCGGTGGGTATTTTGTTATCGTTGCGATGGGAAATCAAGGTGTGCTTGTCAAATCACCTGGCGGAAATTGGGCTAGATACGCCGTTGGATTGGCAGAACCAATTTCCTATCAGGCAGCAAGTTTCAAGGAGGCATGGAATGTCATTAATTATTCGGAACAAATTGTTGCGATATTAGTAGGGGTTGGGTGTCTGCTTCTATTGTCACTAGCTGTATGGATAACCATTTATATTAATTCGAGTCCTAGGATACGAAAACAAATTCTAATATCTTGTTTGCCGACAGTTTTTTTTGCGGCAGCTTCTGCGTTTTTTTTATTTATAAATTTTCGTTATCTTGCTTTCATTTTGACTTTGCTGGGATTTATGATTACCTGGTTGGCAATTATTGTTGTTCTTTGGAATAGGTTCCTGGGGTTTTTGACTTTGTTGTTGTCACTAGGATTTTCCATCCTCATATATTTTTGTATATTATTCCCGTTTCTACTATGGGCCATGGGCGACATTCCAGTTTATGAGACCGCTCTGGTGATTACTTACGTTGTTGGAGTGGTTGCTATATTTGTTGCCTTTATTGCTGAAATTCGATTTACTGCTCGTTCAGTAAGACAAATAAATAATTGATACCTCGAAGATGAAAAGTCATGAGCAATCAAATCTCCCTTACAGTTAACGGCATTAAACATACTCTCAAAGCAATCGCGGGCGAAACTTTATCATCTCTCCTCCGCCAGAGACTTCATCTTACCGGCACAAAAATTGGTTGCGAAGAAGCCGAATGCGGCGCGTGTACCGTCCTTGTGGATGGTGAGCCAATGATGTCGTGCATTTATCCTGCCGAGCGCGCGGATGGTAAAACGATTTTGACGATTGAAGGCCTCTCGGAAGAATTTACCGCCAAGAGCGCGAAGAACGCGAAGGAAAATGCAGAGAAGAATCTTGGCGACCTTAGCGGTCTTCGCGGTTCAGATGCTTCGACTTCGCTCAGCGCGATGCTTCACCCATTGCAGGAAGCCTTTGTTGAGCATGGCGCGGTGCAATGCGGATTCTGTATCCCCGGGCAAATTATGACCGCGTATGCGTTACTCAAACGCAACCCGAATCCGAATTCAGATGAAATCCGTTTTGCGTTGAAAGATACGCTTTGCCGCTGCGCGGGTTATCCATCAATTGAAAATGCCATTCTCGCCGCGGCACATTCCTTGCGGACCGGCGAACCGATTCCACCGCCACACATTCCCGATTCAATTTACACGCATGATGTGGTGGGTCATAGTCACTTGCGACCTGACGCAGTGGAAAAAGTCACCGGCAAAGCAATTTATACCGATGACCTTGTCTTTAATGGCATGTTATATGCCAAAGCGCGCCGCGCCATGATTCCGCATGGCTTCTTGAAAAAAATGGATATATCAAAAGCGAAAGCATTATCTGGTGTAGTTGCGGTTTTAACCGCCGAAGATATTCCCGGCGAACATAATCATGGATTGGTCATTTACGATTGGCCCGTGATGGTCGGCGTCGGTGAACGCGTCAGATACGTGGGAGATGCGATCGCGCTTGTAGCGGCGGAAACGCCTGAGATCGCCGAGCAAGCCTCAGCGTTGATCGAAGCGGAATTCGACCTCCAGCCTGTTATCACAAATCCTGTTCAGGCGCGGCAGGAAGGCGTTCCACAAATCCACGAAAAAGGAAATTTGCTCAAGCATATTAAAGTCCGCAAAGGCGATATGGACGCGGGCTTTGTCGAAGCAGATGTGATTCTCGAACATACTTTTCACACGCCGATTACCGACCACGCGTTTCTTGAACCTGAGTGCAGTATCGCGGTTCCAGTAGATTCTCGAATGGAGATATATGTCGGTTCGCAAATTCCGTATCAGGATAAAACGCAAGTTGCGCGAACGCTTGGTTGGGATGAGTCGCGTGTGCGAATTATCGGTCAACTTATGGGCGGCGGTTTCGGCGGCAAGGAAGATGTGATGGGACAGATTCATTCCGCCTTGCTTGCGAATGTGACTCAACGTCCGGTGAAATTATTATTTGATCGCCATGAAAGTTTGCTCGTGCATCCCAAACGTCACGCCACACAGATTCGCGTGAAGATGGGCGCGAAGAAAAATGGTCGTCTTGTCGCGGTGGATACTGAACTCTATGGCGACACTGGCGCGTATGCGTCTCTTGGCGAAAAGGTGATGACTCGCGCCACCACGCACGCTGCCGGTCCCTATGATGTGCCGAACATCCGCGCCGATTGTTACGCCATGTATACCAACAATCCGCCGGCGGGCGCGTTCCGCGGATTTGGCGTTACGCAATCCGCGTTCGCGGTTGAGTCCATGATGGACATGCTCGCCGAAAAATTAAATATCGAACCCGTTGAACTTCGCCGCATGAACGCGTTGCATGTTGGAAGTATCACCAACACCGGACAGGAATTGCGCGAGTCGGTTGGCTTGATGGAATGTATTGATCGAGTTGAAGGTGAAATGTTGAAAGTTTCAGGTTTGACGCAAGCGGATTTATTCAAGCCGCGTGAGGTCTCAGAAAATCTTATTCGCGCTTGGGGCTTTGCCGCGGCTTACAAGAACACCGGACTTGGCGGCGGCGCGCCCGACATCTCTGGCGCGGATGTTGAACTTTATGAAGATGGTACTTTCCAAGTCCGCAGTTCCGCCGCGGAACTTGGTCAGGGACTCGTCACGGTCATGCGTTTGATCGTTTCTGAAGAAATGGCGGTTGCGCCAGATCAAGTCCGCGTGCTGGTTATGGATACAGATTTGACTCCAAACGGCGGACCGACCACCGCGTCGCGTCAAACGTATGTCACAGGCAACGCGTCACGTTATGCCGCGAAGACTCTGCGCGATCAAATCAGCGCTTCGATGGCTGAAAAATATGACGTAAAGCCTGAACAAATTAAATTCAAAGATGGCATTGTCCACGTCAATGAGACTTCGCTGACGTTCGCGGAAATTTATAAAGAAATGATCGCTTTGGGACAACAGCCGCGCGTCCGTTATGAATACGAAGCGCCGAAGACCAAACCGCTCGGCGAGGGTGGCGACATGCACTTTGCATTTTCCTACGGTGTGCAAGCCGCCGAAGTCGAAGTGAACAAGCTGACGGGCGAAGTTCGCGTTCTGAAAGTTATCTCCGCCAACGATGTGGGCATGGCGGTGAATCCGCTTGGTTTGCAGGGACAAGTTGAAGGCGGCGTGATGATGGGACTCGGCAACTGTCTCACCGAAGAATTTATCGTTGAAGATGGCAACGTGGTCACCGATCATCTGGCGCGTTATCGCGTGCCCGGCATCATGCTCACGCCTGAGATTACCGCCATTATTGTTGAACATCCAACGGCTGAAGGTCCCTACGGCGCGAAAGGCGTCGGCGAGATATGCAGTATTCCAACCACGCCCGCAATCACGAACGCGATTTACAACGCGGTCGGCGTGCGGATTGATAGAACGCCGGTGGATCAGGAGTTGATTGCAAAGGAATTGTGGGAGAGGAAATAAAATTTTAGTTGAATACATATCGGGTAAAATAGAGCCTGTAGAGAACAGGAGAAAGCAATGACTGATTTATCCTTACAGGAAATGTTGAAAATGCTTCCGTCCGAATTACAGACAGAAGTGCGGGATTTTGCCGCGTTCTTATTGGAACGTAAAATGATCCAGAAGCGACTCCCCATGAAATTTCAATGGGAAGGGGCTTTGAAAGATTTGCGAAGCCAATATACGTCGGTCCAACTCCAGCATCAGATTTCTGATTTGAGAGGCGGATATGAAGGCTCTGCTTGATACAAATATTTTTCTTGAGATCATTCTGTCTCAGGAAAAAGCAGAAGAAGCCAAAAAACTATTGCTAAAATCTGCTCGCCACGAGTTCTTCATCACCGATTATTCCCTCCATTCAATTGGTCTATTACTATTTCGTAAAAAACAATACGAAGCATTTCGGTCATTCGTGGAAGATATTCTTTTGAATGGAGGTATTGGGCTACTTTCCCTGTATTCTAATGAAATGGCAACGGTAATTTCGGCTTCTCAAAAATTTGGCTTGGATTTCGACGACGCTTATCAATTTGCTGTTGCCGAGCGATATGATTTAGTTTTAATCAGTTTCGATTCTGATTTTCAGCGGACAGACAGAGGTTGCAAAACGCCATCCGAGATATTGCAAGATATTTTGTAAATGAAAACCCAATCGCCAATTATTTTTGCTTCCATTGGCAACAATCAAAAAGGACTCTCAAGGTTTCAAACCTGAGAGTCCTTTTCATAAGACCGTACATGATTTAAATTTCCCAACGGCATGGGACAATTCATATCCATGATTGTGCGCTATAATAAATTCGTCCGACAATTTTTTCAGGAGAATCCAATGACCACTATTGACCTAACTGTTGATAAATCCCGCCGCAAGAACGCCGTCAAACGCGCCAAAGAACGCAACATCATCATCCCCACTTACGCGCAGATGAAAGACCCTTCAAAGATTCCCGCGAAAGTAAAGGATGAATTAAAGAGCATCGGATTATGGGATATACATCCGAGGAACCTTTTCCGTATCAATTGGCATAACCAGCCCACCGCTTCCGGCGGGACTTTTGGCGGAGTCAACTACCTTGAGCTTCCATCTTCGTTGACAGGTGTGCCGGCGCGCATCATTGTCATTGTCGGAAAATGGTTCCCGACCGGCGCGCACAAAGTCGGAGCCGCGTTTAGCTGTCTGGTGCCGCGGCTGGTCACCGGTCAGTTTGACCCGACTACTCAAAAAGCGGTATGGCCCTCCACCGGAAATTACTGCCGAGGCGGCGCGTATGATTCCGCTTTGCTTGGATGCGCGTCCATCGCCATTTTGCCTGAAGGCATGTCCAAAGAAAGATTCGAATGGCTGGCAAAGGTCGCGGGTGAAACGATCAAAACTCCCGGCTCTGAATCCAATGTAAAGGAAATTTTTGATAAATGCTGGGAACTTCGCAAATCCGGACAGGACTTGATGATCTTCAATCAGTTTGAAGAATTCGGAAATTATCTTTGGCATTACGAAGTGACCGGTCACGCGATGGAAGAAGTTTTGAAAAAAATCATGGGCAAGAATGACCGTTATCGCGGCATGGCTTCCGCCACCGGTTCGGCAGGCACGATTGCCAGCGGCGATTACTTGAAGCAAATTTTTCCCGATAGCAAGATTGTCGCCAGTGAAGCTCTGCAATGCCCGACCTTGCTTGAAAACGGATTCGGCGCGCACCGCATTGAAGGCATCGGCGATAAACACGTGCCATGGATTCACAATTCAAAAAATACCGACATGATTACCGCCATTGACGATCAGGCTGTGGTCAACATCTCGCGTCTTTTCAATGAAGAGACCGGACGCGCATATCTGGTTGAAAAAGGCGTACCGGAAGCGATTGTCGGTCAACTCGATTTGCTTGGCTTCTCTGGAATCTCAAATGTGTTGAGTTGCATCAAAGCCGCCAAATATTATGAGATGACCGAAAACGACGTGATGATTACCGTGCTGACCGATTCGATGGAACTGTATCGTTCGCGCATCCACGAGATGCACGAGGAATATGGTCAATATAGCGAATCAAACGCCGCCGCAGATTTTGCGCGTTACCTGCACGGTCAGTCCACAGATAATATGCTTGAACTGCGTTACACCGATCGCCGCCGTGTGCATAATTTAAAATACTACACATGGGTTGAGCAACAGGGTCGCACCTATGATGAAATCCAAAAACAATGGTATGAGCCAAACTACTGGACCGATGTCCAGAAGCAGGCTGATGAAATTGACGAGTTGATCGTTGAGTTCAATAAAGAAGTTGGGTTAGTATAGAAAAACGTGACAGTCAAATTTGACTGTCACGTTTTATAATTGCTCCATGCTAAAACCTACAGACTTGATCCTCGTCTGCCTGCTTCCGACTCCGCGGGATTTGGAAATTGCGCGCCTTTTGGGATGGTATCGAATTCCGCTTCGCACCGCGCCCAAAGTTGTCGCGGTGGACTATCTGGCTTTTTACCAGCCATCGGCTTTCGCCGAACGCGGCGGACAGATTGAATTCGTCGCGCCAGTACGCGGACACGAACTGACCACGCGCGGCGAACTCTTGCGCGACGAAGCCGAGCATCCGCGCGCGGGAGAAGAATATTTCAAAATCCAAATCGGCGGGCTGGAAAAATTGAAAGAGCCGATCAAAACAGACAAATGGAAACGACTGACCTTTTTATATTCAACTGGCGAATATTTGCTCAATGCAAAAACATTGAACGATTTAGTCGTTGACGGTGAAGAACGCCAAACCCTCTGGCGAAATTTACGCGAACGCGCTGAGAATGATCAATTGTATAAAACCGATTTACCCGAAGTCGATATTCCACCGGAAGTATTGATGGCATTGTTGGGGATAAAAGATGCAAAGGAGCCATATGAGCCAAAAGTATCAAAGGAGGATGAATGGTAGAGAATCCTGCGAAGCCTGAAAAAGGGTTTCGCAAATTAATTGTTTGGCAAAAAGCACACCAATTGGTTTTACTGGTTTACAAATTCACTGAAAAATTCCCGAAGCATGAAATGTTTGGACTCACAAGTCAGATTCGGCGCGCGGCTGTATCCGTTCCCGCAAATATGGCTGAAGGTTACGCGGCTGGAGGCAAAGGTCAATTTGGGCGTTATCTTGATATTGCCCAAGGATCGTTGGCAGAAGTTGAATACTACTTGATCCCTGCACTTGAACTTAAATATATCAATCAGACAGAATACGAACAGGGTGAGTCTCTTCGCTCTGAAACAGGTTTCTTACTTCATCGTCTCATGGAAGCTGTCCACCGTAAATGATTTTTGTCCTTTTGGCTCCTTTGGAACTTTTGGCATGACTCTTGAAATGTGGTTTGTTGCCGCCGTGATCGTCATTCCTCTTGCGTTGGTGATGTCCAACCGCTGGCGGGTGGATGTTGCCGCAATCTTCATGATCGTTGTTTTAGGATTAGCGCAATATTTCGGTTACAGCATTCTTGGCAACGAAAAAACACCCGGTGATACGTTATTGGCAATATCCGGATTCAGCCAGCCGGTCGTCGTGACATTGATCGGGCTATTCATCCTTACACAGACTTTATCTCATAACAGCGTCATGCTTTGGCTGGGACAGAGCCTCGCAGCAGCGGGCGGGAATTCGGAAAAACGGCTTGTTTTTTTATTTACATTTGCATCGGCTTTATTATCCTTAATGATGAACAATGTAGCGGTAGGCGCGTTGCTTTTGCCGAGTGTTATTCAAGTCACGCGTAAGGCAAAAATACGGGCAAGCAAGCTGCTTATCCCAATTGCATTTGGCGCCGCATTAGGCGGTATGGCGACCTATTTCACAACGGCCAATATCGTCCTCAGTAATTTATTAACTGCTGCACGACCGCCTCAACAGGCTTTAGGCGTATTGTCCTTTGCAGCCACAGGCGGTTTGATCGCTGTCGCAGGTATTCTCTACATCACATATTTCGGTCGTCATTTGGCGCCTTCACGCGAGCCCGGTCCTGAGCAAGCCATCGCGCGTCGCGGCAGTGATGAATTGGAAAACCTGTATTCACTTGACGAACGATTGTGGGAAGCCAGGCTTTCTCCCAAATCCAAACTGGCGGGTAAAACTCTCAATCAAGTGCGCATCGGCGAAAGGTTTGGACTTGCCATCATTGCCATCTGGCGCGGGCGTCATAGCATCTTCACACCGGATGCATCCGAAAAGATTGGCATTGGCGACGTGCTTCTTATCGTCGGACGGGAAGAACGTGTGAACCAATTGAGGAAATTTGGCTTCAAGATCGTGCGCGAAATGTACGCCATTAGCGCCTTTGACGTAACATTGGTGGAACTTATCCTGGCGCCACATTCCGCATACGATGGCAAAACCATTAAACAGATGAACTTTCGCCGTAAATACGGATTTACCGTTGTGGCTCTCATGCGACGCGGTCGCAGTTTTCGTACAGACGTTGGCGATATTCCACTTGAAATGGGCGATTCGCTTTTAATGATCGGCTCGCCTGAACGCATCCGCGATCTGCGCATCAATCCGGATATCATCATCCTCGAAGCGGACCCTGCGCCGCGTGCGATTCCGCGCCGCCGCGCGGCGATCAGCATTCTCGTTTTCGTCAGCGCGATGATATTAGCTTTGTTGGGATTGCCCGTTTATCTTTCTGTGCTAGCTGCAGCTTTGTTCGCGATCATCATCGGGCTTCTTCCTTTGCAGGAAGTATATCGTTCGATTGAATGGCAGGTCATCTTTTTTATTGCCGGTATGTATGTCGCCAGCCTTGGCATGGTTCACACTGGACTTGCCGCATTGATCGGTAACAGCGGGCTTGGCTTGATTGGTAATACAGGTCCGTTGGGACTTGCGGCAACAGCATTTCTTCTTTCTTCTGTCCTGACCCAATTTATGGGCAGTCAGGCCACGGCTTTTGTTGTTGGTCCCATTGCCATCAGCGCTGCGATCCACTTCAACACGAATCCACAGGCAATTGCAGTTGCTTCTGCCATCGGATGTTCTGCATCCTTTCTTACTCCAATGGCTCACCCGGTCAACCTCATCATGATGGGACCGGGCAACTATCGCTTCGGTGATTTCTTCCGCGTTGGCATCGGCTTGATGTTGATCGTATTTCTTGCTTTGCTTGCTGGCATGATTCTGTTTTGGAAACTCTAGGAAACCTATGAAAACACTTATCAAGAACGGGACTCTCATTACCGCTTCGGATACTTTTCAAGCGGATATTTTGATCGAGGACGAGAAGATTACCCGCATCGGACTTAATCTGCAAGTTGATTCTGCCCAAGTGGTTGACGCGTCGGGTAAGTTGATCCTGCCTGGCGGCGTGGATCCGCACACACACTTTGACCTGCCGATGTTTGACACAGTCTCATCCGATGACCATTACACCGGTCACAAAGCCGCGGCATTCGGCGGGACAACAACTGCGATGGACTTCGTCCCCCTCCCTGACATCCTCCATTTTCAAGGAAAACGGGGGAGGAGGATGAAGGAGGGAGTGGATTTGTGGATGAAGAAAGCGGAAAAAGCCGCGATTGATTATTCGTTCCACATGAACTTGACGGACTTCAACGATAAGATTGCCAAAGAGATTCCATCTCTGCGCGAGATGGGAATCACAACGCTTAAAGTATTCACCGCTTATAACGGACGATTAAGAATAGATGACGGTAATATTTTCAAAGCGCTGAGGATCGCGAAAGAAAATGGAATGTTGGTGATGGCTCACTGCGAAAACGGCGATGTGATTGACACATTGGTTGATGACGCGCTGAAAGCTGGTCACTTGACTCCCGAATGGCACGCGTTGACGAGACCAGCCTGGGGCGGAGTCGAATCTACTTTAAGGGTGGCAGGCATGGCGTCTGCGGCGGATGCGCCGGTTTACATCGTCCACATGAACGCGGGCGGCGAAGTTGATATGCTTAAGTACGCGCGTGAACGCGGTGTCAAAGCGATGGGCGAGACTTGTCCGCAATATTTATTTTTTACGATTGAGCATTTGCGCCGTGCGGATGGCGCCAAATGGATTTGTTCGCCGCCGATGCGGACAGAAAAAGATAACGCGCGTTTATGGGAAGGTGTGCATGATGGCACATTGCAAACCATTGGCACCGATCATTGCCCGTTTTTCTTTGACGGCTCCAAGCCGATCATGTACGAAGGCAAAGAGATTGCGATCCCCGGCAAGGAATTAGGCAAAGATGATTTTACAAAAATTCCGAATGGCTTGCCCGGTGTGCAGGATCGTTTGCCGATCTTGTGGACGTATGGCGTGCGCGCCGGAAAAATTTCCGCCAATCAATTCGTGGCGTTGACGTCTACTAACCCAGCCAAGATTTTTGGTTTGTATCCGCGCAAAGGCGCGCTTGTCCCCGGCGCAGACGCGGACATCGTGATTTGGGATCCTGAAAAGAAAATCAAATATGGCGTGGCGCTGTCGCATCAACGCATCGATTACAATTTATATGAAGGCTGGGAATTGGTCGGCTATCCCGAAAAAGTTTTTCTGCGCGGCAAGTTGATTGTGGATGGCGCTGAATGGAAAGGTAAGAGTGGCGATGGAATGTTTTTGAAACGCGGCGAGGGTGAAGTTCTATAAAAAATAATCCCAAAGGGATGGTACGATTGTAGTTGTTGAATATGATTGACAAATAATCCCGAAGGGATGACATGATTTCATAATTTATGACACCCCTTCGGGGTTGAAATACAGGTATTGATATTCTATAATCAGATCACCCTTTCAGGGTTATAGAGGAACACATGGCAGGCACATATTCCCAAATTTATATTCAAGTAGTTTTCGCTGTCAAAGGGAGACAGAACCTGCTCCAAAAGGAATGGCGGGATGAAGTCTTCAAATACATGTCGGGCATCATCAAAAACAAAGGACAAAAGTCCATCATTGTCAACGGCGTCTCTGACCACATTCACGCCTTCATCGGATTAAAACCTGCGATGGCATTGTCTGATCTGGTTCGGGATGTGAAAAACAATTCAACCAACTTCATCAACGATCACGCGTGGATTAACGGAAAGTTCACTTGGCAGGAAGGATATGGGGCTTTTTCTTACAGTCATTCACAAATTGAAAATGTATACAACTACCTAATGTGCAACTCTTTTTTTCACCCTTACGGGACGCAGAAAAACGCTGATTTCGCTGATTCAAAGGCAAAAAAACTGCGTTTTCTGCGTTCATCAGCGTCCCAAAAGAAAATTTTTCAGAAAGAGTCGCACATTGGGTTACAACTATATTCTGAATCAGGAAACTCATCACAGTAAACAGACATTTCAGGAAGAATACATGGACTTTCTCAAAAAGTTCGAGATTGAATATGACGTCAAGTTTTTATTCGAGTGGATACAATGAAAGACACTTTTATCAAATGGTTCATGGACATCAACGCCTTCATCATCCGCGCCACGCGTGGACGGATTGGCTCCAAACTCGGCACACAAAATATTCTCATGCTGGAAACCGTTGGGCGGAAATCGGGACAGCCGCGCGTGATTCCAATTGCATATTTCTTTCACGAAGGGAAATATTTGATCGTCGCCTCCAACTGGGGAAAAGACAAACATGCGGACTGGTATTTGAATATTCTCAAGAACCCGTATGCAACGTTGCAAGTTAACGGACAGACAATCCACACCGAAACCCACGATGCGCAGAGAGATGAATACGCTCGCCTATGGAAATTCGCCACCGAGCGACACCCGCCTTATTTGCGTTATCAGCAAATGACGTCACGCCACATTCCGATTGTTGTGTTTCAGCCGCTTTATTAAACGCAGAACTCAGAGATTTTCAAAACACTTACCTCTTGCATAAGTAAAAGCATTTTTTTGAATGAAAGGTTCCATGGAAGAAACATTTCAATCCCCGTCCTTTGATAGGGATTCCATTATTAGTTTCATCGCCGCAATTTTGACGGTGGTTTTATTTTGCATGGGTCTTGCTCCAATTCCATTGACTACGTTTATTTGCAACCCGCTCAGTCTTATTGCCGGGACATTGGCGCTGGTCAAAGGCATGAAAGCATTGCAGCAAATCCGTCAGACGGGGGAAAGTGGACGCGCTCTCGCGCTTATCAGCGCGTGGACAGGCGGCGTGATTATCCTTGCCGCTTTATGTGTCGCCACATTGGGCATTTTATTATTTCCATACTTCGCTGATTTTATAAAAACGCTTTGGCATAATTAAACTTTTTTCAAGCTGGCTTGCCAATCTCCTTTCATTCGATTATCCTTGTCTGTGGGAGTGGTTAGGTCCCGGTGGGCTTCCTGGTCTTCAAAACCTGTGGCGGGTCGCGTTGCGAGCCGCGGTGGGTTCGACTCCCATCCACTCCCGCCTTCTTTCTGCCGATGGATAATGGGCGATAGAACTTATGTATCGTCCATCGTCCACGGTCTGTTGTCTGATATAGGTGAATCTAATGTCTTATCCTGAAATCGAAGTTCTTACCAATCTCGTTGCCCGCGTCTTTCGTGTGGAAGATGTCACTTTGGGCGACCCAAAACAATTCATCTTTCGTTATCGCGGACAATTGCTCAACGAAGATTCTGTCGCCGCGTACGATCAGTTGGATGCGTCTGTCGCGTCATTTAATCTTATGCCGTTATTCCGCGTGGAAAATGGCGGGCAGGTGATCTATCTGGTTGCGCGTCCGCCTGAACCTCCGCCAATGAATTACAAGACGCCGACCATTCTCTTCATCCTGACTGTGTTCAGCGTCATGCTGGCTGGCGCGCAGCCGGAAGGAGTCGTTCCCGAAGGGACAGGCGCTCAAATATTATTTATGTTGAAGAACATTTTTACCGGCTGGCCCTTCGCGTTGAGTCTGCTTAGTATTTTGCTGGCGCATGAATTTGGTCATTATTTGATGAGTCGTTATCATAAGACTCCCGCGACCCTGCCTTACTTTATTCCATTTCCATTGAGTCCCTTGGGGACAATGGGCGCGGCAATTCTGATGCGCGGTATACCAAAGAACAAACGCGTCTTATTTGATATTGGCGTGGCGGGACCGCTGGCAGGCTTGGTCGTTGCCATTCCTGTTTTGTTCATCGGTTTATCCATGTCTACGACAACAACGCTGTTGGCTTCTCCAAACGGATTTCTTGAAGGCAATTCGCTTTTTTATTTATTTGCAAAATATATTTCTTTTGGACAATGGCTACCCGCGCCCGCCGCGCCGCATGGAATTTTTTACTGGCTTCAATTCTTTTTCACCGGTTCCCCGATTCCGTTTGGCGGACAGGATGTATTGATCCATAATGTGGCTTTCGCAGGCTGGGCAGGATTGCTCGTTACCGCACTTAATCTTATACCGGCTGGCACGCTCGATGGCGGACATGTCATCTACGCGTTGTTCGGCGAGAAAGCATCGAAAGTCTTTCCGTATATTCTTGGCGTGTTGGCAGTTTTGGGATTGTTTTGGAGCGGCTGGTGGATATGGGCATTACTTCTGCTCTGGCTTGGACGAGTCCACGCGGAGCCGTTGGATCAGATCACGCCGCTTGATACGCCGCGCCGCATGTTGGCGGTACTTGTGATCATTTTATTTATACTGACTTTTTCACCCGTGCCTTTTATGACATTGGCTCAATGAAAATAAAAAAATTAATCCTCGTTACTTTAATTTTACTGGTTGCGTGTTCGCCTGACGCCGCAACTCTTTCAGCCGAGCCGACAAAGCAAGTTGCCGCGAAAACGCCAAAAGCCGCGTCAACGTCTGAAAACGACAATCAGCTTGGGGTTCGGGAAGAATCGCTGAAAGGACTCACGGTCAACGTTTGGCATCCGTGGTTCGGAGTCGAATCCGATTTGTTCGAGTCGCTTGTTCAGGATTTTAACAAAGAAAATAAATGGGGGATTACCGTTGCCGCGGTGAGTCAAAATAATTACAGCTATCTTTATGAAAATGTGAACGCGTCTCTTCTAACACCCAGTCACCCTGACATTGTGATTGCTTTGCCTGAACAGGCGCTGGCATGGGACGCCGAAGGCGCGGCGCTTGAGCTGACTCCTTACGTGAACGACTTAACTTATGGCGTGGATGCAAGTGACTTCTATAGTATTTTTTGGATTCAGGATAATGTTGGCGGACGCCGCGTAGCTGTGCCGGCGCAACGGACTGCCCGCTTCATGCTCTGGAACCAAAGCTGGGCAGGCGATCTTGGGTTTGTCTCTGCGCCTAAAACCAGCGCCGATTTTGAATTGCAAGCGTGCCGCGCGCATCAAGCCATGTTAACCGACGCGTCTGCGGACAATGACGGTATGGGCGGCTGGCTTGTGGATACTTCGTGGCAAACGGCTTTTTCGTGGATGCTTTCTTTTAACGGCGGCGCGCTCGAAGGAAATGATTATCGTTTTCTCACGCCCAATAATATTGCCGCGTTTAAATATCTGCGCCTGTTATCTGAAAAAAATTGCACATGGCAGGCAGCCGCTGATGTTGATCCGTATAAGGCATTTGCAAATCGTGAAGCGTTGTTCGCCAGCGTGAGCCTCGAAGAATTCAGCGATCAGTCGCGCGCCTTTAGCGACGCGGGCAACGCGGATACATGGTCCGCGCTTGCTTATCCCGGCAATATTCAAGATGGCGTGGTTGCTTATGGTTCGTCGTATGTGATCTTGCAATCAGAAAAAGAACAACAACTCGCGGCTTGGCTTTTTGTGCGTTGGATGTTGGACCCTGAACGCGACGCGCGCATGGTGCAGACGACTCATCTCTTACCGCTTCGCGCCTCGACTTTGAGCCTGCTCGCCGATTACGAAAAGACTCATCCGCAATGGGCTGACGCCGTTAAGCTCATTTCCGAAATGACTCAGCAGCCGCAACTGGCTTCGTGGCGTTCGGTGAAAATTATGATCGGCGACGGTTTTACTCAAATGTATCGCGTCAACCTGCAATCGGGTCAGATCGCGGTAATCCTCGCGCAAATGGAATCAACCTCGCGCGACCTGTCGAAGTGAAATGTGCCTTTATCAAACATTCCGCAGGTTGTTCTGAAACCTGCGGAATGTTGCGTAATATCTGTCATTGAAAGATGCAACTTCCTGTCGTTTCCTGCGTAAAGTAAGTAGAAAGTCCATAAGGAGCGCGAGTGACCGACGAAATGACCTGGGTGATCCAGGCGCAACAAGGCAGTGACGAGGCTTTTACGTTTCTCGTCGAGACCTATCAAAAACCTGTCTATAACCTGTGCTATCGCATGTTAGGCGAACCTGAGGCGGCGGAAGATGCCGCGCAGGAGACTTTTCTACGCGTCTTTCAACACCTGAATCGGTACGACCAGAAGAGACCATTTGCCACCTGGTTGCTTTCGATCGCGGCGCACTATTGCATTGACCGTTTAAGACGGCGCAAGTTTTCGATGTTTTCAATTGACGAAGAAGATGATGACAGCGCGCCGTTTGAATTGCCCGACCCGAACTCGCCTCAACCCGAAAACGAATCCGTTAAAAAGGAAACCCGCGAACGTGTGCATGCCCTTTTACAGGAACTGGATGAGACCGACCGCGCCGCAGTCATTATGCGATATTGGTATGACTATTCAGAAGCGGAGATCGCCGAGTCCTTACGGTTGACCGTCAGCGCGGTAAAGAGTCGCTTGCATCGCGCTCGTCGCGAACTCGCAAATGAATGGCAGGATGAAGCGCCGCGTGCGCGCATCCAAAGGAGACCCCATGAATCACCAGCCTTTTGAAACCTGGTTATTGGAAGAACAGACTATCACGCCTGAACAGAAGCGCGTATTGCAATCTCATCTGCAGGTATGCAAATATTGCACTGCGCTATATGAAACGGGCGCGGCGTTACAGTCCAAGCAGATGGCTTCACCCGCGCCGGGTTTTACGGTTCGCTTTAAAAAGCGATTAGCCGTTCAGCGTCTTGCCGCGCGCAGGCACAAGTTTTGGGGTTTGATCGTTTTGATACTGGGCGCGCTGGTCTTATTGTTTGGGTTGGCTGGTTCGACAGTGCTTTCAATTGTCAATTCACCTGCAGAATGGCTCACGCTTGGAATCGGTTATCTGCTTTTTATCATTACGTCATTGCAAGCGTTTACCGAATTTGGATTGGTGTTATTACGTGTGGCGCCGAGCTTCATCCCGCCGTTGGGCTGGATGGTGATCGGTTCAGCAGTTGCCGGGCTAAGTCTTTTGTGGACAGTGTCCATTTGGCGGTTTACCCGCCTACCGCGAGGAGTGTGATCTATGAAAAAGTTTCTAAATTTGTTTGTCGTTTTACTGTTGTTAGCGCTGACGTTTATCCCCGCCAGCTCTGCCCGCGCCCTTGGATTCGATGACGGCTCAGGTGGAAAGGTTATTTTTGGCGACAACTTTACGCTTGCCGAAGGTGAAACATTGAGCGGCGATCTGGTCGTTTTTGGCGGCAACGTGAATATTGAAAAAGGCGCGACGGTTGCAGGCAGTGTCGTTGTTTTCGGAGGCACGATTACGCAGGATGGTTCGGTTACAGGCGATGTAGTCGTATTTGGCGGCATGATCTCTGTCGGTGACAAGGCAATCGTGAAAGGCGACGCGGTCACAATCGGCGGACAGTTGAACGTAGCCGAAGGCGGCAAAATCCAGGGTGAAAGCGTCACGAATATACCTGCGCCTAAAATTGAATTGCCTAATGTGCCAACGCCAAGTACGCCAGTGACTCCCTTCGTTAACTATGAGTCTAATCCGCTTGTTGGTGGGATGAATGTTTTAGTGTGCGCTCTGGCAGTAGCCGCGCTGGCTATGCTGGTGTCGGTATTCCTTCAACCGCAGATCGAGCGGGTGAGTCAAACCATCGTCAGTCAGCCTTTGGCGGCGGGAAGTTTTGGTCTGTTGACTGTGTTTATCGCGCCGCTGGCTCTGGTGATATTGGTCGTCACGATCCTGCTTATTCCGGTGGCTTTGGTGGCAGTACTTTTATTAGTATTGGCTTGGCTATTTGGCGTGATCGCGATTGGACATGAAGTCGGCGAACGGTTTACAAAAGCCATCAATCAAACATGGGCGCCTGTGTTGACCATTGGCTTCGGCACTTTCCTGCTTATGCTTGTCGGCGGTTCGGTGGCTTTGGTCCCGTGCGTCGGTTGGTTGGCGCCGTTCATGATCGGGTTGGTGGGAATCGGCGGGGTGATGCTGAGCTGGTTCGCGTCGCGGCAGGCTAAAGGTCCGGGCATGATCGTGCCTATCGAGTCAATTCCGCCTGCGGCATAGTCCAAAATTCCGCATGATATAATTTGCCCGCCTTGACTAATTTGGCCAAGGCGGGTTTGTTGTTTCAGGAGGACAAATGACTCTAAAAGAAATTCCAATACCAAACACCCAGGTTCACAATTCGCCGCCGCCTTTGATCGAGGTTTCCGGTACGCATCGCGAAATGGGACGTCAGATCGGCGAAGCTCGCCGCGAACAAGTACAACATAGTATTGCCAATGCGCGTATTTTGATTGATCTGACGTACAATCAAATTGAATTGACATGGGAAGGCGCGCAAATCCAATCCCGCAAGTATTTGCCTTTTGCCGAAGAACGCTATTCACAATATGTAGACGAAATGCGCGGGGTTGCCGAAGGCGCCAACGTGCCATTTGATGACATCGTTGTATTGAACGTGATGGAAGCCGTGACAACCGACGCGCTTCATCTTACACGCTGTACAAGTATGGCAGTCAATGACCAGCGCACAGCGGATGGTCATGTGCTTGCCGCGCATAACGAAGACTGGGTTCCGGAAGATGAGGACGATGTTTTTGTCGTTTTAGCAAAGCCTGATGAAGACCCGCCGTATCTTGCCATGACGTATGGCGGACTCCTGCCCAACGTGGGATTCAACGCTTATGGCATTGCCCAATTAATTGACTCGGTCTATCCAACGGATTCGCGCATCGGCATTCCGCGGCTGGTGGTTGCGCGCGCAGTTCTGGCTGCGCGGCGTATTTCGGGCGCGATCGGGCGTTGTCTGGTGTCGCATCGGGCCGCAGGGTATAATCATTTGATCGCCCATGAAAGCGGAGAGCTATATTCGATTGAAGTATCTGCGCGCATGTTCGAGATCCATCACGGCACAGACGGTTATATGGTGCATACCAATCATTATCTATCGTCGGAAATGAAGCACATCGAGAACGATCCCGAAGAACGGATATCCACGCGCGTACGTTACTACCGCGCCAATCGTCTATTGCGCGAGACTCCATTACATACGATCAAGACTTTGCAAGCTATTCAGAAAGATCATATAAACCTGCCCAACTCAATCTGTAATCATGCCATCGAACACAGTGATCCGTTAGACCGCGAGATGACCATCACCGCGTTAGTCATTGACCTGACCGCGCGTGAAATGCACATCTGTTGGGGCAACCCATGCCAGAACTCGTATCATACATATCACCTGGATGGGTAGATATAAAATAAAAAAGAGACTGTTCAAAGCAGTCTCTTTTTATTTATCTTGATAGAGTCGATGGCGTTGGATATAGTTATGTACTTTTGGATGGAGATAATAGCGGACAGTTTTGCCCTCGGAGACTCGTTGACGGATTTCGTGTGACGCGATCTCAAGCAATGGCGCATCTACAAAGCGGACCTTTGAGCTGATTCCGTTTATCTGGCTTTCCAGCGTGGAGAGGTCGGCTGAGTCGCCGGGGCGGCGCATCACGCCAATTGCATGGCACGCAGTTACCAGCTCCGCGGGACGATGCCAGGTAGGTAGATCGCGTAATGAGTCGCCGCCGATCAACAGGATAATATCCGCTGATGGATTTAAATTCACAAGTAGGTTGACCGTATCCAGCGTGTAATGCGGACCCGGTCGTTCCAACTCGATGGTCGAAACTTCAAAGCGCGCATCCCCGGCAGTGGCAAGTTTTACCATCGCGAGGCGATGTTTTGTGGGCGTGATTTTTTGTTCAAGTTTATGCGGCGGTTCAGGTGTCAATACCCATAATAAGCGTGTGAGTTGTAATTGCTCGCAAGCCTCGCTTGCAAGGATGAGATGACCGAGATGAGGCGGGTCAAATGTGCCGCCGAATAAACCGATTTGCGCGCGTGTCATGCCGGTAGTATATCCCAAAGTTTTATCGGATGTTATCGGCTTCTTTATGAAATCTTTACATACGCGGAGTATCCTATAAAAAATTCAAAGGAGTTCAAAATGAAAAATTCAACCAAATGGACTATCGGAATCGTGATCGGGCTGGTCGTGTTGTTTGTCCTGCCGTTTGTCTGGCAGGCGCTCTTCCCCGCTTATTCAAGCTATTATGGTATGGGCATGATGCGCGGCTACGGAGGCGGCTATGGATTCCATGCGCCGATGATGGGTTATGGTTTTGGATTCATGCCATTCGGCATGTTCTTCATGTGGCTCATCCCGCTGGGAACGCTGGTTTTTCTAGGCTTGGGAATTGCCTGGCTGGTGAAACAGTTGACTGACAAAAAGCCGGAGTAACAATAACCTCTCCATTTACCCCGCTCTGAAAAGAGCGGGGTTTTTATTTACATCTATTTCACGTAAAGGTAGAATCGAATTCTTCGCCAATTATTATCAAAGGATAAACTCACATGACAAAAATATATGACGCCATTATTATCGGCGCGGGTGTGGTCGGCAATAGCATTGCCTTTCACCTCGCGGAACGCGGACTCAAGCCGCTTATCATCGAACGCAAGTCTGTCGCTTCGGGCGCCACCGGTCGTTCCAGCGGACTGATCCGTATGCACTATGACCTTGAAATCGAGTCGCGCTTTGCCTGGGTCAGCTTTCAATATTTTATCAACTGGCGCAAACGCGTGGGCGGCGAATGTGGATTTATCCGCACCGGATTTTTGGAGATCGAGCCGCGCGAACACCTCGAGCAATTGCGCGGCAACGTGGCAATGCATCAACGCATGGGCATAAATACATCCGTGATCTCTGCCGCCGATGTTAAAAAACTTGTGCCGTCTTTTAATGCGGATAATTTTGATTTCGCCGCATACGAACCTGATTCCGGATATGCCGATCCAAGCCTGACAGCCAACTCGTTTTTAGATTCCGCCAAAGCGCGCGGAGCGACTTTACTACAGGATTGTTCGGTAACCGGCATCCGGACTTCGGGTGGAAAAGTTATCGGCGCGCAAACAACCAAAGGGGAGTTTGCCGCGCCAATCATCGTGAACGCGGCAGGCGCGCACGCCGCGCTAGTCGCAAAAATGGCAGGAGTCGAAATTCCGCTTGCAGTGTGGACGCATGACGTCGCTATTTTGCATCGTCCGCCTGCGGTTGGCTTTCATCCCGCGCTGATTGACGGTTCGCTTAATATGTACCTGCGTCCTGAAGGCGGCGCGTTGACTCTCGCCGCGCTTGAAGAAGGCGGGATGCGCGGCGACTCGCCGGATGAAGAGAACGAACGCATCGCGCCCGATTTTCTGGAACGCTTGATAAATAGAGTGTGCCAGCGCATCCCAGCCATGGAATCCGGTGGACTTCACTCCACGCATGTTGGACGCGACGGACTGACGCCTGATCAACGTCCCATTCTCGCGCAGGCTGGACCGGATGGTTTTTTCCTCGCTTGCGGATTCAGCGGAACCGGCTTCAAGACATCGCCTGCGGCGGGCGCGTGCTTGTCTGAATTAATTTTGGATGGACGCGCACAGACCATAGATATTTCTCCATATAATTTTGAACGCTTCGCGCGCGGAAAATTGCTCAAAGGTGATTTTGATTATGGGAGCGTGTGGAAGTAACTTATGATATGTCGTTGCGAGGCTGAGCGAAGCGAATGCCGAAGCAATCTCCTATTTTACGAGATATTTCAACTTGAAAGGAGATTGCCACGCCGCCAACCCCAAAAGTGCGTTGGGGCAGGCGAGCAAGAGCGGCGGCTCGCAACGACATCATTTTATGAAATGTACGGTAGAGAAATTACCGATAAAGTCTAATGTCTGGCGAAGTTTTTGAACCGCCACATTTTCAACTTCGCGTACTTGGCGTTCTTAGCGGTTAATTTTGCCTGGTTGCAAAATCGCTTGGCAAATCAGCGGTTTGGGAACGCGAATGTCGCGAATAGGCGAATTCCGCCTATTTTCATGGTCTATTCGCGTCACTCGCTCATTAGTGTAATTCGCTTGGGGAATTTTTGACTTTGCAAAGCCCTGTTGCCTGACCAATAATAACATTGACTTTTTTGCCAATCACTGTATAATGCGAGTATCAACCTTGCAAAATTGCAAGGTGAAGGCAAAGTGCCTGTATGGTCTTGAAAACATTGCGATTATGACTGCGAAATCCCCAGACTGGGCAGCTTGTCGGTAAGATTTGACCAATTAAATAACATTCGAGGTGGGTTTTTTTGTCTAAGCATATTTGCAGGTTTATTAAATTGGCGTTTAATTTGGCTTGTAAATCAAAATCACAGGTATTGAACAGATCATTCGTTAGGGGCTAGGTTGCAGGGACATTAATATACGAAAAGCAGAGTTCGGGAATTAGCGGAAAAAATCAATAGGTCTTATGACGAATTTATCGGTGAGATGCGCAAGCGCGGATGCAGTGAACCAACTGCCAGCAAGATCTGGCGCGGCGGCTATGACAAATTTGAGGATTTTCAGGATAACGACATGAACCTCAGTAATTTGCGTAAGGCGGCTTATGTGTTGAGAACAGCCACCGGGGCGCTTCCTCCAAGATGACATCGGCTTCTTGCGAAGGGAAAACTATTGTCGATACTTAGACACACAAGGAGGCAACGAACAACAAAATCCAATTTTTGAAACGCCGCTTTTGCTTGCGAGGATCTTCCCATCTTTTAACTATCACTATAGGAGAAAAATGAATACAAAATTAAACGCTAAAAGTTTCGCCGCAGGAATTATGATTGTGATCCTGCTCCTAGTTCCTTCCGGGGTCAGCTTGGCTCAATCGCCACAACATCCAGAAACAGCCACGCCTTTTGAAGGAGAACCTCCTTCAGGAGGTGGATCAGCCAGTTCGCCGGAAATTTCCATCTTGTCAATTCCTCTGATTGGGGATACCTACCAAACGGGCGCTGATCGCCTCACGGCTCTTCAAAATAACGATGGCGGTTGGGACTGGCCCTTGGATGATGGCAATCCAGCCAGCGTGAGTCCAAAGAATACAGTTGGTCCGATCGGCAAGGGTTTGGCAGAAGCCTACCTTCACACCAGCGATCCAGACCATCTGGCTGCCTTGATGGCTGCCGGAACGCTTCTCCTGTCGAAAACGAACAACTTCTCACCTTCAGATGGTTATCTGGCGGCCACACTGGATGATATTTTTGGTGGCGCCGTATACACCACTCATGTTATGACCAACTTCTACGGTCCTCTGGCGGCTGGCGCTTATAATCGTAACGGGGCTGGCACACTATATGATACTGCTGGGTATGTGAACTTGATCCGCACGAACCGTTCAGGCGATCAAGCCAATATGGCTGCCTGGGATCTTGGCATGGGTCTGGTCGGAGCCGCCTCAGCGGGCGCCGATACCACTGCCTGGGTCACTGGCGTAAAAGCAGAGATTAACGAACTGGATGGTGCTAATTATTACGATGTGATCGGTTTGGCTGGCGCTATCTATGGACTGGCTTATGTTAGTGAAGACTTTGATCCAACGGCTGGCACACATGCCGCGGCGTCTAATTTGGCAGACCTTGGAGCCATCCTAGCCTCCTACCAGATTTCCTCCGGTGGATTTGCATGGAATTCAGCTTATGTAATCCCGAATGATGGAAACGAAGCTGTTCAGGAGACCGCTTATGCCATTCTGGCGCTGGATAAACTGGATCGTACGACCTATCTAAGCGATATTCAGTCAGCTGCAGATTATTTAGGCGGGAACCAGCTTGGTACCGGTGGCTGGGAAAACTATGTGGGTTACGGTGAGAACAACGAAGTCACTGGTGAAGCGTTGTGGGGCGTCAGCGCCGCTTATCCACTTATGGAAGGTTGGGTCTGCGAGAGTGGCGATTGCGGACATCCGGATGCCAGCTTTAATTCTATTCAAGAGGCAATCGCTGCTGTCCAGTCCAATGGCACGATTCATGTGCTTGCGGGAACATACAATCTTGCCAGCACGGTTATTCTGAATAAAGCCTTGACGATCTCCGGTCCATCCGTTGGAGGTGGAGTCGCCAAATTGGTAGCCAACGCAGGTATTCTCACCGTGTTCGATATCCAGTCGAGCAACGTGACCATTCAGAATCTGGAGATTACCGCGGCTTCAGCCGGTACATTCAACAGCCCTCCTGATAATGAACTAAATACCTCCCTGATTAAAATTACAACCGGCATAGGCATGGCCGGGATCGTTATCTCTGGCAACACGCTCTACGTGCCAGCCCAGAGCGGTGCTATGAGCACTTGGAACGCGCGTGCCGTCACTGCTGGCGGTAGTACAGTTGCCGGGCTCAGCATCATTGGCAACACAATTTACAATACCCGCAATGGTGTCGTTATTCATTACAACAACACTGTAACCATCAGTGACAACACAATTTACAACACCAAGGGCGGGATCATGAATTACACCGGCTCCCAGGCAGATGCGGATAACCGCACGATGAGCAACAACTCCTGGGATACCGCTCACAATGAATGGGATATCGTCTGGAACTCGGGCGGCGGGCCTTACGCGCAAGACTATAACAAGGATGTGTTGCTGCTTTCAGGCGCAAACAATGACGCCTATGTTCTCAGCCTAATGGTAATGCCACCGGGAACAACAACTACCATGACTGGCAATCGCAGTCACGTTTGGGTGAACAGCGCTACGGGCACAACCACGCTTAAGGGGGCCAATGGCAACATGAACCTGCCCTATGCCAAGATGCAGGATGGCATCAACGCAGTTGTGCCGGGTGGTACGGTCTATGTGGCGGCAGGGACATATCCCGAGCAGGTGACCATTACCAAGCAGCTGACTTTAACCGGCGAGGATGGTGCTGTACTCGATGGCACAGGACTCGCGCCAACGTGGACAACCGGGGTGAAAATCAAATCCGGCAATGTTACGTTCGATAATATTGACGTAACTAATTTCACGCAGGATGGGATTATTGTGGGCTACGAAGCCAGTATCCCTGGCAGCCTGCAGAATGTTCACATCACCAACAGCAAAATATCCAACATCCAGCCCGGGAACTGGGGATTCGGCATTTATGTCGGATACGAGTCAGAGGCTTTTAAATATTCGCCTCCAAAACTAACGGCACACTTGGACTATTCCGGTCTGCTGATCGAAGGCAATGAGATCGAGAACGCGGCATCCTCGTCATTGGTCCTTCAATCTATTACCGGAACCCCCGGCACACTCATGGTGCGGAATAACTATATTCACGGCGGAGAAAATGATGGCATCTGGATAGACAGCGCGCGCAATATCGTTATTGAAAACAATGTTGTGCAAAACAATGCGGATGGGTTTTACATTTCCTCTTATGGTGATGCATTCTTACATGAAGATCCATGGGAATACGACTGGACCCAAGATCAACTCAATGGCCCATTTGGACCTATGAATATATCGATCACGGGAAATACAATTGTAGATAACATTACAAATGGGGGGATTTATTTGGCGGCTGGTCATCCGGGTACGATATACATCAATGAGAATAGCATTGCCGGAAACACGCCGGGGGTTGCAAATTACCTTAGCGAACAAGTAAACGCCACCTCCAACTGGTGGGGCGCGGTGTCGGGTCCCCTGGATGACAAGACCCTGCCCGGCACACCCAACTACAATAATCTTTCCGGAACCGGCAACAGAGTCAGCGCATATGTGGATTACTCTCCGTGGTGTACAGATGCAACATGCACAGACTTCGCTCCGCCCTTCGCCACCACGACTACAATCACAGCGGACACGCCAGATCCATCCTTGCTTAACCAAACCGTATCAGTGACTGCAACCGTTGCTGGATCTCTGGCAGGTGCGCCTACACCGACAGGTACCGTGACCATCTCCGACGGAGTAGCAGATTGCACAATCAACCTCGTGGGTGGTACCGGTTCGTGCGACATTGCCTTCGATACGGACGGCGCCAAGACCATTACTGCTACGTACAATCCAGACACCACAGATTTCAGCGCCAGCAGTGATACGGAAAGCCACACGGTCAACACTTCGCCGCCATCCTTCACCAGCGACCCAATTTTGGTCGGCAACGTAGGACAGGTCTATACCTACGATGTGACTGCTACTGACGCGAATAGCAGCGACACTCTCACCATCACCGCGCCCACGAAACCCGACTGGCTAAACTTCACCGATAACGGCGATGGCACCGCGACATTGACCGGCACTCCCAGCGCTGCAGACGCCGGCTCCCATGCTGTCACCTTGAATGTCAGCGACGGAAAAGACAATGTTGATCAATCCTTCACCATTAACGTTACTTTGGTGACCACCTCCGTCACAGTCTCTTCAAACAATAGTCAAGATGGCTGGATATTGGAATCTGGTCCACACACGAGTAAGGGCGGCACGAAGAGCTCCACAGCCTACTTCAGGGTTGGCGATGATGCGGCAGATAAACAATATCGCGACATCCTGTCATTCAGCACCGGACCAAAACTGCCAGACAACGCGGTCATCACCAAGGTCACGCTCAGAGTCAGGAAATATGATGTCGTCGGCGCAATCACCAATCCAGTCTCGACCTTCAAGGGCTTCTTGTTGTATGTAAAGAAAGGCTACTTTGGAAAAACTTCATTGGAAGCCGCTGATTTCCAGGCGAGCACCACCGGGAGTCACATGTATCGTTTCACGCCCGCTCTCGTCAGCGGTTGGTACAACATTAACCTGCCCACTGCAACTGTAAGTGATCACATCAACAAAGCTTCTACGCTTTCTGGCTTGACGCAAATCCGCCTGCAGTTCTATACGGCTGATAACAACAACAAAAAAGCTAACTATCTTAGACTGTATGGCGGAAACAGTACTTCTCGCCCGCAGTTGGTGATCGAATACTTCGTACCTGCACCATAACGACTCAGTAAGAAAATACTCCGCGCTGACGGTTCGCCTTTCGCTTACCGAGTCGAAGCGTAGTGAGTAAAGTAAACAAAAAGAGCCTCCGTGAACTTTCGCGGAGGCTCTTTGATTTAAGAGACGCCCTACGCAACTTGATGTCGTTGCGAGCCGTCGCTTTTTCTCTTCGACGGCGTGGCAATCTCCTTTTGACGGGAATTTACGAACCACAAACCACGAATTACGCATCATCCATCCTCCAATCGTTGTTCGACTATCATCCGCAGTTTCTATATGGTTCCTATATGGTGTCCATAATCTTCGTCCATTATACCTCCCATCAAGGTGGCTGGTTCGTCCAACTAAGAGGGGAACTGGCTAACCGCCCCGTCACGATGTGAACGTAGTCTTCGTCCTGAGCGAAGCGTTGCCCTGAGTGTATCGAAGGGTCGAAGGACAGGTCTAAGCAAAAGCCCTAAGTATATTTCCTCATGGTATTTAGGGGTTTTCCCTGATGGTATTAAGCGAGTCCCCAATGGTCTTTATATAGCCGCGGGTGTATACATAGGATAAGAAAAAAATCATTCGATAATGGCAAACCCGGCGAAAGTCGGCGGCGCAAAGTCATGGGTCTAAAGTCACAACAAGTGACCAGGATTGCCAGACTACCGAAAATGTGCATAACAAGCATAGTCTATCCGCCTGCGTTGGGCGCCATTATCAAGGAGACATCCTGATGGCGCCCAAATTTATTATTAGACTTAACGCTCTCGCGCTGACTTTAGCGATCTGTCTCGCATCTTTTCCAACCCCCGCGCTTGCCTCTGCCAATGGAACCTTATCTGAGTCCAAGACTCATGTCATCAAATTTTACCTTGACCCTGTCCTTGTGACCAATCTTGAGTTTGCAAAAACCGTCTTACCGAAATATGTAGCGGACATGAACACGGTCCTTGCAAAGAACACCGACCGCGTCCTGCTCTTTGATCCCGAAACTGACATCATCCTCACTGCAGTAAAACCACAGACCAACAGCGCGCATTCCCCATTGCCCACCGAAGACTTCGAGATATGGGCGCATGTAACCCGCACCTCCGAACAAACATCCTACAATGGTTATGCCGGCATGGATATAAGCGGCGCGGGCGTTTTGGCTGGCTTGTTCTGGACTCGTCTTTACAACCCTGACAGTTTATCCGCAACCGCCGCGCAGGATTACATGATCCAACTCAACAACATGCTGCACGAACTTGCCCATGTATTCAATGCCGGTCTCGGGGAATACTACAACCTCACTTACATCGAAGACCCCACTGGCGTTGCTCCCTTGTTGAACATTGACCTTAACGATCCCGGCGACGCGTTCTGGAACCTCAAACGCGACTTCGTGGAAGACCCGCTGTTACAGCTTGCCAGCGCCAATACACGCAATGAATATCTTGCATCGGTGCGTTATTCCAACCTCACCGCGGCAGTTATAAGCGGCGATTACCGCAACGGTATTCCATCCTTTGAGCGCTTCACCGTGCAAGTCCTGGATGAAAATGGAAATTCCGTTCCGTCTGCCAATATAAAAGTGTGGAGCGTCGCGGGCGTTTCAAATAACAGCCAACTTGTCTTCGACGGCTTGAGCGATGAAAACGGTCAGGCTGTCGTCCCTTGGAGCAAGCCTGTTTCTTCGCATAACGCGGCGAACTTCCTGCGTCTGATCAAGGTATATAAAGACGGCGCCGTCTGGTCGAAACCACAATACATCTCCATCTTTGACATGGACAGTGCGCTTCTGGTCTCGCAATCTGATTCCTTCCTCGTTACATCTCAAAAATATATACCTGTCGAGCGGGAAAAAGTTTTTCTTTCCGTAGGTTCGCAAGACGGCTGGATACTGGAATCTAGTGAAAACAGCAGCAAAGGCGGGAAGATGAACGCAACCGCCACAACGATCCTGGTCGGTGACAACTCGGAGAATAAACAATATCGAGGCATCCTTTCCTTTGACACTTCCTCTCTGCCGGAAAACGCAGTCATCACATCCATGACAGTGAAAGTGAAAAGCATGGGCAATGCTGGAACGCTTCCATTCAAAACTCACGGCAGCTTATATGCGGATATGCAAAGCTCCTACTTTGGCTCATCCAACCATTTGCAATTGTTCGATTTCGCAGAAAAAGCTGGCAGCATGATGGCCGCCAAATTTTCTCCCACTCTGTCAAATGGCTGGTATCTTGCATCATTGCGTCCAACTTTATTTGACAGTCTTGATATGACAGGTTACACCCAATTCCGCCTGCGTTTCAAACTGGATGATAATAATGACAAAGGCGCGGATTACCTTAAACTATCCAGCGGCAATGCCGTAAACAAGGCAGACCGTCCGCAATTGGTTGTGAGATACATAGTGCCGTAACATCTGATAAAATCATGTCACTATGGCAAACGAATCCCTTGTAATTTATAACATGAATAAAGTGGGACGTCTCGTCCCGTCCAGCAATAAAATGATCCTGCGCGACATTTCGCTTGGCTTCTATTACGGCGCGAAGATCGGCGTGCTGGGTCTCAACGGCGCGGGCAAGTCTACGTTACTGCGTATTATGGCGGGCATTGATCACGACTACATTGGCGAAATTTCCGCGGCGAAAGGCTACACCGTTGGTCTGCTCGAACAGGAACCAAAGCTTGATGAAACGAAAACAGTCATCGAGGTTGTGAAAGAATCGGTTACTCCCATCGTTGAAATGCTGGCGCGCTTCGATGAAGTCAACGCTAAATTCGCCGAGCCTGATGCAGACTTCGACGCGCTTGTCACCGAGCAATCCAAATTGCAGGAACAACTTGATAAGCATGACGCCTGGAATCTTGACAGTCATCTCGAAGTGGCGATGGACGCGTTACGTTGTCCGCCTTCGGATACGCCAATTAAAATTCTTTCAGGCGGAGAAAGACGCCGCGTCGCGCTCACCCGACTCCTGCTCAGCGAACCAGACATTCTCCTGCTCGACGAGCCTACCAACCACCTCGACGCTGAGTCGGTGGCGTGGCTCGAACATCACCTGCGCGAATACAAAGGCACCGTCATTGCCGTCACGCATGACCGGTACTTCCTCGACAACGTGGCAGGCTGGATTCTTGAACTCGACCGCGGTTATGGAATTCCGTGGAAGGGCAATTACTCTTCGTGGCTCGAACAAAAGGAAGCCCGCCTCGCGAACGAAGAGAAGGCTGAAAGCCAGCGCCAAAAGACTCTCATGCGCGAACTTGAATGGATCCGCATGTCGCCTAAGGCGCGTCAATCCAAAGGCAAGGCGCGCGTTACATCTTATGAACAATTGCTTGGACAGGAAGCCGAAAAACGCCGCGAAGAATTGGAAATTTACATCCCGCCCGGTCCGCGTCTCGGCGACCTGGTTTTTGAATTTGACAAGGTGACGAAATCATTTGAAGACCGTCTCATCCTCGACGGGTTTTCTGCTTCCATTCTCCCGGGTAGTATCGTCGGGATCATCGGTCCCAATGGTGCAGGCAAGACCACCTTGTTGAAAATGATCACCGGAAAAGAAAAACCAGATAGCGGTACCATCAAAATTGGCGAAACCGTGAAACTCGCGTATGCCGATCAAACCCGTACACTTGATCCAGAGAAGACTGTTTATGAAGAAATTTCACAAGGCGCGGACTTTTTGGAACTTGGCAAACGCAAAGTTAACGCGCGTGGATATTGTTCCTCATTCAACTTCGCAGGCGCAGACCAGCAGAAGAAAGTCGGCGTGCTTTCTGGCGGTGAACGCAACCGCGTGCATCTCGCTAAGACATTAACCGAAGGCGCGAATGTGTTATTGCTCGATGAACCGACCAATGATTTGGATGTAAATACTTTACGCGCTTTGGAAGAATCCCTCGAAGAATTTGCAGGCGTTGCCGTCGTCGTCAGCCATGACCGCTGGTTCCTCGATAGGATCTGCACCCACATCATCGCGTTTGAAGGCGAGTCCATTGCCAAGATGTACGTCGGCAACTGGTCAGATTACGAAGCAATGATGATGGAAAAGTTTGGGAAAGATTTACAGCCACATCGTGTGAAGTATAGGCAGTTGAAACGGTAATTTTGTAAGGGCGACTCTATGGGCCGCCCTTTTTGTTTTCAGCAAGTTGTTGGCAGGCACAGAATCCATTCTTCAGAGGGGTGTGGTTTTCTTGTTCAACGTGTAGACTTGTCTGCGAAACTTGTGCGTGGTAAATCCAGCATCCCAAGGAGGAAGACTTGTCAATTTTTCATCGCCAGCTCTTAATTCTGGCCTTTTCATTTTTCTTAATCGGCGGTTGTGTCCCAATTGTCAATCAACCGCAGATTCAGCCAACCAGCGTCCCAACTGTCAATCAACCGCAGATTCAGCCAGCCAGCATCCCAACTGTCAATCAACCGCAGATTCAGCCAACCAGCATCCCAACGGTTGGCGTAGACGGCGATTATCTAGGACAGGTTCCGCCCGGTTTAACGCCGCAGGTTTTTGCGCCGGACATCGTCTCCACCTCATCCGCCATTGAGTATGGAGCCACCTTTTCACCCGATGGAACAGAGTTTTACTTTACGCGCCGGATGAATGATAGCGATAGTCAAAACATCTATGAAGCACATTTGACTGATGGTGTCTGGTCAGATCCCGCCCCAGTTTCTTTTTCTTCTGGAAATAATGCTAATGAACCGCATGTGACACTTGATAATAGAACCCTATATTTTGGCTGGGAACATCCCCTGCCGCCCGAAGAAAAAAACATGGGGGAAAGTCACATTTGGGCGACAGATCGAACTGCCGACGGTTGGTCGTCCCCCAGGTATGTGGGCGAGGGCATGTTTGTTAGCTCAGACCAGAGCGGGCAAATCTATGTCACCAACTTCGCAACCGGTAGACCCAGTCTGAGCAAAGCCACGCTGACCAATGGGCGTTTCACAGATATGAAATATATATCTGCCGGAGTACATCCTGCCATTGCTCCCGATGGGAGTTACCTTGTCTATGATAATGGCGATGGGAACCTTCGCGTAAAGTTCCATTTGGAAGATGGTACATGGGGTACGGCAAAAGATTTAACTAAATGGGGAATATCAGCCAGCGCTTCGATTGCTTCGATCTCGCCGGATGGAAGGTATTTATTTTATGTAGACAAGGGTGATCTCTATTGGGTGAGCGCTGAAATTGTCAGGAATCTAAGAGATCAGTAAAGGTAATAGGCTGGTTCAATCAATTTGATATGATTGATCGTCAGGTATGGAACCTGTCTTCTTCCTCTGATTGATAACTATCAAACCGCTCTAAAGTATTATTCACTGGTTGCTCAATGGCATCTGTTCCGCCTCATCGTCTTTGAAAGCAAGTCCATGCGAAGATGTACTTGGCAACCGGTCTGATTACGAAGAGATGATGATGGAAAAGATTTGCAACCGCATCGCGTGAAGTATCGTCAGTTGAAGAGATAAAACGGAATTCCATACACACGCCCGCAGGAATATTTTCGATTAAAACGTATTTGCCTTTGCCCTGTGGCATAACGAATATTATTTTTCTCTTATTTCAACTTACCGGATTTCATCAATGCGGCTTTTACCGCGTCACTTGTTTGGAAGATCCCATATATGTGAATCGACTCAACCACATCGTCCACCAGTTCTGCGGGAGTATCGCCCGAGATTACAAGCATGCCTATCATTCTGATCTTCAATTTCTCACCACGCGCCTTAAGTTTCTCAAAATCCACATGATTGTAAATCAACGCGCCGACAGTGTATGAATTCCGCGCCACTGACTGCTGCACATCTGCCGCATGTTTCTCAAGCTGTGAGCGGATTGCCGTGCGGATAAAATCGGTGCGATTGGAATAATGACCTTCTTCCACCAGAAGGTCAATCTTGCCTAACTCGACGGCGTTCATATTAATTGTGATTTTCTCGGTATCTGCCATTTTTTCTCCGCTTACCATCCACATAGATGGTAAGCGGATGTATTTTACAATGGTTTTTCGGATTTGTCAATAAAGAACATCCTCTAAACCATGGCTTTACCAAAGTCAGGAATTCTTCGTTTTGGCTTCGTGTAGAAAGCAAAGATTTACGGTTTTGGCAAAATTTGTTCACATAACGCCATGAAGGGCAA
>Ga0315268_10000594_pt1 | contig 42138 bp, 47 predicted proteins | sample C1_top_MG_FD_204535 | JGI IMG/M metagenome (GOLD analysis project Ga0315268, IMG submission 204535) | Sediment microbial communities from Yellowstone Lake, YNP, Wyoming, USA - C1_top | ecosystem: Environmental > Aquatic > Freshwater > Lake > Sediment | place: USA: Wyoming | collected 2017-08-01
CTATCCGGTGGTCAAAAAGGGCCCAGTGACGGCTGCAGCCGCTGTCTAGGGTCAATTAGCGTTGGATTTTAATGTTCACCGCGCAAGCCAGGCCGACTTGGGCTGGCTTCGCGCTCTAAACTCCAGACATGAGCCGCTTAACCCAAATTGTCCTGACTATCGCCTGCATCTTCTTGGGCCTACTCCTGGCCAGCCAATACCGCGCCCAGCAGAGCAGAAGCACGGCGGTGAGCCTGGCCGCCAGTGGCGCCGATCAGGTGGCTATCATCAGCGATTTGGTGGAAAACAATGCCAGCTTGCGTAAGGAGATTGCGGCCCTGCGCCAAGAGCTGGCGAGCTACCAGGGAGCAGGGGAGAAGAGTAGCCTGGAGGCGATGGTGGAGGAGTTGAACCGTATGCGCATTGTCAATGGTCTGCTGGAGGTCTCCGGGCCTGGTGTGGAGGTGCAGATCAGCGGTGGACTGAGCGCCCTGGACCTGCAAGACCTCATCAACGAGATACGCAACGCCGGCGCCGAGGCGGTGGCCCTCAACAACCGGCGGGTGGTGGTGCGCTCGGTGGTCGGTGTCAGCGGCAAGAATCTTTATCTCGATGGGACGCTCCTGGCTGCACCGTACCTTCTGCAAGCCATCGGCAATCCCAGGGACTTGCAGACCGCGCTGGAGCGCAAGGGGGGTCTGGTGGGGGGCTTGCGGGCGGCTTACCCGCAGGTCAAGATTGAGGTGACGCCGCGGGAGAATCTGGTGCTGCCCATCTACCAGGGGAAATACGAGTTCAAGTACGCCAAGCCCATCAAATAGAGCATAGATTATAGAGCAAAGAGCATAGACGAGGTATGAGGAACGAGTGACGAGGAACGCGGGACCAACTATGCTCTATGCTCTTTGCCCTATGCTCTACAGGCCCTATGCTCTATGCTCTATTCCTCTATGCTCTGCAGGTTGCGCACGAGCTGGCGGAGCAGCCAGTGCAGCTACTGGAGCCGGCCACGGCCTTAGTAGCGCCGCTCTCACTTTTGCTGCGCGCGGCAAAGGTGGAGATCAGCCGCCGTATCTCGTTGCTCTGGCAGGTGGGGCAGATGGTCGGCTCATCGGCCCGGGCGGCGGGGCGTAACAACTCAAAGCGCGTCTGGCAGCGCTGGCAACAGTATTCGTACAGGGGCATGGCAAGTCACCTCTGGCAAGATCGCCAACTAGCAAAGCCTTTTCTGAGATGGTAACAGGATGCTGATTCACGCAGATAGACGCTGATTTTATTCTTCATAAATTAAAATCTGCGTGCGCAGCCAGCGTTTATCTGCGTCCTACTTCAAAAGGCTGACAGCCGTAATTATACCACGCTGGTCAAAATAAGTAAAGGGAGGTTGGTGTGAAAGACCTGACTGATCGCGCCCTCAACCTGGCCCAGGTGAAGGGCGCCAGCTACGCCGACATGCGTATCACCCGGCGGGAGAACCAGGAGGTCGTGGTCAAGAACGGCAACGTGGAGGCCCTGTCCATCGGCCAGAGCCAGGGCTTTGGCGTGCGCGTCATCGTGGACGGCGCCTGGGGGTTCGCCGCCAGCTCGCTGCTCTCCACGCCGGAGGTGGATCGCGTGACCGCCCTGGCCGTGCAGATCGCCAGGGCCAGCGCCCTGGTCAAAGGCCAGGAGGCCCGGCTCGATCCGCCGCGCAAAATCGTGGCCACGTATCGCACGCCGGTGAAGATTGATCCCTTCGCCGTGCCGCTGGATCGCAAGATCGAAATCCTCCTGGCCGCCGACGCCCTCATGCGCAAGGTCGGGGGCATCAAGGTGGCTGAGGGCAGCATCGAGGCCTGGCGCGAGCACAAGACCTTCGCCTCCACGGAGGGCAGCTTCATCGAGCAGGAGATCATCGAGACCGGCGGCGGCATTGAATGCACCGCCGTGGGCCACAACGACGTACAGAAACGCTCCTACCCTAACAGCTTTGGGCGGCACCAGGGGACGCTGGGCTTTGAGCTCATAGAGGAGATCAATCTGCCGGCCAACGCTGAGCAGATCGCCCACGAAGCTGTGCAGCTCCTCACGGCCAAGCAGTGTCCCAGCGGCGTGACCACCCTCATCCTGGGGGCCACGCAACTGGCCCTGCAGGTGCACGAGTCCTGCGGCCACCCCATCGAGCTGGACCGGGTGTTTGGCACCGAGGCCAGCTACGCCGGGACGAGCTTCCTGACCACGGACAAGCTGGGCCACTTCCGCTACGGCTCGGACATCGTGAACATCACCGCCGATGCCACCATCCCCGGCGGCCTGGGCACCTTTGGCTTTGACGATGAGGGGGTGCCGGCCCAGCGCACACCCATCGTGCGTAATGGCATTTTCGTGGGCTACCTGACGAGCCGGGAGACGGCGACGCGGCTGGGCCTACAATCGAACGGCGCCGCCCGGGCCGACGGCTGGAACCGCATACCCATCATCCGCATGACCAACATCAACCTGGAGCCGGGCCCCTGGCGCTTTGAAGACCTCATCGCCGACACGGACGACGGCATCTACATGGAGCTCAACAAGTCCTGGAGCATTGACGATAAGCGGCTGAACTTCCAGTTCGGCACGGAGATCGCCTACGAAATTAAGAACGGCAAGTTCGGGGCGATGCTCAAGAATGCCACCTACACCGGCATTACGCCGCAGTTCTGGGGCTCCTGCGATGCCATCTGCAATCAGGAGTATTGGAACGTCTGGGGCACGCCCAACTGCGGCAAAGGCCAGCCGCCGCAGACCGCCCACGTGGGTCACGGCACAGCGCCGGCGCGCTTCCGCAACGTGCGCGTGGGGATAATGTAAACAGGGGAATCAGGAAATCAGGGAGCAGGGAATCAGGACTCATCAGCAAGCCTGATTCCCCGATTTCCCGATTCCCTGATTCCCTAGCGATGAAAGGAACGATAATGCTAGGTCAAAAGAAAATCCGGGCGATCTGCGATCAGGTGCTGGCCGCCTCCCCGGCTGACCAGACCGAGGTGGTGGTTCTGGGCGAGGATTCTGGCCTCACCCGCTTCGCCAACTCCTACATTCACCAGAACGTGGCCGAAAGCAACGTGGAACTGCGGGTGCGCGTCGTCCTGGATAAACATCCCGCGGCGCGCATCGGCGTGGCCTCCACCAACGATCTGAGCGCGGCGGCCATCCGCCAGGTGGTAGAGACGGCCACCACCATCGCCCAACATCAAAAAGAGAACAGCGAATTCCACTCCCTGCCCGGCCCGGCGCCCATCCCCGCCCTGGATGCCTTCGTAGAGCGCACGGCGGGCTTCACGCCAGAGGGTCGCGCCCAGGTGGCCGGCCTGATCTGCCAGAAGGCCGTAGACGCCGGCGTCGTTGCCTCCGGCGCCTTCACCACCGGCAGCTACGAGTACGCCGTGGCCAACTCCCTGGGCACCTTCGCCTACTTCCCCACCACCCTGGCCGACATCAACACCGTAGTCATGAGCGACACCGGCGCAGGCTACGCCGACTTCGCCTCTCTGGACGTGCAGGACATCGTAGACCGGGGCGAGGCCATCGCCAACGAGGCGGTGGGCAAGGCCCTGCGCAGTCGCCACCCGGTGGCCCTGGCCCCCGGCGATTACGAGGTCATCCTGGAAGAGTACGCCGTAGCCGACATCCTGGACTTCCTGGGCTACCTGGGCTTCTCCGCCCAGGCCGTGCAGGAGGGGCGCAGCTTCATGGGCGGCAAGTTCGGCCAGAAAATCGTGGGCGAAAACGTCACCATCTGGGACGATGGTCTGTCGTTGGCCAACCTGCCCATGCCCTTCGACTTCGAGGGGGTGCCCAAGCAGCGCGTCACCTTCTTCAACAAGGGCGTCGCCACCGCCGTCGTCTACGACTCGTACACAGCGGGCAAGGAGGGTAAGCAGTCCACCGGCCACGCCCTGCCCGCCCCCAACACCTTCGGCCCGCTGCCGTTACACATGGCCATGGCTACGGGCAACTCGACCAAAGAGGAGATGCTCAAGGACATCAAGAAGGGCCTCTGGGTAACGCGTTTTCACTACACCCGCGTGGTACACCCGCTGCTGACCATTATCACCGGCATGACCCGGGATGGCACCTTCCTCATTGAGGATGGCGAGATCACGCAGCCGGTCAAGAACCTGCGCTTCACCCAGAGCTACCTGGAGGCGCTGAACAACGTCGAGGCCATTGGCCAGACGGCCAAGCTGGAGCGCGGATTTCTGGGCGGCAACCTGGTGCCAGCGCTAAAGATCGCCAAGTTCACCTTCAGCGGAGCCACGGAGTTCTAAAAACCTGGCGAAGGTTCCAAACCTTCGCCAGGTTTTTGACAAGACGATCGACGCGCCACGGGGTAGGCACTCATGCCTACCCCGTTTGTGTTTGGGGGCTTTGTTTGCGGACACAGATTCACGCTGATTTTCATGATTGATCTGTGAAAATCGGCGTTGCTCTGCGCCCATTCTAGCGCCAGAACAAATAGTAGGCCAGGCCAGCGTGCAGCAGCGTGCTGAGGAGCAAGACCAGCCAGAAGCTGATGTGCCGCACCTTGTGCCAGAACAGGAACATGCCCGCCCAGCCGCCCAGGAAGCCGCCGAGCAGGGCCAGCCCATGCAGAACTTTCTCTGGCACGCGCAGTCCCTGGTGCTGGGCTTGCAGCTTGTCCAAGCCGTAGAAAACGAACGTCGTCACTCCCCAGGCCGCCAGCCAGATGGCATAAGGGTGCCAGTTGGTGTTGGCGTACACCAGCACGTACAGGATGGCCCCCATGACGATGGCCACGAGGCCGAAGGCAGTTGCCGGCGATTGGCCGGAAGGTCTACTCTGAGATGGCTGACCAGGCATTTGCTACGCCTCCAATTAAGCTCCCCCGTAGTTATACCAGGCGGCGCAGGTGCCTTCAAAACTGACCATGCACGGGCCCAGCGGGTTCTCTGGCGTGCAGGCTTGGCCGAAGAGGGCGCAATCCGGCGGAGCGATGACGCCGCGCAGCACCTCGCCGCACCGGCAGCCGCGCTGCTCTTTGGGCGGCGGCGTCTGAATCGCCAGGCGACGCTCGGCATCGTAGGCGGCGTAATCGTCCCGCAGGCGCAGGCCACTGGCGGGGATGGTGCCCAGGCCGCGCCACTCGGCGTCGCCGGGCTGGAAGACGGCGTACATCTGCGCCAGGGCGGCGGGGTTGCCCGGCGGCGGCACGGCGCGCCGGTATTGAATCTCCACCTTCGCCTCACCGGCGGCAATCTGCTCCAGGAGCAGGGCAATACCCTGCAGCACGTCCAGGGGCTCGAAGCCAGTGATGACGCAGGGGATGCCGTAGTCGCGGGCGATGAACTGGTACGGGGCGGAGCCGATGATGGCGCTGACGTGGCCGGGCAGAAGGAAGCCGTCAATGTGTAGCTCGCCAGAGTCGAGCAGGGCGCGCAACGCCGGTGGCACCAGCTTGTGCACGGAGACAATGCTATAGTTGCTCAGGCCCTGGCGTTGAGCCTCGGCCACGCTGGCAGCGATGGTGGGGGCGGTGGTCTCAAAGCCTACGGCAAAGAAGACCACCTGCTGCTGCGGGTTGCGGCGAGCGATGTCCAAGGCGTCCAGGGCGGAGTAGACGATGCGCACGTCGCCACCATCCGCTTTGGCGCGTTGCAGGCTGGAGTAGCTGCCGGGCACCTTGAGCATGTCGCCAAAGGTGGTCAGGATCACGCCGGGCATCTGGGCCAGGGCGATGGCCTTGTCCAGGTCGGCGTTGGCGGTGACGCAGACGGGGCAGCCGGGGCCGGAGAGCATACGCACGTTGGGCGGCAGCAACTGCCGGATGCCGTGGCGAAAGATGGCCACGGTATGCGTGCCGCACACCTCCATAAGGTTCACCGGCCGGCCGGCGTAGGCCTGAATACGACCAGCCAGGCGCTGCGCCACCGCGCCATCACGAAATTCCTCCATATATTTCATCTTACGACTCCGCAGAACCTCCCGCAGGTTTTGGGGTAGGACGCAGATTAACGCAGACGAACGCAGATAAAATAGTATTATCCGCGTTCATCTGCGGCCATCAGCGTCCTTTTCCCCCTCGGCGGCCAAAAGCTCGGCCCACAGGCGCAGGGTCTCCTGCGCCTCCGCCTCGTCCAGCCTCTGGATGGCAAAGCCGGCGTGAACGAGCACGTAATCGCCCACCTGAGCCTCGGGTAGGAGCAGCAGGCTGATCTGCCGCTGCACTCCACCGGCGGCGATGATGGCCTGGCTATCTTTGATCTCCGTGATCTGCATCGGCACGGCCAGACACATGGTTCAAAACCTCCTCCAGACTGCGTATGCGCAGGCACGTCGCCTGCGGGTGCTTGTCGTCACGATCAATGAGGGCCGCGGCCATACCCAGCCCCGTCGCTGCCGCCACGTTCTCCTCAATATCGTCCACAAAAAAGGATTCTGTTGCCGCCACGCCCAGGCGATCCAGGGCGATCTGAAAGATAGCCGGGGCAGGTTTCTGCACTCCCACCAGCGACGAAACGACGATGGTGTCGAAGTACGTCGCCAGTTCCAGGTACTCCAGTCCTTCCGGCAGTGAAGGTGGGGCGTTGGAGATGACGCCAAGCTGGAAGCGACCCCGCAATTGCCCCAGAACGTGGTGTACCTCCGGGTAGATCGCCAGCCAACGGGTGTAGTTGCACTCGTCCACCAGCTTTTGAGCCAGGATGTCGTGCGGATCGGACACGCCCACCTCGGCCAGAAGGGGGCGATAGAACCCCAGCCACGTCTGCCGCTCCTTCTCCAAAGTGGCGGCGTAGGGGAAACCATCCGAGAAGGAGGCAGCGAACAAGCGGCGATGCAACGTCACGGCCTCTTCCTTCTCCAAGCCAAAACCCAGGCGCTCGGCCAGCAGGGCGAAGCGCTCTTCCCGGGGCAATTTGACTTCAAACAGGGTACTGCCGGCATCGAAGAAAACGGCTTTGTAAGCCAAGTCGCAACCTCCAATTGGTGATCCGGGTAGGGGCGAGGCGTTTGTCACGGCATTCCATCATATGGGCGAGGCATCTGTTATGGTATCGGGCGCCCGTCCCAGGTGTTCATCCGTGCAAGTATGTTATGCCGTCGGCCCTCAAGGAATGCCTCGCCCCTACGGAAACGGTGTCGCCCCGCATGTGGGCGAGGCATTTGGCATGGCATCAAGCGTCAGTCCCAGATGTTTGTCCAAGCGGGTATGTTGCGCAGGCGGCCCGCAGGGAATGCCTCTGAAGCGCCATCATGCCCGCCGTTTCGGGAAGTAAGGCATGATGGCGCTTCATCGCCCCTACGTCGTCTGCGTGGAGAAGTGGGCCACCAGGGCCTGCCCCAGGGCGATGCCGCCGTCGTTGGGGGGCACCAGGTGATGGATGTACGGCGCAAAACCGGCCTCGCGCAGGCCACGTAGCGTGCGGCTGAGCAGAGTCACGTTCTGGAAGACGCCACCGGAGAGACACACCTTGTTCAGCCCCTCCCGCTGCCTGATTATACCACAGGTGTCAACAATGAGCCGCGCCAGTGTGTTGTGGAAGCGAGCGGCAATCACCGGCGCCGGCGTCCCCGCCCGCAGATCGTCCACCACCGCCCGAATGAGAGGAGCGGGGTCAAGGATGAGGGCGTCCGTAGCCAGGGAATCAGGGACCAGGGAATCAGTGATCAGGGAATCAGGAAATCGGGAGTTACCTGATTTCCTGATCCCCTGATTCCCTAATTTCCTGATTTCCCGATCCCCTAATTCCTCCGTCACCTCATACCACTCTTCTACTCCCTCCGCCACCAGCATCTCCAACTCAATCGCCGCCTGCCCCTCGTAATTCACCACGTCTCGGACACCCAAGAGGGCGCTGACGGCGTCGAAGAGGCGGCCGGCGCTGCTCGTCCAGGGCGAGTTGAAGCCCGTCTCGATCTGGTGGCGCACCACCGCCCGCTCCGTCGGCTCCAGGCGGGCCAGGGCGGGCAAAGCGAGATCCCAGGCTGCCTCGCCGTAGGCATTGACCAGGTGGCTCAGGGCCATGCGCAGGGGATGCCGGATGGCCGCCTCGCTGCCGGGCAGGCGCACGTACTTGAGGTGGGCGGCGCGGCGGAAAGCGGTGTAATCGCCCACCAGAAATTCGCCACCCCAGATCTGGCCGTCCGTGCCATAGCCCGTGCCGTCCCAGCTCACACCGATCACCCGCTCGTTCAGGCCATGCTCTGCCATGACGCTGGCCATGTGGGCGTGATGATGCTGAACGGGGCAAGTCCTCAGTCCCCAGTCCTCAGTCCCAAGTCTATGCTCTATGCTTTTTGTTCTTTGCTCTATCGCCCACTTCGTGCTTAGATAGTCCGGGTGCAGGTCGTGGGCGATGATGGTGGGATTCACTCGGAAGAGGCGCTGGAAGTGCTCAATGTTGGCGGCAAACGAGGCCAGCGTCTCCCAGTTCTCCAGGTCGCCGATGTGCTGGCTGAGGAAGGCGTAGGTGCCCTTGGTCAGGCAGAAGGTGTTCTTCAGCTCGCCGCCTACGGCCAGGATTTCCTGCAACTCGAACCCCAGGCGCAGTGGGAAGGGGGCGTAGCCACGCGAGCGGCGCAGCAGCATCTCCCGCCCCTCGAACAGCCGCGTCACCGAGTCGTCACAGCGCACGTGGATGTCACGATTGTGCATGAGAAAAGCATCGGCCAGAGGGGCCAGGCGCTGCCGGGCCTCGCCATTGTCCGTGGCGATGGGCTCCTCCGCCAGGTTGCCGCTGGTCATGACCAATGCCGACGAAGGACGAAGGACGGAGGACGAACATCCTTCGGCCCTCGTCCCTCGTTCCTCGTCCCTCTTTCCTCGTCCCTCGTCCCTCGTCCCTCGCCCCTCGTCGGCCAGCAGCAGGTAATGCAGCGGCGTGTAGGGCAGCATCACCCCCAGGAAGTTGTTGCCGGGGGCCACGGCTGGCGAAATCGGCGACTCCGGCCGGCGGCGCAGCAGAACAATGGGGCGCTGCGGCGATTCTAATAGCTGCCGCTCCCCCTCGCTGACGAAGCAGTACTGTTCGATGGTGGCCACGTCCGGCGACATCAGGGCGAACGGCTTGTCCACGCGCCGCTTGCGCTCGCGCAGCAGGCGCACGGCGGCATCGTTGGTAGCGTCACAGGCCAGGTGGAAGCCGCCCAGGCCCTTGACAGCCACGATGTGCCCCTCGGCCAGCAGGCGACGAGCCTGGGCGATGGCCTCGGTGTTCGTAGTGACGACTTCAGTCGTCATTTGCGGACAACTATTGGCCTGAAAACGACTGAAGTCGTTACTACGGGTGCTGTTTGTCTCCAGCCAGACGTGCGGGCCGCACACCGGGCAGGCGTTGGGCTGGGCGTGGAAGCGACGGTCGGCCGGATCGTGGTACTCGGCAGCGCAGTCCGGGCACATAGTGAAGGCGGCCATGGTCGTCAGGGGACGGTCGTAAGGGATGTCCTTGATGATCGTGAAGCGGGGGCCGCAGTTGGTGCAGTTGGTGAACGGGTAGCGATAGCGCCGGTCGGTGGGCGCGAAGAGCTCACGCTGGCAGTCCGGGCAGGTGCAAATGTCCGGCGAGACCAGGACGAACCCGCCCTCGGCCTGAGCGGAGGCTTCGATGACAAAAGACGGATAGCCCACTGGCGGCAGGAAAGTGGTCTCGATTTTCTCGATGACCGCCAGGGGTGGGCGCTTGACCGGCAGATCGGCCAGGAAGCTTTCCACGGCGTCTTGCTCGCCCTCTACCTCGATGACCACACCCTCAGTGGAATTCAGCACCCAGCCCGTGAGGTGGTGCTCTGTAGCCAGGCGATGGATGAAGGGGCGGAAGCCCACACCCTGCACCACGCCCCGGACGATGACTTTAGCGCGGACTACTTTATCCATGTAGGGCGGGCGCGTCGCCCGCCGTCCTCCAACTCTTTGGCGGCAGGCCACGGGCCTGCCCTACGTAGTACCATGCCAGCGTCCATCACTCACTCGACCTCGATACTGGCGATTTGCAACTCCTGCCCGGTGAGCAGGGTCAATGGCCCCTTGCAGGTAGGGCAGGTGAACTGTAGCGAGTCCAACGGGAAGGTAGCGTCGCAGGCGGGGCAGCGCGCCGTTACTGGGACAGTAGTGGCCTTGAGCTGGACGCCCGCGGCGATGGTGCCCTGGGCCAGCATGTCCAGGTAGAACTGCACCGACTCCGGCACGATGCCGCTCAGCTCGCCGATCTGCAGGTTAATGGCCGTTAGCCGCTTAGCGCCGTGCTTCTCCGCCTCAGCCAGGGCGATGCGCAGGATTTCCCGCGTGATGCTCAATTCATGCATGGGGCTCATTGTAACACAAGGCTCAGGTAGCGTCAAGGCTTGCCCGACCCGCTGCTTTGTGGTATACTCTGGCGGGAGCCAGGTAATCAGGGAACTAGGGAATCAGGAAATCGGGGATCGGGGAATCAGGGCCGGGGCCTTCTGCGACCTGATTCCCTGATTTCCCGATCACTGATTCCCCGCCCCCGCCAGGAGTTATCCATGCCAGGACAGATTACCATCGTCGGGCTGGGGCCGGGGGCCCCGGAGCAACTCACGCAGGAGGCTCTGACCGTGCTCAACACCGCGCCAGAGGTTTACCTGCGCACGCGCCTGCACCCCACAGTGGCCGGCCTGCCACCACAACTCGTCCTGCACTCATTTGACCATCTGTACGAGGAAAAGGCCACCCTGGAGGAGGTGTACACCGGCATCGCCCAGGCCGTCGTCGAGCTGGGGCAGCGACCGGAGGGCGTGGTCTACGCTGTGCCCGGGCACTCGCTGGCCGGCGAGGACACCGTGCGGCGCATCCTGGCTATGGCCAAGGAGAAAAACATCCCCGTGCGCCTGGTCGCCGGGGTCAGCTTCCTGGAACCCGTGTGCACGGCGCTGGGCCTCGATCCGCTGGCCGCCGGCCTGCACATCGTGGACGCCACGGCCCTGGAGCCGCCGATGCCCTTTCGCCATCTGCTAACCATCAACCCGCTGGTGCCGCTGCTCCTGGCGCAGCTCTATAGCCCCCAGGTAGCCGCCACGGCCAAGCTGGCCCTGCTGGAACTGTACCCCGACGAGCATCCGGTGACTATCGTCCGGGCGGCCGGGGTGCCCGGCCAGGAGCAGGTGGTCACCGTGCCGCTCTACCAGCTCGATCGCCAGCCCTGGATTGACCACCTGACCTGCGCCTACCTGCCGCCGCTGCCGGTGGAGCAGGCCACGCGCACCTTTGCCGCCCTGGAGTACATCGTCAGCCGGCTGCGCAACCCTGACGGTGGCTGCCCCTGGGATCGTGAGCAGACGCACCAGACGCTCAAGAGCAGCCTCCTGGAGGAGACCTACGAGGTGCTGGCCGCCCTGGACGATGAAGCGCCCGATAAGCTGCAAGAGGAACTGGGCGATTTGTGGCTGCAGATCATCTTGCACGCCCAGATCGCCAGCGAGCAGGACGAGTTCACCCTGGGCGAGGTGCTGCACAGCATCAACAGCAAGCTGCTGCGTCGTCACGCCCACGTTTTTGGCGCTGTGCGGCTGGCGGATGCGACCGAGGTGCTGCGCCACTGGGAGCGCATTAAGCAGGACGAGCGGGCGGCCGATGCGGAGGCAAGTGAAGAACAGTCGCTACTCGCCGGGCTGCCCTTGCATCTCCCAGCGCTGGCCTATTCCCAGGCCGTCCAGGAGCGCGCCGCTCGCCTTGGCTTCGACTGGCGGGAGCTTGATGGCGTGCTGAGCGTCGTCGCCGACGAGCTGGCCGAGCTACGGGCCGCCTCCAGCGCCGACGAGCGCCGCGCCGAGTTTGGCGACGTGCTCTTCGCCCTGGTGAACGCGGCGCGCTGGCTGGGGCTAGACGCCGAGGAGACACTGCGCCTGGCCAACCGGCGCTTCGTCCGGCGGTTTCAGGCCATGGAGGCGTTGTGCCGGGAGCGGGGGCTGGACTTTGCCCGGCTATCCTTTGAGGAGCAAAACGCCCTGTGGGACGAGGTGAAGAGGAAAGAAGAATGGCCATAGACCTGTCAGGTCTGTCTCCGAAAAGCAAAAGCTGGAGGCGAGATGGGCTTCTCGCCTCCAGCTTTTTGTGGCTAGATATCCAGTTGAAAGCGTAACGCTTCTATTATCTGCATGCGGAGCCTGATGTCTGTTACCTGTCCAAGCTGCGTAATCAGGCGACTCTTGTCCAATGTCCGAATCTGATAGCAGAGGGCTATGGAATCCTTGTCCACACCACCTGTCCCCGCAGGCAATAAGACCTCATTGGGGTAGATTTGGCGCCCAGGTGACTTTAGCGAAGTCAGTGGAACGACGTTCACAACCGGCAGCACTTGGTTGACATGCTCACGACTAACCACCAGAACAGGTCGGCACCCTGCTTGCTCCGAACCGCGCACCGGGTCTAGCACGGCCAAATAGATATTCCACTGATAGCTCATCGGGCGTGTTCCCACCATTCTGCATCCACTGCTTCAAATGCGGCCATGGTCTCTTTGAGGTCAGCGAGGAACAGTGGATCACTGGCTGCCAATTCAATCTCCTGGATCTTGCGGGCCTCATTCTGGTCATGCTCTTCAAGAATAGACTTGATCAGAGCATATTCCTCTATGGGCAAAATCACAGCGATGGGCCGGCCCTGGGCATCATTGATGATTTGCCTGGACAAGGTCGCTTGTGACATAATCACGCCTCTGGAGACGCTAAACCTAACCCGATAGTTTACCAATGGTCGGGGCGAGTGGATTTGAACCACTGACCTCAGCGTCCCGAACGCTGCGCGCTAAGCCAGGCTGCGCTACGCCCCGACTGCGACCATATTATACAACAAAGGCGGCACTTCAGCAATAGGGTAACGACTTCTTCCATGATGCTCTTAAGGCAGAATATCGTGTCCACCAACGTTGCGCAGGTACACATGGTCTTCGAACTCCTGCAGGGTGAGGCGGATGTTCATGGTGATGGAGATTTCTTTGACCGGCGGGGCTTCGTGCTTGAGGGCCTGTACCGTTTTGTAGCGCAGCGACGGGTGATGCTTGTTTTCAAGGAAGAGCTTTAGCTTTTCCCGAACGCGTTGCTGAATATGCGGAGCCAGACGGCGGAGGCTCTTGCGGAAGCGAGGCGATGGAATCAGTCTCATTCGTCCTCGTTCTCCGTGAGGATGTCATCCATCATCTCGTCCACATTGGCGTAGGCCTTTAGACCCCCGCGGGCATGGGCTTCCGTCGCCTCCTGCTCGGCCTTAATCCAGGATTCGGTGTAGTAGCGGGCCTCGTCAGGCTCAATGAACTCCTCTTTGAGGAAGACTACAGCCCGGTAGATTTTCTCCAATTCTGGTGGCGATAAACCGCGGAGCTCCTCCAGCAACCGTTGCCGGTAGTCTATCACTGTGGACATAGTTTCACCTCCACTCGACGGTGATAAGCACGTCGACTATCCAGCGGCCTGTGACGCTCTGACTTTCACTTTCTGCTGTCATTATATCACCACTGTGCGCCACCGTCAAGAAAGTGGCTGGCTTTAGGGCGGGCGCGGCGCCCGCCGTCCTGTTCTCAGCCCTGGGCGGCCACAAGCTTAGGCCAGCAACAACTGCCGTACCCGCTCTAGACTGGTCAGGGCGGCCGCAGGGCTGAGCAACTCCAGCACCAGCGGACCGGCAAAGCCTACGTCGTCAAGGGCCTGGAAGAGGGCGGGGAAGTCCAGGTCGCCAGTGCCGATGGCCTGATGATCGCGCATCTCGCCGCCCGGCCCTCGCCGCACGTCGTGCAGGTGCAGTTCAGCGAGGCGGGCATGGTGGGCGCGCACCAGGGCGGCCGGGTCTTCCGCCGGGTCGCCCGACCAGGCCAGGTGGCCAACGTCCAGGCAGATGTGGGTGTCGCCTGCTTCGGCCAGGGCGGCGATGACGGCGAAGGGCACTGTTTCCAGGTTTTCGATGCTCAGCGCCGGCCGGGGCACGAAGGTCGCCACCTCCACCAAGCTGCGCTGCGCCTGGGCTACGAGTACTGACTCGAGCACGGAGCGCTGGGGCGGCGGCAAGGAATTACGCACAAGGTTGCTCCAGGCCCCCCACAGGTGTAGCACGTAGGTCTCGATCTTGAGCGGCGCCATGGCTTCTACCGTGACGCGCACCGCTTCCACGCTGGCCTGGCGCGGCACCTCGGCCAGGCTGGCCTGATCCAGCCACAGGAAGGGCAGGTGGGCAGTGCAGGCGAAGCCCAGCTCGTCCTGCAATTCAGCGACCTGCTGGTAGAAGCCTTGATCGAAGACCTGGGGGTAGAGGGTGGCAAAATCGGCGGATAGCTCGATCACCTGGACGCCAGGCTGGCTGGCCAACGAGCGGATAGCGGCCAGATGCCGTGCCCGCTCCGCCTGGGGCCGGCGAGGATCCACCAGCCAGCCGGTAAAGGCATTGACGGCTACACCAAGACGCATTTTTACCATATTCTCCTCTTGAAAATCCGGCCGGCGATTTGCTTTTTTTCGGCCAATGTTGTATAATATACCTGGCACGTTTCAGCCTCATGCTGTCTCGGAATTCTCCCTTCCCAGGGTTGGAGCCGGACCGCCGCATAGACTCAAACAGTGCCTAATCCACGTGGAGAAGGGAGGGACAGACGTGAGCTTTGCGGACAAGACCTTGACCTGTCGGGACTGTGGGGCAGATTTTATCTTTACAGCGGGGGAGCAGGAATTTTATGCCTCTCGCGGGCTGATGAACGAGCCCAGTCGCTGCCCAGCGTGCCGCGGCGAGCATCGCCGCCGACGCAGCCAGGGCAGCTACGAGCGAGCACCACGCCAGATGTATCCGGCGGTGTGTGCCAATTGCGGTGCGCAAACGGAAGTGCCGTTCGAACCGCGAACCGGCCGCCCGGTCTACTGCAACGAGTGCTTCAGCAAAATGAGGCGCAGTCGCTAGACAGGCTGAGATGCAGGCATGAGGGCCGAGGCTGCGTTCCTAAGGACCTGTGGAAGGGTCTCGGCCCTTATTTGTTACCGCCAAAGCTCCCCAGACGCCGATGATGGTGCAACTGCAGCCTAATGAGTCGCAGGAGAGCTTGCTCCGACGGTTTAAGCAGGGTGTGGCGTTGGAAGGGATTATACGCATTGTGCGTGAGAAGTCGCGCTTCGCCACCAAACGGGAAAAACAACGGCGCAAGCAGGCCCGTGCGGCCAGGCGCAGGCGTAAAGGCCCACGCTTCTAGCCGACCAACCAAGGAGAAAGCACGATTAACCTGGGACAATACCATGACAACCTATGCCAGCTCTCGCTGATAAGAGCCCGATGACTATGACTAGCCATCGGGCTCTTGACTTTCCGCCTGGGCGGGGAACAAGGAAATCAGTGATCAGGAAATCAGGGAATCAGGCACTCGGGCGTTCCCCTAATTTCCTGATTCCCTGATGCCTGATTTTCCCCCCCGGCTATTTCTTCCCCACCACGAAAGTGTAAGTTCGCGTGAACGGCATCCGCTCGCCGTACCGCGCCCGCAGGGCCTGCTCGTAGCGGGCGTAGCCGCGGGCAAAGGCTTCCTCGCTGAGCAGCGAAAGGGTAGAGACGAATTTGCTGCGTACCCTGGCCAGGTAATCTTCTATGGGCACATCACCGCCGGAGTAGCAGGCCAGATGGTAGCTTACGTGGCCAAACCCCGCGGCAACGAGCAAGCGGCGCAGCGAGGGAATGGTGGGGAAGCGCCGCAGGTCAATGGCAATCACACCGGGGAAGTCCTTTAGCACGTGCTGCCTGATCTGCCCATGCGAGGCGGTCAGAATCAGCACTCGCCCGCCGGGCCGCAGCACGCGGTATAGCTCGCCTATGGCCGCCAGCCGATCCACGACGTGATGGATGACCATCATCAGCGTGACGACGTCGAAGGTGCCGTCAGCAAAGGGCAGTTGCTCGGCTCGCCCCTGCGCCCAGCGCACCCGCCCAGCATTGGGTTTGGCGACAGCCTTGGTCAGCATCTCCGCCGCTGGCTCCAGCCCGTAGACCACGGCCCCGGTCTGCGCGGCAATGGACACAGTATGAATGCCAGTGCCACAGCCCACGTCCAGCACCCGGTCGCCAGGGGCGATGCCTGCCCAGCGGATGACGTTGGCGTCCTGGAAATCGGCGAACTCTGGTACTAGGAAGCGGGCCTGGTCATAGTAGGCAGCGATTTGGGCGTAGTTGCTGCGCGGAAAGTCCATGGTGTGGGTGATCAGGGAATCGGTGATCAGGGAATCAGGCGGCTTAGCAGCAGTAGGGCAGGTTTCTATACCTGCCTCTCTCTGTTCAGCGCCTCGCTCGCCGCTTGGCCAGCCGGCCCAGCACGCCGCTGGCCAGACCCAGGCGACCCTGCGGCTTCTGCGCCAGTTGCGCCCGCACGGCGCGGGCCACCAGCGCCACCGCATAGCCAATAACCACCAGATACACAAGGGTGACGGCCAGGGCCGCCAGGGGATGGGGGGCTGGTGTAGTGCTTACTTCATCTCGTCTTGCCATAATCAACCCTCCGGGGGAATCAGGGATCAGGGAATCAGGTAATCAGGTCTCCCTATTTTCCTGATTCCCTGATCACCGGTCCCTGGTTCCCTCAACTCCCGTCGTGAATTTACACCCAACTTCTGGAAAATACTGGTCAGGTGGCGCTTGACCGTGTTCACGCTGATGCCCAGGGCCAGGGCCACCTCCTGGTTGCTGGCCCCCTCGACGACGGCCTGCAGCACCTCCTGCTCGCGGGGGCTCAGCTCACCAGGTGCCTCCTCGCCGTCCGGCAGCACCGCGGCTGCCCGCCGCCCTGCCGCGTGCACCTCGATCCCGCCCTGCTGGAGCCACCAGCGCACGGCCTGCTTGGTGACCCCACCAAACTCCTGGGCGAGCTCGGCCAGGGTGGCGCCGCTGTTGTACCTGGCGGCCAGACGATCCCAGCTTCCGGCCCCCCGCTTCTTGTCGAAGCGCCGCCGGAAGTTGGCGGCGGCCAGGGCGTCCGGGGCGATGGGGGCGGCGGTGAGCGCCCGGCGGGCGGGCCCCTCCCGTGGCGTGCCGGCCAAACGCTCGAACTGCTCCAACACTCGCCCCACCAGAGTGGGCTCCAGCAGGCGGGAGCCCCGCCCCACGTTCTTGATTGCCGCCACCAAATCGGCGTACTGGATAGTCTTGAGTAGATAGCCGTGCGCCCCGGCTTGGAGAGCTGGAAACAGATACTCGTCCTCAGCGTAGGCGGTAAGGATAAGGATTTTGACGGTGGGATACTCCTGGCGCAGCCGGCGCGTGACTTCAATGCCGTTCATGCCCGGCATGCGTATGTCCAGGAGCACCACCTCCGGCTGCACAGCCACCACCTGCTCCAGGGCTTCCGCCCCATCGGCGGCCTCGCCCACCACCTGGATGGCCGGGGCGTTGTCCAACATGCTGCGCAGCCCGCGGCGCACCACCGCATGATCATCCACGATCAGGACGCGGATCCGTTCCAAATCTTCAGGGGAATCAGGGAATCAGTAAATCAGGGAACCAGGAGAGGGAGACCTGATTCCCTGATTTCCTGCTCACTGATTCCCCGCCCCCGTAGTAACCTCCAGCACCAGGCGCGTGCCCTGGCCCGGTGCAGAGGTAATGTCCAGCCGCCCGCCGATGCTCTGCGCCCGCTCGGCCATGCTGACCAGACCAAGATGGCCGCTGGCGGCGGTGGCGGCCTCCGTGGCGAACCCAGTACCGTTGTCCTGCACGGTCACCGTCAGTCGCCCTGGCGCAAAGGCCACCTGCACCTCGGCCGCCGTGGCCCCGGAGTGCTTGCGCACGTTGTTCAGCGCCTCCTGCACGATGCGGTACACCGCCACCTTCATCTCGTCAGGCAAGAGCACGGGCTCGCCCTGCAGCGTCGCCGTGCAGGCGATGCCGGACGACTCCTGAAAGCTCTGGGCGTACTTCTCCAGGGCCGGGAACAGCCCCAGGCTGTCCAGGTAGGTGGGGTGCAGGTCAAAGACGATGCGCCGCATCTCCGTCACCGTCTGATCCAGGAGCCGGCGCGCCGTCTCCAGGTGCTTCTGGGCGGTCAGGCGGTGGCTGGTCACGGCACTGGCCGCCGCCTGCACCTCGTAGCTGGCGCCGATGACCATCTGCACCACCCCATCGTGGATGTCCAGGGCGATACGCTGGCGATCTTCTTCAGTGATTTCGTGCGTGCGTGCCAGTACTTGCTGCAGCTCGCGCGACTTCTGGGCGATCTCCTCCTTGGCCTGCGTGAGCTCGCCGATGGTGTGGCTGAGGCTGGTCGCCATCTGATTGAAGGCTTCACCAAGCTGGCCGATCTCGTCGCCGGTGTGCAGGTCAATGGGGCTATCCAGCTCGCCCTGGCTGAGGCGGGCGGCGTGGGCAGTGAGGCGTACGATGGGGCGCGTGAGCAGGTTGCCCAGCAGCAGGGCCAGCCCCAGGGCCAGCAGAGTAGCCAGCCCCAGGATGACGATATCGCGTAGTGCTGCAGCGCGCACCGGAGCCATGGCCTCGGCCACCGGGCGATAGACCCCGGCCGTCCAGCCCAGGGTGGTGATGGGCACCTGCGCCCCCATCACTAACGAGCCATCGGCCGGCGAGATGAAACCGTCACTCGTCCCGTTACGCCCGCGCAACGCCTCCTGGATGAAGGGCAGCGCCGACCAATCGCCCTTCTCCCAGGGCAAATTAGCATGGCCGCTATCGTAGACGACGCGGCCGGTGGCATCAGTGAGCACCACGGCGCCAGGCTGGCCCAGGTCGCCGGGCAGGATGGCCCCCAGGGAGCGGGCTTCAATGCCCATGACGAACACGGCCAGCACCTTGGCCTCCAGGCGCACGCCCATGTCTACGCGGAAGGCTGGCACGTCGGTCACGCCCGCCCAGTTCATCTCCAGGTTGCTCGCCGTCCAGGGCCGGCCGCGCAGCACAGCCTGCACGTCGGGCCGCGCCGAAAGGTCCTGGCCGACGAGGCTGGCCGGATCGGCGGCGTAGACCTGGCCCTCTGGCGTGGTGAGGGCCAGGTAGGCGATGTAAGGGCGCTCGGCGCGCACCTTGCTCAGGTAATAGTTTAGCTCATCGGCGCTATAGTTCTTATCCACGACGATGGTCACCCCGGCCACCTCTTCCGTGCGGATCACGTCGGCCAGGAAGGCGTCCATAGCCGCGGCGACGGCCTGCGCTGCCCCCACCTGGGTCTCCACCACAGCCTGGGTGCGGCTCTGGTTGCGCTCCAGGATGTTCCACACCTGCAGCAGCAGGAAGGGGACCAGCACCAGCAGGAAGGCCACGATGAGCTTGATTTTGATGCTCATGAGTCTTCAGTCCGACGTCCTCAGTCCTCAGTCCAGAGTCAACGCCTGCCAACCTGACGAGGGCTAGCGACTCCGGACTGGGGACTGTGGACTCGGGACTGGTTTCAGAACTCCAACCGTTTGTGCCGCATGAGGATGCTCTGCCAGAGCCCCAAAGCCAGCAGGATGGTCACCAGCGAGCTGCCGCCGTAGCTGATGAAGGGCAGCGTGATACCGGTCACTGGCAACAGCCCCACGTTCATGCCCACGTTGATGAAGAACTGGCAGATCAGCCAGACGGCGATCCCCCCGGCAGCCAGCCGTCCCAGATCGTCCTGGGCCAGGGAGGCGATGCGCAACCCACGGAAGATCAGGATGGCGAAGAGCAGCAACAGCACCAGCGCCCCCACGAATCCCAGCTCCTCGCCCAGGACGGAGAAGATGTACTCGCTGTACTGCACGCGCAAGAAGTGGAGCTGGCTCTGGGTGCCGCTCAGCAACCCTCGACCAAACCAGCCCCCCGACCCCACGCTGATGCGCGATTGAATGACGTTGTACCCCTGTCCCAGGGGGTCGCGCTGCGGATCCAGGAAGGTCAGGATACGCTGCCGATGATAGTCGTGCAGGCCATACTGCCAGAGCAGGGGCGTCGCCAGGAGCCCCGCCCCGACCAGGAGGGACAGGTAGCGCAGGGGTGCTCCCGCCAGGAAGATCATCCCCAGCCAGATCACCGCCAAAATCAGAGCGGTGCCCAGATCGGGCTGCAGCAGCACCAGGACGATGGGGATGGCCGCTTGCAGCAGGGAGGCCAGGAAGACGCGGAACTGTCCAATCTCCTGGCGATGATCGGACAGGAACTTGGCCAGGGTGATGACCAGGAGTAGCTTGGCCAGCTCCGAGGGCTGCACGTCGAAGAGACCCAGGCTGATGGCGCGCTGTGCCCCGTAGGAGACGCGGCCGATGATGTCCACCAGCACCAACAGGGCGAGGTTGACCAAGTACAACGGGTGGGAGACACTCTCCCAGAAGAGCCACAGTGTGCTGGCGACGTCGAAGCGGCCACGGCTGGGCACGACGGCAGAGTATTGCTCGTAATGCAGGCTGGGTCCTATGCCCCCCGGTTCCTCACCGCGGCGGGTGGGAGAGAAAATATCGAGGGGGTTGTAGGCCAGGACCTGGTAATCCACGGCGCTGACCAGCAGCAGCAAGACCAGGCCAAGCACAGCGTAGACCGCCTGGCGGAAGACCAGGCCGCCGGGAAGACCGCCGGGCCCTGGCGTGGGGGGATAGGTGACGCTGTAGATGAGCACAAGGCCGTAGCCAACGAGCAGGAGCGTGACCAGAATAAGGATGAAATCAAACTTGCGCCAGAGTTTCATCGGGCAGGTAGACAAGGAAACAAGTAGACAAGGAGTAAGTAGACAAGAAACAAGTAGACAAGGCCCTGGCTACTTGTCTACCTGCTACTTGTTTACTTATCTACTTGCTACTCGCTGCCTGCCTACTCCTCTTCACGGGAATATCGGCCGTCAGCTTGTCATACCTGGGCCCTTTGGTTATAGTGATCTCTATGCCCGCCTCATCAATTTCCAGGTGCTTGGAGATGGCCCCAATGATCTCGCCGCGCAGCGTGTCCATCAGTTTCGGCGTGAACTTCACGCGGTCGTACGTCAGAACCATCTGCAGGCGCTCTTTGGCCAGTTGGGCACTGGTGGGGCGGGGTCGCCCGAACAGTTTGCGCAGGAACTCCATGCTGGGGCCTCCTAAAAAGACGGTGGTCAAGGAATCGGGGAATCAGGGAATGAGGGAATCAAAGAATCAGGGGATTCCCGATTTCCTGATTCCCCGATCACTGATTGCCTGATTCCCTGATTCCCACTTACCTAACGCCGGGTTCGGAAGTCTATCTCTCGCTGCTGCACGAAGCGGCGGAAGCGGTCCAAGATGGTCGGCGCCGTGCCGGTGACCTCGTAGGGGACATCCTCGCCCAGCAAGCGCCGGGCGATGTTGTGGTAAGCCTGCCCGGCGCGGGAGCGATTGCTCAGCACAGCCAACTCACCGCGGTTAGTGGCCACCACGATCTGCTCGTCCTCGGGGATGATGCCCAGGAGCTCGATGGCCAGAATCTCCAGGACATCTTCCGTGTCCATCATGTCCCCGCGACGTACCATCTCTGGCTTGAGGCGATTGAGAATCAGCCGGGAAGAGTTCTTACCTTCCGCCTCCAGCAGGCCGATCACCCGGTCGGCATCACGCACGGCCGAGACCTCGGGCGTGGTGATGACCAGCACCTCGTCGGCGGGAGCGACGGCGTTCTTGAAGCCCTGCTCAATGCCCGCCGGCGAGTCCACGAGCACGAAGTCGAAATCTTCCCGCAACTGGTCGCACACCCTGACCATGTCTGCCGGGCTCACCGCCGATTTGTCCCTGGTCTGCGCCGCGGGCAGCAGGCACAGCTCTGGCAGGCGCTTGTCTTTGATCAGGGCCTGTTTGAGGCGACACTGCCCCTCCACCACGTCCACTAAATCATAAACGATGCGGTTCTCCAGGCCCATGACCACGTCCAGGTTGCGCAGGCCGATGTCGGCGTCAACCACGGCCACGCGCTTGCCCAGGAGGGCTAAGGCCCCGCCGATATTGGCTACAGCGGTAGTCTTGCCTACGCCACCCTTGCCAGAGGTCACGGTAATCACTCGACCGGGCATCCCTTCGCTCCTCTTCCAGACTCCCGGCGTCTCCCCAGACGCCGGGAGTCTTCTCCCTCTGTTAACGACCCCTATTCCACGCCTCAACGACGATTTTATTGCCGCGCACACGCGCCATTTCCGGAGCCACGGTGTGCCGGGATTCTTCCGGCGGGCGAGCCACGCGCCCGGCGATGCGCAACTGGGTGGGTGCCAGGTGCAGGGCGCAAACCACTGCCTCCTCGTCACCCAGGGCCCCGGCGTGGGCTACCCCGCGCAGGCTGCCCCACACTACGATGTCGCCGCTGGCCACCACCTCCGCCCCCGGATTCACGTCGCCCAGGACAACGATGTGGCCAGAGTAGCGCACGGACTGGCCGGAGCGCAGGGTGCGCTTGATCAGCCAACCCTCGGTAGCTTCCTCTTCAGGAGGCACTGGCCGGGTGACAGCCGCCTCGGCGCGGGCGATGCTCAGGCCCGCGGCGCGGGCGGCGTGGCGACTGGCCTCGTTGGTAGTGCTGACGCCCTGCAGAGCGATGTCGCGCGGCAACAGAAGGGCGGCGATGGCCCGCCAATCGTCCGGGGAAAGCTCTCGGCTGCCCACGTCCAGGGTCACCTCCGCCCCCTGGAAGAACGCCGCCGACTCGGCCAGGCGGGTGCTAAGCGCCGAGAGAAGCTCATCCAGGGATTCCTCTTCACCCAGGGTCAGGCGCAAGCCGCTCTTGCTGCCCTTAATGGCAATACCCTTCATGTGTTGCGTATTGCGTGTTGCGTGTCAGTCACGTAAACGGAACACGCACCACGCCATACGGGACAGGAGATAGCACTTCATTCCGTTTATGCTGACCGTGAACGAATTCTCAGACACGCTTCTAGAACAAACTCAGTTGTTCTGGCGCTTCCTCGCCAGGAGCCTCTTCGACTTTAGCTGCTTCGGCTAGAAGCTGGGGGATCTTCTTAAAGTCGGCCTCGATGTCGGCCTTGTAGCGTGGCTGGTGCAGGGCAGCGGCCGGATGGTAGAGGGCCAGGACCAAAAAATCGCCCCGCCGCCGGGCCAGCCCGTGAATCTTGGAGATGCTCTCTTTGGGAAAGAACTTGGCCATGGAGTAGCGGCCCAGGGTGACGATGAGCTTGGGCTTGAGCACGGCGATCTGCCGATCCAGGTAAGGCTCGCAAGTCTTGATCTCGTCCGGCAGCGGGTCGCGGTTCTCCGGTGGTCGGCACTTGACGACATTGGCAATAAAAACCTGCTCTCGCCGCATGCCGATGGAGGCCAGCAGCTCTTCCAGGAATTGCCCCGCCGGCCCCACAAAGGGCCGCCCCTGCTGGTTCTCGTGCCAGCCTGGCGCCTCGCCGATGAACATGATGGCGGCGTTATCCGGCCCCTCGCCCGGCACGGCCTTGAGCCGGGAGCGATGCAGGGCGCAGGCGGTGCAGACAGAGACCTCACGGGCGATTTGATCCAACTCCGCAGACAAGACGTCCTCCTCGCCAGGTAGGGGCAAATTGGCAATTTGCCCTACGTGCGCTAGTCCACAAAACGATACTTGATCAGTGCCCACAACCCCGGCGGGCCATCGCGCCAGGGCGAGAGCTTACGCTCCACCCGAGGATGATAAGAGATGGGCACCTCGTGGATGCGATAGCCGCGCTTGAGCAGCTTGGCCGTGATCTCCGGCTCCAGGTCGAAGCGATTGGCGCGAATTTGCAGTTGCCTGGCCAGAACCGTGGGCAGCAGCTTGTAGCAGGTCTCCATGTCCCGCAGACGTGAGCCGTAGATGAGGTTAGTGGCCCAGGTTAGAAATTGGTTGCCCCAGCGACGGAGCCAGCTCTGCTCCCCCAGGTCGCGCACCCCATAAACCACCTGGGCCTGGCCCTCCACAATGGGCTGGAGCAGCTTAGGGTAGTCCTGCGGGTCGTACTCCAGGTCGGCGTCCTGGATGATCACGTAATCGCCGGTGGCCGCGGCCAGGGCCGTGCGGATACCTGCCCCCTTGCCCTGGTTGCGCTCGTGGCGCAGGAGACGCAGGCCATCAAGCTGCAGGCCCTGCAGAATGTCCCAGGTGCCGTCGCCGGAGCAATCATCCACCACCACGATCTCTTTGTCTACAGGCACAGCGGCCACGCGCTCCAGAAGCTCCCGCACGGCTCCCTGCTCATTATAGACGGGAATCAGCACCGATAATTTCACGACTTACCTCACAAAACGTCGCTAGCGCCGAAATTATCGCACACCAGCCCCCCATTGTCAAGCCCCTCACCGAACCGCTTGGCTGAAGCTCTTTACAGCTTGGCTCTCCTGTGCTACAATGTTGCCAGCAGAAAACACGGCATCTGATCTTATTAACCTATTGGGAGGAGCAAAATGCTGGATAGAATGCTGGAAGAACGGATCACCGTTAATCCAGAGATCTTGTGTGGCAAACCAACCATTCGCGGCCTGCGGATCAGCGTAGAGCAAATATTGCGGGCTCTGGCAGCCGGCGTGCCCACTTATGATCTACTACAGGACTATCCTGAGCTACAGCTAGAGGACATCCAGGCCGTCCTGGCCTATGCTGCCGATTAGACTGCTACCACCTACCTCTAAACCATGATTTATGCGTCTTTCCCCCTGTATTCCCTTGTCTACTTGTTCCTTGTCTACTCATCCTCTGGAGAACGACCATGTGGCTGCCAAACGCCCTTTTCGTGCTGGCGTTTTATTTGCTGGGTAGCCTGCCCACGGCGTACATCGTGGCCCGGCTGGCCAAGGGCATAGACATCCGCCACTACGGCAGCGGCAGCGTGAGCGCCAGCAACGTCCAGACGCACGTGGGGCTACGCGCCTTCGTCCTCGTGGGCGCCATTGACTTCTTCAAGGGGATGTTGCCCGTGATCCTGGGGCTGTGGCTGGGCTTCGACCTGTGGGTGGTCATGGCCGCGGGGGTGGCCACGGTAATCGGCCACGACTGGTCACCCTACCTGGGCTTCGTGGGTGGGCGGGGCATCGGCCCCAGCATGGGGATGCTCATCCTGGTGGCGCCGGTGGAGGTGGTTGTCGCCAGCCTCATCTTCCTGGCCGGGCGCAAACACAAGTACGATGCTCTCTGGTGCATCCTGGGCATCGCCCTGCTGCCCGTGCTGGCCCTGCTCCTGCGCCGTCCGGCCCCGGTGGTGCTAGCGGCCGCAGCCATCTTGCTTCTGACGATCCTCAAGCGGCTAGAGGCCAACCGGATGCCCGTGGTGGCGGGGCAGTGGCGCCAGGTGCTGCTCACCCGGCTGCTCTTCGACCGGGACATCTGGGACAAAGAGGCGTGGATTCAGCGGCAGCCGGAGGCACGGGAGGAAAGGAGGGGAACGTGAGTCACCTCACCGCCTGGCTGATCAAGCTCATCCTGGCCATCGTTATCATCTGGTTCTTCTTCCGGGTGATACGCTTCGTCTTCTTCTGGGTGGAGCCGCTGATCGTCGGCTTCCTTGCCGGCTTCCTGGTGGCGACCCTGCTGTTTTTAGATCTTAGCGTCTTCAGCAGACGCTGAAAGGCAGCCTACAGCCAATCAGCAATGTCATTCCACAGTTCTGGCATCTCCAGAGCTTGGGCAAAATCTTGCACCCAGTGCTTGATCCGCCGCCGATCCAGTTTTGGGTGGGCTTTAATGATCGCTTGGATATCCAGTAGATCCTGGGGTCGGTGGGCGACTGCCTTGAAGATGATCAGGTCTTCTGGGGTAGGCAGGCGGATGGCAAGGCGGCCAACCTTACGGACGATGCTACGCTCCACCGCTTCTACCTCAAAAGGCAAGATCCCCAGAGAGATGTCCACGTCAATGCCGCTTGGCTGGTGACGCAAGAGCAGAACACGGTGACGACGGGCAAAATCCTCCGCATCGGCGAGACGCGGGATGAGCTCTACCTTAGCTGCTGCCTCTATCAAGCGTGGTAGTTCTTCAACGGCCAGGAGTATCACCGCGTCCACGTCGGCAGTCAGTCGTGGCTTACCCAACAGGCTGGCAGCGACACCGCCAATGACCATCCCCTGATCGTTGAAATGTGTCAGCAACCGTTTTAAGGCCGCCAGGGACGGCAGTAGAGAGGCGATTTCTTTGGAAGGAGTCACGTCTTCACTCCCTTCAGTTTCATCCATCGCTGGCGAACAATGGCGATTTCTTCCTCCGACTTCTCCAGGGATAACCCCAGGCCAATGGCCAGGCGCAGGATGGCGTCCAGTTGCTTCAGTTTCAAAGCCATAGAGGCCACCCTTTGCTCCTCAGCCTCTACGGCGGCCACCGCCTGCCAGCGTTCCCGGAACTCCTTCGCCAACTGCTTATCCACAGCCTTTCCCCCCACCAATCACCGGCAACGTGAGCAAGGCGTGCGGCACGATGAGCACGTCTAGCTCTCGCCTCAGCCGCCCCTGCACGATAGCCAGGGCCTCCTCCAGCGTTGCCGCTGGGATCATCTTCACATCCCGCACGATCTGGGGGTTCTCCGCCCCCACGATGATGACGTTCGCCTCCGCCAACACTTTGGCCATGATGAAGGCCCGCTGCTGGCCTGGCGGGTAGCCGTGGAGGCGAGCGTCCTCGATGAGGGCCTGCACGGTGGGGAAGTCGCGCAGCGCCTGGTAGAAGCGTTGCTCGCCCACGCCCTCGCCGGCCCCCTGCGGGCACTGCGCCGGAATGATGAAAAAGCCGCCCGGCCGCACCACGGACACCGGGGCGAAGAAGAGGTAGCTCGGCGCCCGCGTGGCCTGGTACAGGTTGGCGTCCTTGGGATAGCCCACCCCGCCGATGGCCACGTCGTACTGGTGGGGGATGGGCACTTCAAAGAGATTCCTGGCGATGGCCACGAGCTCGGCGAAGGCGGCCAGCGGGTCGCCCGCCCGCACGGCCACGACGCGCTGGGCGTCGTCCAGGACTACGTTGACGATGAACTGCAACCCGGCGCGCCGGGCGGCCTCGTTCACGGCCTCGCGGAAGGGGTTGCCTTCAATGCGCCCCAGCCGCGTCCCCGGATGCTCCACCATCTGCGGCCCGTGCGTGTAGGCGATCATGGCCTCCCCCGCCGCCCCCACGGCCAGGGTCTTGGCCCCGCCGGAGTAGCCAGCGTACTGGTGCGGCTCCACGATGCCCGTGGCGATGGTGAGCTGGCTCTCGTAGGCCAGGCGGTTCACGGACAGCGGTATGCCCGAAGGCGTCCGCCCCAGGTCTACGAGCATGGCCGGGTTCTGCGCCTCGTGGTCCAGCACGCGGTAGCGCCCCACCACGGCCTGCCCCAGCTTGGCGATTTTCTCCTCCGGTGTGCTGGCACGGTGCAGGCCCACGCCGCAGAGCAGGGTGATGTCCTCATCGCGTACGCCAGCGGCCGCCAGCTCCTCCAGGATCGGCGGGATCAGCAGGTGGTCGGGGCTGGCGCGCGTGGCGTCCGTGAAGACGATGCACACCGTATCGCCCGGCCTGGCCATGGCCCGCAGGGGCGGCGTGCCTACGGGATGCGATAAGGCCGCACGCACTGCTGCGGGCACGTCGACCAGGGGCGGCAAAGTCTTAGACTCCACGAGCGTGCCGCGCATCCCCGGCGGCAGGTCGAAAGTGATGGTGCCTTTGCCATAAGGCACAGTGTACGTCATCGTACCCTCCACAAGGCGGAATAGGACGCAGATGAACGCGGGCTGCGCACGCAGATTTTAATTTAAAATATCAAACAACCTGCGTCTATCTGCGTGAATCTGCGTCCAACTTCACACGGGGCCGGCGACTACCAGGGCATAACCATGCAAGTGGGCGTGGCGCTGGACGGCGGCCAGGATCTGCTCGGCGGTGAGGCAGCGGATGATGGCGGGGTAACGTTGCAGGTAGTCCAGCCCCAGGGCGTAGATTTCCATTTCCAGGATGGCGGCGGCCATACCTTCGTTGGTCTCCAGGCGCAGGGCCAGCGAGCCGGTGAGGAAGTCCTGCGCATCGGCCAGCTCCTGGGCGGTGACCGGCGTGGTGCTCAGCCGCGCCCACTCGGCCTGGATGCTCTCGATAGCGCGCTCCACGTGGGCGGGGTTCACGCCAGCATACACGGCCCACGGCCCGGCACCTCGCCCTGCCTCCAGGCCGCTGGTGGCGTAGTAGGCCAGGCCCTGCTCGTCCCGAACGGTGCGTCCCAGGCGGCCCATCAGCCCCAGGTGGCCAAAGATGACGTCGCCCACCAGCAAGGCATAGAAGTCAGGGTCGTGGCGGGTGAGGCCGGGAAACCCCAGGACGATGTCGGCCTGGGTCTTGCCCGGCACCGGCACGTCTTGGCGCACCGGCTCAGGGCGCGGCACTGGCGCAGGAATGTCCAGCTCCGGCCTGGCACTGGCGACTCGCCAATCGCCGAACGCTCGCTGCACCTTAGCCAGCGCCTCGTCCGGGGAGACGTCGCCGACGATGGCCAGGGTCAGGGTATCGGGGCGATAGAAGCGGGCGTGGCAGGCGGCCAGATCGTCACGCGTCAGGGCCTGCACTGTGTCTGGCTCGCCATCGGGCAGCCGGCCGAAGGGGTGGCCGTGGGGGTAGGCCAGGGCGCGGAAGGCTTTGTTGGCCACGTATTGGGTGTCGTTAGCGGCTTCCCGCAGGCCGGTGAGGATTTCACCGCGCAGTTTTTCCACCTCCTCGGCGGGGAAGGTGGGCTGCCGGAGCACGTCGGCGGCGATGTCCAGCCAGGCGTCCAGGTCTTCCACCAGACAGCGCCCTCCAAAGCCCGCCGCCTCCAGCCCCGCCCCCACGCTAAAGCTGGCCCCCAGGGAGTCAATCTCTTCGTTGAGTTGCTGGAAGGTGCGCCGGGCGGTGCCGCGCTGCAGGGCGGCGGCGGTGAAGCTGGCCAGGCCCGCCGTGGCCGTCGTGTCCTGCACGCTGCCGGCCACGATACGCCCCTGCACTACTACCGAGGCATTGCTGAGGTTGGGGTGCACCAACACCACGATGCCGTTTCCCAGCACCGTCCGCGTCACGGCCTCTGGGCCGATGGGGATGGTTGTGGGGTCTATGCGCTCTTGCGGCATGAGAGTTTATTGAACCACCAAGACACAAAGACACAAAAAACAAAAACTTGGTGTTCTTGGTGCCTTGGTGGTTAATTTCCCGCCGATCATTGTATCATGGGCACGAACCAGCCGACGGTGCGGTTGGTGCTGGTGAGGTACTGGGCGGCTACACGCTGTATGTCGTCCTTGGTCACGGCGGCCAGCCGGTCCAGGAACAGGTCGTAGTCCCGATGCGAGGTCACCATCTCCAGCAGCCCCAGCCAATAGGCCAGATTGACCACGCCATCGCCGGCATAGACGAACTGGGCTTTGGCCTGCTTGAGCACCTTGGCCAGCTCGGCAGCAGCCAGCGGCTCGCTGGCGACCTTCTCCAGCTCGGCCAGGACAGCCGCCTCCACAGCCGGCAGGCTCGACCCGGCACGCACGGTGGCCGTGACGGTGAAGAGCCCAGGGTCTTTGCTCACCCCAAACGAGCAGTTGACCTCCGTGGCCAGGCCTGTCTCTACCAGGGCACGGTAAAGCCGGGCGCTGCGCCCCGGCGAGCCACGGCCCAACAGGTTCATGGATTTGACGCCGTCCAGCGCGCCGCTGAGGACGAAGAGGGGAAAGAAATCGGGGTGGCGGGCGTCTGGCACGTGGAAGGAGACCTGGAAGTAGCTGGCGCCGCCGGGCTGCTGCACCGTAACCCGGCGCTCGCCCGTTTGCGGCGGCTCCACGGAGCGCACTACGGGCACGGTGGGCCCGGCGGGGATGGGGCCGAAGTAGCGGGCCACCTTCTCCCGCAGCCAGGCGGTGTTGAAGTCGCCCACGGCCACGGCCACGGCGTTGTTGGGGGTGTAGAAGGTGCGATAGTGGTTGTAGAGGTCGTCGCGGGTGATGGCCTGCAGATCGCACTTCCAGCCGATGACACCGTGCCGGTAGGGATGAACCTTGAAGGCGGCCGCCGTGACCTCCTCGTTCAGGAGGAATTGGGGGAAGTTCTCCTCCCCCTCCCGCTCGGCGATGATCACCGTGCGCTCGCTGTCCACTTCACGCGCATCGAACACCGAGTTAGCCATGCGGTCGGATTCAATCTGCAGGGCCAACTCCAGGCGATCGCTGGGCAGAGTCTCAAAGTAGGCGGTGTAGTCGGTCAAGGTGAAGCCGTTGAGCACGCCGCCGTTCTTGTTCACCAGGCGCATAATCTCGCCCTTGCCGAAGGTGGGCGTGCCCTTGAACAGCATGTGCTCCACCCAGTGGGAGATGCCCGTGCGGCCGGGAATCTCGTTACGGCTGCCCACGCGGTACCAGATCCAGAAGGTGGCCACCGGGGCGCTGTGCACCTCTTTCGTCAGGACGGTGAGACCATTAGGCAAAGTGGTCTGATGGGTGTCAGGCATAACCACCTCCAGGTCACAGGGGTATAAAGGGTGCAATGGGTAACAGGCCCTCGTCCCTCATCCCTCGTCACTCATCTCTCGTCCCTCATCCCTCGTCACTCACCCACGGAACACCAACTTCGCCCCCGATTTGCTTCAGGTTGTCCGCCACTTTGCCATAGAGCGGCACGCCGTGCTGGCGATAATCGTCCTCTTTCTCAAACTCCTTCTCGCCAGCAATGTAGATGCGCTCCGCTCCCTCGGCCTTGGGCGAGTTCTTCAGGCGGCGGATAATCTCGTCCATGCTGGCCTGGAACTCCGCCAGGGGCCGGAAGCCGTCCACGCGCAGAGCGCCGAAGAAGTGGCCCACGTTGGCCGGCAGGGGCTTGCCCTCCAGCGTCTTGGGGTAGATCAGGTCGGCGAAGCCGGCGCCAGGCAAGACGCCGCTGAGGATGTCCACCAGCAGGGCCAGGCTGTAGCCTTTGTAGCCGCTGAACTCCTCGCCAGCGCCGCCCAGGGGCAGGATGCCGCCGCCGGCCCGCCCCGCCAGGTTCTTGAGCACGCGCGCCGCATCGGTGGTGGATAGGCCCTTCTCATCGGTGGCCCAACCCAGGGGCATGGCCCTGCCCTTGCGCTCGTATACCTCTAGCTTGCCGCGCGGGACGACGCTGGTGGCCATGTCCAGCACGAAGGGGCGTTCCTGCCCGGCGGGCACGGCCACGGCAATGGGGTTGGTGCCCAGGATGGCGCTGCGGCCAAAGGTGGGCACCACCAGGCAGTCGGAGTTGGTGGTGGACATGCCGATGAGGTCGTGCTCCAGGGCCATCATGGCGTAGTAGCCAGCGATGCCGTAGTGGTTGGAGTTGCGCACGGCCACGAAGCCCACGCCCACTGCCTGGGCCTTGGCGATAGCCAGCCTCATGGCTCGCCAGCCCACCGGCTGTCCCAGCCCTGCCCCGCCGTCCATCAGGGCGGTGCTCGGCGTCTCGTGTACGAGCTGGATGTGGGGACGGGCCAGCATCACGCCGTCCCGCAAGCCCTTGACGTAGCGGCCCAGGCGAGCCACGCCGTGGGAATCAATGCCCCGCAGATCGGCGCGTACCAGCACGTCGGCGGTGATGCGGGCGTCCTCCTCCGGCACGTCCAGCTTGACGAAGACTTTGGTCACGAAGTCCGCCAAAGCCTGGTGATTGACGCGCACGTATTCGTCGGCCATTGTTGTAGGTCCTCCTTTGTGAGAGATCATCATTGCAAGGCAAGGGTTGTCAGCAGATAGTCCCGTGTTGCGTGTTGCGTGTTCCGTTGCCTAAGAGCAAAACGGAACACGCACCACGCACCACGGATGCAGCACTTTACTGCCCTTGCAGTCCTAACTCATTGGCGATGCCCTGCATGGCCTGGATGACGAGGGTGATGTGCTCGTCCAGGTCCACGCCCAGCTCTGCCGCCCCGCGCACGATCTCCTCACGATTCACGGCGCGGGCAAAGGCCTTGTCTTTCATCTTCTTGCGCACCGACGATGCCTCCACGTCGAAGAGGCTCTTCGTGGGGCGCACCAGAGCTACGGCGACGATGAAGCCCACCAGCTCGTCTACGGCGTAGAGGGTCTTGTCCAGGCGGGTGCGTCGCGGCAGGCCGGTGTGATCGCTGGTTGTCGCACGCTCTGCATTCGAATCGGTGGCGTGCGACAACCAGCGAGGTCCGCCGTGGGCCTGGATGGCGTAGACCATCTCCGGTGGGCAGCCAGCCGCCTCCAGGATGGGCTTGCCCCAGGCGGGGTGCTCCGCGGCGGTGGGGTGCAGCTCGTAGTCGAAGTCGTGCAGGAGGCCCGTCACGCCCCACAGCTCCTCGTCCTGGCCGAACTTGCGGGCGTAGGCGCGCATCGCCGCCTCCACGCCCAGGGCATGCTTGAGCAGGCTCTCGTTCTTGGTATATTGCCTGAGTAGTTGCCAGGCGGTTGGGCGATCCATATGCCTCCTTTGCCAAGATTTAGACGGACGAAGGACGAACGACGAAAGACCAACACCCACCTTCATCACTCGTCACTCGTTCCTCATCACTCGTCTACAGGGAGCCTGTGCGTTCCCGGAAACGGGTGCTGGCGGCGATGTTCTCCACCATCTCGGCGTGCAGGGCGGGGATGACCACCTGGCTGACCAGCAGGCTCTTATCGGCCAGCACGCCCACGCCCTTGTCCACCGCTGCCTCTACATCGGCCACCGCCCCGCCAAAGAGCACGAATCCCTTGCCCCCCAGCCCGTCGGCCAGGCGTACCTCCAGCAAGCGCACCATCGCCCCTTTCACGCCGGCATCAGCGGCGTGGATGGTGGCGGCGGCAGTGCGCGTCTCGATGACGCCCAGCGCCTCGCCGGGATTGGGCTGGCGTGCACCGGCGACGGCGGCGACCACGTCCGGGTGCACGCCGGGCAGGAAGACGTGATCCACCAGGGCCGCGGCGCCCACGGCCAGCCCAGTTTGCAACGACTCCAGCACGTCCGCCACCTCGCCGCCGATGAGCACCAGGTACTTGCCCGGATGCACCGTGCCGGTTTTGATGAAGGCGATGGGGGCCTTTTTGATCATGGCATCGCCAGCCTGAATGCCGATGGCGATGCTATTGAACTCCACCAGGGCCAGAGCGGGTTCGAGCATCTTGTTTCTCTTTTGGCGGGACGCAGATGAACGCAGATGGACGCAGAAAAAATGGAAATAAATCCGCGTTTATCCGCGTTAATCTGCGTCCTACCCCCTCGTCAGTTGGCGAAGGTGATGGTGACGCGGCCTTTGGCGTCGTAGGCGTAGTGGGCGAAGAGCACCTGGCCGGGCGGCAAGGCGAACAGCCGGGGCAGCAGCAGCCGCAGGTCGTCCACCAGGTCTAAGCTGAGCAACCAGCCCTGCGGCACCCACTGCAGCGTCCCTTCGGCGGAGGCCTTGACCTGCCGCGTAGGGCTGCTGGCCATGAAGACGAAGACGATGACGCCGGGCTTCTGGGGTTCCTCGGCGGTGATGACAGCCCGCAATACGGGGGTGGCGATGGTCAGGCCGGTCTCTTCCTGCACCTCCCGCCGCAGTGAGGTCAGCACGTCCTCGCCGGGCTCGACGTGCCCGCCCACGCCGTTGTACTGGTTGGGCCACAGGCGTTTGTTCGGCGCGCCCTTGAGCAGCAGGATGTCGCCGCCGTTTTCGATGAAGCACAGGGTGCGCGGGTAGGCCAGGCGCGGGTCGCCCGGCGATTTGGTCTGGGTCGTTTTATTGTCCCGCATAGCCCGTCATCCTTGTCCTTGTTTAGGTCATAGCAATCCGTAGACGACCATCAGATGGTCGTCCTCATAGCTAAAGCCCCGTCGAACGGGGCTGAAGTGAGCCAGCGGTGGCAGCCCGGTTTGACCGGGCTTTAGCTTTTAGCCCGATGGTCTGACCATCGGGACATGGCTGAGCGTCATGGTCACGGCGACGTTGGCGTCAGGGTGGCCGTGGGCGTTGATGGCGGTGTGGACGTGGCTGTGGGCGTGCGCGTGGGGGTTGGTCCACCAGGGGCTGGGCTGACCACCTGCACGTCATCAACGTACCAGCCTGTGGCTCCCCAGGCGAAGTCGCAGGCCAGGCGGAAGCGCAGGATGATCGTCTGCCCGGCGTAAGGCCCCAGGTTCACAGTGACCTGACGCCAGGATGCCAGTTTATTTCCCGTCCAGGCCGGCCGCCCGGCGATGGGGCTATTATAAACAGGGCTGATCGGCCCATCGTACCCGCCGCTGGTAATCTGTGCCCCCAGGTCGGTATAGCTGGCCCCGTTGTCGGTGGAGATCTCCAGCACGCCCCCATCGTAACCGTCTTCCAGGTCGTAGGTGTGCCAGAAGGTGAGCACGGCCTGGGACGGCAGGGCGATGGACGGGCTAAACAGCAAGTCGTCTTTGCGGACAGGGGCATCGCTGGCGAACATGGCGTGACTGGGGCTATGCGCCCGATCCGTGACGCGCCGCCAATCGTCCTGGCCCACGTCCGCCCGGTGTGTCCAGCCCTTGTCTGGCCCCTCAAAGTCGTCCTGAAAGACCACGATCCAGACCACTGGCGTGGCCGTAGGTGTTCCAGGTTCCACGTTCCAAGTTGGAGTTGGCGTGACCGTAGGTGTTCCAGGTTCCATGTTCCACGTTGGAGTCGGTGTGAACGTGGAACTTGGAACGTGGAACGCCTTGAACAGCACGGGCAGGTACGAAGTTCCAGGTTCCAAGTTCCATGTTGGTGTTAGTGTAGGCGTTGATGTGCGGGTTAGCGTCGGCGTGGATGTGTCAGTTGGCGTAGCCGTCGGTGTGTGAGTCGGCGTAGTTGTGGCGGTAGATGTAGCCGTTGGCGTGTGAGTCGGCGTAGGTGTGCTGGTCGGTGTGGGTGTCGGCGTGTTGGTGGGCGTAGGTGTTTCGGTTGACGTGGCCGTCGGCGTAGGCGTGGCCGTCGGTGTTCGAGTCGGCGTAGCTGTTTTGGTAGCCGTCGCTGTCGGCGTCGGTGTAAACGTGGAACTTGGAACCTGGAACGTCGCTGTTGGTGTGGGCGTAGGCGTCGGCTCGGTTAAGGCTACAGTGACGGTGATGTCCCGCGTTAGGTTGCCCAGGCTGGCGAACCAGGTGTGGCCCTCGTGCACCAGGTCCCAGCTCAGGCGATAGGTGCCGGTCACCTCCGGGGCGACGGTGAGGGCTGGGGTGAAGACCGCCGTCTGCCCAAAGGCGACGTCGCCGCTCAGCGGGGTGCGATAGTCGGCGGCGACCAGGACGGGGTTGCCCGCCAGGTCAAACCAATGGTAGCCCAGGTGCACCGTGCCCGTGATACTGCCAGCCAGCCCTGTGGGCCCGGGCTTGGCCCACGGGGCCAGCCAGAGCAGCCGACCTCGATTGCTGACGGAGAACGTGGTGGTCACCGTCTCTGCCGGCCGCATTATCTGCGGCGTAGAATCGGCCAGGAAAACGTCGGCGTAGAGGGGCAGGGCATCCCAGGCGGCCGGCCGCAGATCGGGCAGGCGAGCGTAGAGGTAATCGCCCGGGCAGAGGGTGTTGTTGCGCCACTCTGGCGGGTCGGCAGCGCAGCCGCCGTTGTAGTCCCGATGCCCGGCGATGTTGGGCGTGGTGCGATCAATAAAGAAGCTGGTCGCCAGGGGGTCAATGCCCCGCTGGTAGGCCTTCCAGGTGCTCACCTGGCGCAGGCCCTCCAGAAGCGTCACCGAGGGCACGATGGCCTGCGGCGTATTGCCGTAGCTGCCCAGAGCAGCCAGGCCCACGCTGCCCCGGTTGTAGCAGAAGGCGTGGCCACCGATTACGTCGTCGCCGCCAAAGCGCCCCTCGTAGATGTGGCCGTACTGGTCCACCAGGAAGTTGTAGCCGATGTCACCCCAACCCAGGGTGACGGCGTGGTAGTAGTAAATCGCCCGTACGGTCGCTGCGGGATTGGGATCGTCCGGCGTGCTGGCGTTGGGCACGGTAACCGTGTGGTGGACAATGATCTTGCGGGCAGGGACGTACTCCGGTGGCCAGAGTTCATTGCCGTCAGGGTCAAAGCGCAGGCTCTCGTCGGCGCCCCAGGCGGCGCGGGAGATGATCGCCGGGCGCGGGACGGGGCCGTCCATGGCCTGCTGAGCCGAGGCGATGGCCTGGGCCGTGCTGGGCCCGGCGCTAGAATCAATGTACACGAGCGTCACGGCGCGCACCAGAGGCATGGCATCCACAGTGGCAACCAGCTCCAGGCGATACTGCAGCCAGTGCCCGTACAGTACCAGCAGGTCGCTCCAGGTCCAGTCTGGCTCCTGCGCTGCTCGCCCATCTTCCAACTCTGGCACGTCTTGCCACGGCGACCAGGCATTCCCATCGCCACTGGCGCGTACCAGGACATGCAGGCTCGCCCCGGCCGGCACATCGGCCTGCCAGCGCAGGCCCACGGCGTTGAAGGCGAAGTCGCTGGCGTAGGGCGCCGAGGTGTAAGAGCCAGCGGCAACGCCAGGGGCCAGGGACAGCCCGTTGTCATCTACCTGCATCCGCTCCCTGACGCCGCGCCGAAAATCGGCGGCCGTCTCTCGCCACTCCCCGGCGCGGGTGCGGCCGGGGAGTGGCGGCGCTCCACGGGCGGCAGGCCGGCCACCAACCAGCGACACCAGCAGAGCGCAGAACATGCTAGCCAGCGCCAAACGTCCCAAAGGTTGCCAGATGCGCATCCGCTTATCCGCTGCCTAGCCTCACACAATCCGGAAGGCGTCCACCAGCGTGCAGCGACGCAGGCGGGCGAAGCTGTGCGGGCCGGTGACGCCCTCGCCGGTAGGACTGGCGATGGTGAAGCTGGTGTAACCCTCCCCGCCGTAGCCCAACCCGGCCAGGCTCGGCCCGTTCTTGACGAAGATGCTGCAGTTGCACTCTTTGGCCATGCGACTCAGGTGCTCCAGGTGCTGCGAGTGCATCACTGCTGTGTGGTAGTTACCCTGCTCCGCAGCGATAGCTAGGTCAATGGCCTCGTCGGCGCTTTTCACCCGCACCAGGGGCAGGATGGGCAGGAGTTGCTCCGTCCAGAACAGCGGGTGCTCCTGCGACACCTCCACGAAGGCCAGACGCACGCTATCCTCCACCGTCACGCCGATCTGGCGCAGGATGGCACTCACGCTGCGCCCCACCCACTGCTTGTTGATCGTCCCGGCGCAGCCGGGGCGCGGCGTCTCGGCGAAGAGCACCCGCTCCAGTTGCTTGAGCTGCCACGGGGAGATCTCGATGGCCTGGTGGCGCAGCATCGCCGCCTTCAGCTTGTCGGCGATGCTGTCCACAGCCACGATTTCCTTCTCCTCGGTGCAAATCACGTTGTTGTCGAATGAGGCGCCAAAGACAATGTCACGAGCAGCCTGGTCAAGGTTAGCCGTCTCGTCCACGACGACCGGCGGGTTGCCCGGCCCGGCGCAGATGGCCTTCTTGCCGCTGTTCATGGCCACCTTGACCACGCCCGGCCCACCGGTGACCACCAGCAGCCGCACCCCGGGGTGGCGCATGAGCTCCTGCGCGCTCTCGATGGTCGGCTCCGGGACGGTGGCAATGACGTTGGGCGGCCCACCGGCAGCGACGATGGCGCGCTGCAACACCTGGACGATGGCCGCCGAGCAGCGTTTGGCCGCGGGGTGGGCGTTGAAAACCACGCTGTTCCCAGCGGCGATCATGCCGATGGCGTTGCAGATGATGGTGGCCGTGGGGTTGGTGGACGGCGTGATAGCGCCGATGACGCCGTAAGGGGCGCGCTCCGTGAGGGTGAGCCCGCGGTCGCCACTCCAGGCTATCGGCTCCAGGTCTTCAATGCCGGGTGTCTTGTTGGCCACCAGCAGGTTCTTCTGCAGCTTGTCCTGCCAGCGTCCCATACCGGTCTCTTCGTTTGCCAGGCGAGAGATGGCCTCCGCCGCCTCCCGCGCTGCCTGACGCATGGCAGCGATGATCTCCCCGCGCTTCTCCAGCGTGAGGGCCATGAGCTGCCGCTGGGCGATGGTCGCCGCCTGTATGGCCGCGTCCACGTTGGGGAAGAGGCCATCGCTGGTGAGGGGCGTGGAACGTGGAGCGTGGAGAGACTCGCCCGCTCTTCGCTCTTCGCTCCCCCGCTCTACTACTCTCCGCTCCCCCAACTCCGCCACCACCCGCTGCACGATGGCGCGAATGCGCGCTTCTGAAATGCCATCACGCTCACCGTCTCGGGAAGTAAGGCGTGATGGCATTTCATCATCCAATTCGGTCACCCTCGTACCCCTGTTACCCTTGTTACCCCTGTTGCAGGACCTTGCACCCTTGCTTCAGGGTCTTGCCTCCTGCTTCAGGGCCTTGCTGCTGTCCCTGTCTCCTGCTGATAGCCCATCCGCCGCCAGGAGACGGCCGCCTCTTCCGGCAGCTCCTCCTTGCGGTACTTGACGACGCCTTCTACTTCCCACTCATCCACGATGGCCATGATGACGGCGTCAATGGGGCGATTCTCCGTGAGCTTGGTCTGGCGCGCCGAGGAGCCAGCGGCGTAGAGGATGACCTCGCCCATGCCGGCGCCTACGGCATCGGCCGCCACCACGGAGGCCCCGGTCTCCCGGCCCTCCAGGTCGAGCACTTTGCAGACCAGGAGCTTGAGGCCCTCGATACGCTCCTCCTTGCGCGTGGACACCACCGTGCCCACCACCCTGGCTAGAAACATGGTCTTGCCCCCTGAGAAAGGTGTTTTGCAGAACCTGTCCTCCCAGCGTCTGAGAACTGGTCTGCAATCAGGGCGGACGTGAAGCGTCTTGACAATGTTAGATTTCAACCGTCATTGCGAGGAGCATCCCTTCGTCGGCCCTGGACGCAGTGAAGAGCCTGCCCTGAGCAGAGCGAAGGGGTTGACGAAGGGATGCGGTTGCGAGGAACGAAGCAAAGCAATCTCTCCCATGGCGCAACAAAGAGATTGCTTCGCTGCGCTGCTCAGAAACTTCGGCCTTTGTCACTCTGAGCCAATGCCCTGAGCTTGGCGAAGGGGCAGCGAAGAGTCTCGGCGCAACGAGTGAGATTCTTCGCTGCGCTCAGAATGACAGTTTCTGTGGCACGCGCATACCGCCGAGGCGGTATGGAATTCTCGCAATGACAAATGTAACATTGTCAAGGCGTGAAACGTGAGGTCACGCATCACGTTTCACGTTTCACGCCTCACGTTTCACTCTTCTACGTGCCTTCCATCTCTCGCCTGGCCTGTTCAAGGCGGCCCAGCGGCAGCACCAGGTCCACGTTGAGGTGCGGGCGAGGGATGACGTGCACGGAGACCACTTCGCCCACCTTCTCCGCGCCGCGGGCGCCCGCCTCCAGCGCCGCCTTCACCGCGGCCACGTCGCCCCGCACGATGGCCGTGACGTACCCGCCACCGATCTTCTCGTAGTGCACCAGTTCTACTTTGGCTGCCTTCACCATGGCGTCCGAAGCTTCAACCATGGCGGCGAACCCCTTGGTCTCGATCATGCCCAACGCCTCAGGCATGGTACTCCTCCTCGTATAGATTTCTTGTTTGTGAGGTGCGTTGCACCTGAACTTAACTCACCGCAGAGAACGCGGAGTTCGCTGAGATTTTTATTTCTTTCCTCTGCGACCTCAGCGGTCTCCGCGGTGAAATTCTGCTCTTTGTGGCTTGCCTACGCCCGTCGTCCCGTCTCGAAGGGCTTGCCCGCCACCCCCTCGATGGCCTTCACCGCCGCCCGCCAGCCCACGTCAATGTCCCGCTCTTCGCCGCCCAGGTACAATCGCCCAAAGCTGCCGAAGGGGCGCATGTCCACCAGGGTAATCTCGGCCGCCTTCTCAGCCTCGTTGGCGGCCAGGGTGATGTAGGCTGCCGGCTCCACCTCCATGATGAACAGCGTTTGCCCGGCGATGAGCATGGAGCCAGAACGCTCGCGGTTGACGAGCTGGGCATGGTGGGCATCCACGTGCCGGATGATCTGGGCGGAGCGGATGACGGGCCGCCAACGCTCCTCCTCGTGCACGCTCAGGGCCTCCAGGATGGCCTTCCCGGCAGCGCGGGTATCCGCCTGCGAGTCGGAGTGCACCTCCAGCGTGCCAAAGAGGCGCTCCACCACCTGCACAGCGGGGCGGACGCGGGTGGCCTTCACGGCAATGTCCATGACCCGGTTGATCTCCACGCCAGGGGAAATCTCCACCCACAGGCTGGCGTCGCCGGCCAGGGGCAGGAAGCCACGGGCGGTGGAGCCGATGAAGGCCGCCAGTTGCAACTGCAAGCTGTCCAGGAAAACGTAGGTGCGCAAATCTACAGCCAAAATAATCCCTCCTTCTGACTATACCTCTGAATCTCCCGCAACAGTTGCAGGGAGTGGTGGATTTGGGACAGCCTGGCCACGATAGGGGTTGTATCCACGGCCCAATTCCCCCCTCTTGATCTGCTCAAAAAAGATGCGTTGGTGGCGCTCCAGGATCGGCCGGAAGTCGAAGTAAAGGCTTGAGGTCTGCACCCGGAACTCGATGGCCTCTTGCCGCTGCCGGGCGAAGACCAGTCGGCCACCTCTAAGCACGGCGTAGCGCAAAGCCAGTGGCGCCACGTTCAGCACCACCACGTCCACATCGTTGGTTTGCAGCAGCCGCATCAAGTCGCCGATGAAGTCCAGGCGACGATCCGTGCACTCCGCGGGTGTGGGCTCGCCAGCGAGCAACACGGCCACGTCCAGGTCGCTCAGCGGCCCCGCCGTCCCGCGCACCTGCGAGCCAAAGACGTAGGCCAAAGCCACAGACGGCTGGCTGGCGAAATAAGCTGCCAATTTGGGCAGGCATTGTGCCAGGTCAAAAACAGGCGTGGTCAGGGACCTCTGTTGAACTCAACTGCATGCACGTCATAAACCGGGTAACCGTGCCTGTTGAGATTGCATAGCGTTGCTGCGAATGCCTTTATGCAGAGGCAGCAACAGCAATTGTGTTGCTGTAATGTGTGGCGTTATCTCTTTGTACAATGCCCGCACATATTGTTGAGTTTCATCAGCATTTAGAGCATGAACCACCGCTCTTAATTCCTCTGGAGATAAATCGCCCTTAGGCATCAGATGGTACACATCTCCTATCCACGGAAACCGCCGTTCGTCCAGAGCTGCAACTACCCGTCCCCCCTTTGTATGACCTACAGCAATTCGGAGACGGCTGTAGAACGACTTAAGGCGAGGCGCGTCCTCCAGTCGCATCCAAAAGCCAGAATAACAGGCGTCATAGTCAATAGATCCTGGTTGCAAATTCCGTCCATTCAGCAGCGGTACAGCCTCATCAAACGGTTTAGTCTGTACATAGGGATTACGCCGGACCTCGGGGCTTCGCGCCGAAATGCGGATATCGAAGATCTCACCTAGCGGTACGCCACATTGTTCGAATGCGGCCGTCTCAGCCGTCTCGAAGCGGATTAGTTCACCTCTGTAGGATTCCCACGCATAGCATTGCCGCACATCCTCAAATCCCTCGACCTCGTATAATTCATTACCAGTTCTCCCCCTCTCCACCACTAGAATAGCCGAAGACACACTGACTCCATCAAAAATGCCTGGCCCTAAGTAGTATACTTTGACTCGGCCACTGCGGGCCAGATAGCGGCGCAGTTCTGCAAACTCATCAAGGATCATGAACGTGGCAGGGATGATGTAGACCAGCCGACCCTGAGGACGCAACAGGCGTAGTCCCTTTTCAACAAAGGCTCCGTAAACGTTATACTTTCCTGACCAGGTGGCAAAGCGTTGTTTGTAGAGCGGCTTTTTCTCTTGTAAAACATGAATTGGATAATGAGACTCTGAGCCCACAATTCCGTAAGGTGGATTGCCAATCACTAAATCATAGCGATCTGCTGTCTCCCACAGGAGAAAGTCAGCTAGAATCAGGTTGAAGGTGGGATGGAGCGCTCTGGCCATAGCAAAGACTTCTGGATTGAATTCTACACCCACAAAACGATTCTCAGGATAGCGGGCAGCGATCGCAGTTAGAAAATTGCAAAACCCACAGGCCGGTTCCAGGATATCCAGGTTGTGCCAATCCTGCACTCCTGACACCGCCAGCATGAAGTTCACAACTTCGCCTGGAGTGGAAACTGCCCCATGACTTTTCCAGGTGTTACGATCCAATACATTTTGCAGCTTCATGAATTCCTCACGTATGGACGAGTTCCTTCAAGCAATGCAACAACCCTTGCCCCAAATCAGCTTCAGGGATAACAATATCAACTACTTGTTGTAAGAATAGCGCGTGTACTGGAATGTCGTACCAGAGTTGATTGGACATCTTGCTGACAATTCCATGTACTGTTTAGAGCTCCTCAGGGGAGCTGCGCATCTCCAAAAAGTCGCTTCCGCTTTTCAGGCTCGGCCAACGGGTGGAGCGGTTCATCTTGGGCGATGCGGAACTGCACCACCAAGTTGTTG
>Ga0315268_10000595_pt1 | contig 42128 bp, 46 predicted proteins | sample C1_top_MG_FD_204535 | JGI IMG/M metagenome (GOLD analysis project Ga0315268, IMG submission 204535) | Sediment microbial communities from Yellowstone Lake, YNP, Wyoming, USA - C1_top | ecosystem: Environmental > Aquatic > Freshwater > Lake > Sediment | place: USA: Wyoming | collected 2017-08-01
GGAAGCAGATATCGGTCTGATGGGGGTCATCCCGTTGCCGCCCCATTTTGGCTTCAATCCCCAGAAGGCGAAACGCGCTAAGCAGTCCCTGAGCTATGAGGTTATAGGCCGCGGTTACCGCGGACGGCATCCCCTCAGCGGTGCCGGCGATGACGGCATAGGTCAAGTCCTCCAGGTGCAGCACCGCCCGGCCGCCGGTGGGCCGCCGCACCACCTCGTAACCCAGGCGCCGGCAGGCCTCCAAATCCAAATCATGGCGCTTTTGAAAGTAACCCAGGGACACGGCGGGCGGCCGCCACTGGTAGAAACGCAGGGTGGGCGGCGACTTGCCGTTGGCATGGAGGGCCAGCAAGGCGCGGTCCAGGGCCAGGTTGCAGGCCGGGGATAAAGCCCCGGTGTCCAGGAAGCGCCAGGTTTTCATGCCAGATCCCGAAAGAACAAGGGCGCCTGGTAGGAACTGCGCACCAGGGCCCCGGCGGCCACGCTCTGGAAACCCAGGGCCAGGGCCCGCTGCCGCCAGCCGTGAAACTCTTCCGGGTTCACATAACGGGCCACCGGGACATGGTGGAGAGAGGGGGAGAGATATTGTCCCAGGGTAAGCATGTCACAAGCCACTTGCCGCAAATCCTGAAGCACTTCCTCAACTTCCGGTGATTCTTCTCCCAGGCCCAGCATCAGGCCGGATTTGGTGATGATTTCCGGGAAAAGCTGTTTGGTCTGTTCCAGGACCTTCAGGGAGCGTCCGTAATCCGCCCCTCGCCGCACCCGGGGATAGAGCCGGGGCACGGTTTCCAGATTGTGGGCCAGGATGTCGGGTTGGGAGGCCAGCACCTTTGCCAGCGCCTTCTGGGACCCGGCAAAATCCGGCACCAGAAGCTCCACCCGGACGCCGGGGCAGTGCTGCCGCAAGGCTTCCACCACCCGGGCGTAGTGGGCCGCGCCGCCGTCCGGGAGATCGTCCCGGGTCACCGAGGTGATGACCACGTGGCGCAACCCCAACTCTGAGACCGCCCGGACCAGGCGCCGGGGCTCATCCGCCTCCAATGGCAAGGGTTTCCCTTTTTTCACCGCACAGAAAGCGCAATTCCGGGTGCAGACCTCACCCAGGATCAAAAAGGTGGCGGTGTGATGGGAAAAGCACTCCCCCCGGTTGGGGCAGCGGGCGCTCTCGCACACCGTGGGCAGATGGAGCCGGTCCAGGAGATCGCCGGTTTGCGCCACTATTGTCGCGCTTTTACCCCGCTTGGCGCGACGCACCTCAGTAATCAGCCACTCCGGGGCCGGCAGGGACATCACGCGCCTCCCGGCGGCATGTGAATGGCCCGGCCGTGCAGGGCCTGGGCCACTTCCAGCACCGCCTCGGACAGGGTGGGGTGGGCATGGATGGTCTCCATGATCACCCGGCTGGGGAGGCCGCCCCGCATGGCCAAGGCAAGTTCGTGAATCATATCCGCGGCGTGGGGGCCAATGATGTGCGCCCCCAGGATCTGGTCGGTCTCTTTATGGGCGATAATCTTCACCAGACCTTCCAGCTCCCCCAGGCACTGGCCCATCCCCAAAGATTTGAAGGGAAAGCGGGCCACCTTGACGGGGTGTTGGGCTGCCGCCTCCGCCTCGGAAACCCCCGCCGCGGCGTACTCCGGCAGGGTGAAGGTGCAGCGGGGCACGACCCCGTAGTCCATCTTGCTTCCCAGGCCCAGGGCGTGCTCCGCGGCGCAGATGCCCTCGGCAAAGGCCACGTGGGCCAGGAGCCAGCCCCCGATGACGTCGCCCGCGGCATAAACGCCCGGCACCTTGGTCATGAGGTGCTCGTCCACCAGAATGCGCCCCTGCTCCAGTTCAACGCCCAATTCTTCCAGTCCGAGGCCCTCGGTGTTGAAGCGCCTTCCCGTGGCCAGGAGGATGGTATCCGGGGCCAGCTCTGTGCCGTCGCCCAGCCGGATGCCAAATTTCTCGGCCTCCTCTTGCACCTCGCTTGCCTGGACGCCGCACTTGACCGTGATCCTGCGCCGCTTGAGCACGCCGGCCAGGTACTCCGCCATCTCGGCGTCGTCGTAAGGCAGCAGGCGGTCCATTACTTCCACCAGGGTCACCTGGGAGCCCAGTTCCCGAAAGATAGCAGCCATCTCCACCCCCACCGCGCCGCCGCCCACCACCAGCAGGTGTCCAGGGAGGTAGTCGATGGTGAGGATCTCGTCGGCCAGAAAGACCCGGGGATTTTGCGGGAATAGGGGCAGGCGGGCCGGCCGGGAGCCGGTGGCGATCACCACCTTGGCGGCCTGTACCAGGTCAAGCCGCCCTTCTTTCTCCACTTCGATCTTATCGGCGGCGATGAGCCGGCCACGGCCCTCCACCAGGGCAATGCGGTGAGCCTGGAAAAGGCGGCCGATGCTGGCTCTCAGCCCTGAAACCACCCGCTCCTTGCGGGCGATGATGGCGGCGATGTCGGGGTTGGCCTCCACCGGTTCCAAGCCGAACTCCCGCGCCCGGCGCAGGGTGCGGGCCGCTTCCGCCGAGGCCCGCACCGTTTTGGTGGGGATGCAGCCCCAGTTGAGGCAGACGCCGCCCAGGAAGCGTTCCTCCACCACCGCCACCTTCGCCCCCAGGTGGGCCGCCCGGACCGCGCCCTGGTAACCCGCAGGGCCGCCTCCCAGAAAAGCGATGTCGTATGCTTCCGGCATGGGCTTCCCCTATTGGATCACGATGTCCGGCTTGATCACCAGTTCGGACTTGAAGGACTGGTTGATGGTGGAGTATTTCATGGCCATGTCCAGGGCCCGCTGCACCATTTCTTTGGTTTTCCCCTTGACCGCGATCCTGGGATAGAAGGTCACCCGCTTGAACCACGAGGTGCGGTCCAAATGTTCCTCCACCTCGCCCACCGCCTCCATGGTAAGGGAGACCAAATCCATCTTGAAGCGCTCGCAGGCCCAGACCACCATCATGAAGTAGCAGGTGTTGGCCGCGGCCACAAACGCGTCTTCGGGAGTGAGCACCCCGGCCTTGCCGAAGAGGTCCGGGGGCGCGGAAAATTCCATCTCCACGCCGTTCTGCATCCAGGTGTAGCCCAGGTGTCCGCCCCGCCATTCCACTTTATTCTTGTAGATTGCCATGCATAGCTCCTCTATGGATCAAGCCTCAGGGGGTGATGCCACGATTTCCGGGAAATATTCTTTCCCCATCAATTTGCCCGCGGTGAAAACCGCGGCAAAGATGGTCTCCGGCTCCACCAGGACGGATTCAAAACTTACGGAAAACAAGTCCTGGTCGGGCTGGTAGGTCACGCCCAGCACCCCCTTGATCTTGAGCAATTCGGCGCGCACCGCGTCGGGGCAGCCCATTCAGGTGAAGCCGCCCTGCTGCACCATCCCCTTGACACACATTTGCAGCTCCGTGACCATCCTTAATCCTCCTCCAGCACCTCGTCCACCGCCCGGGCGATTTCCGCGGCCACGGCCCTGACCGCGGGTTCTTCCTCCGGCCCGAAATGGCGCAGCTTGTCGGGAGGCTTCAAGCCGTGCTTTTTAAGAATCTCGGGGATGGAGAGGGATTTGGCTGGCTTGCCCGAGAGCATCGCCGTGGCCTTGGCGGCGCACATCTGGTCGCAGCCGTCCACCGTGATGGTGGGGTAATTGCTGGCAAAGGTGCGCTCCTCCTCGCCCCCGGCGATGAACAAGGGCAGGCAGATGGTGACGGTCTCCCCGGGACGTTCATCCAGCACCCTGCGGCAGGCCAGGCGGCACAGGGTGCCCTCGGGAATTTCCTCGCCGCTGCAGGAAACCACGCCCACTTTTTGCACCTGGATGTCCATCACTGCTCCTCCCCGGCGGCCAGCTTATCCACTTCCGGGGCCACTTCCGCCGCGGCCACCGCCGCCAGCTTCCGGCCGGTTTCGTTCACTTCGGCGACGCCCTCGGGCTTGAGGTCCTTGTGCTCTTTGTAGAACCTGATGGCTTCGAAGGCCCGGTCCACCGCCTTGCCCAGGGCCTCCACGCTCTTTTTGGCGCAGTCCTTGGGGCAGCCGTCGATGGTGATCACCGGATTTTCCAACACCAGGGCCACGGCCTCCGGGTCCTTGATCACCAGGAGGGGCAGACAGGTGGTCACCACGTCGTCGGGCCGCACCCGCTCCATAAGTTCATAGGTGGTTTCCCGGGCCAGGGCGCCATAGACCTTGCCGATGCCGCTGCAGGGGAGCACCACCACTTTTTTGTAATTCTTACCCATATAGCTTCTTCGCCTCCTCGGCGACCTTGCCTTTCATGGCCTCGAAGTATTCCTGGGCTTCCATGAGTTGGGCCTTGTCCCCCTCGGGGTCGCTGGCCTCGATGCGATAAATCCAACCCGCGCCGTAAGGGTCATGGTTGATCAGGTATGGGCTGGCCTCCATCTCCGGGTTGACCTCCGTGACCTTGCCGGACACCGGCGAGATAATGCCGAAGGTGGCCTTGATGGTTTCGATCTTGCCGATCTCATCCCCCCGCTTGACCAAAGTCCCCGGCTCCACGGTCTCCAAAAAAGCCACGTCGCCCTTGGCCTTTTGCATGAAATCGGTAAGCCCCACGGTGGCCGCGCCGTTCTCAAAATTGGCCCAGAATTCTTCCTGGCTGTACAGATAGCCCATTTTCACCTTGAAAATAAACTTCTCATAGGTGGTTTCCAGGAATTCTCCCATCACTCTCTCCTTTGCGTTATCCTAAAATGGTGCCAACTTCCTTGACGATCTTCTTCACCTGGATGGAACCGGCAAATTTGGGCTCGCCATTGATAACCACCAGAGGACCGGGGTATTTTTTGGTGACCAGAAGCTGGCCGATCTCACTATCTCGCTCCGCCTGGTTTTCTTTGAGATTCACATACTCCACCCTGGTCCGGCCGGGATAGCTTTCCTCCAGGGCCGCCCGCAGTTCGGCAATTTTTTGCTGAAACATCGCAGCCACCTCCGGAGTGCAGGGCAGACTGCCGCAGGCGCATCCTCCCGAAACGCCGGGAAGTTCGAGAATCCTTACGGTAACACCATCCTTTGATGCCATAGCCTGTTCTCCTCGAAACCTTTTTATTTATATAACCGGTTAACCGCCGTTTATAGTTAAGGGTTTGCACTTTTAAGCGAACCATTCCCAGTATCCCTTCCGTAAAAGGCTGGGAAAGTCTCCTCCAGTTCTTCAGACCTTTGCTCCAGGTGCCTTTATCCCGCGCACCTGAACGCTCAGGATTTTTCCCCGGAGACCCGCCTCTATCCCCGGATACTCGTAGGGTTTCCCGGAGACCACCTCCACCTTGGAAAATCCGGCCCGGCGGATGGTTTCCAGGTATACCTCCTTTTCCAGGGCCCCGGCCAGGCAATCGGCCCAGGCCGCGGCGCTCTGCCGGACCTCTTCCGGGAGTTCCCCCGCGGTCACCAGGTCGGCGATGAGCAGCCGGCCGCCAGGCTTGAGCACCCGGTAAGCCTCCCGGAAGCTGGCCAGCTTGTCCGGGGTCAGGTTGATCACGCAGTTGCTGATGACCACGTCCACGGTTCCCGAATCCACCGGCAAGTGCTCGATATCGCCCTGGCGGAAGTCCACGTTGCGAAAACCGTGCTGCTGCGCCAGCATGCGGCCTTTGGCCACCATGTCCCCGGTCATATCCACGCCGATGACCCGGCCGCTCTCCCCCACCTTTTTGGCGGACAAAAAGACGTCGATGCCTGCGCCGGAGCCCAGGTCCAGGACGGTTTCGCCTTCCATAAGGTCCGCCAGCGCGGTGGGGTTGCCGCAGCCTACTCCCAAGACGGCCAACTCCGGCACCAACTGCAAATCCTCCGGGGTATAGCCCACGGCCAGAGACTGGTCGGTCACCGTGGGGCCGCAGGAAGGACAGCAAAATACGGTTTCTCCCCGGGCAATCTTGCCGTACCGTTCCTTGATAACTTCCTTGAGATCTTGATCTTTCATAGCTTGATTCCCCTGTGATCCGCCCGCCGGACCATCACCAATTCCTTATCCCCTGGAAAAAGATATAGCACCCGGCAAAAAAGATCAGGCCGCCGGCCACTTGTTGCACCACGGCGCTGGCCTTGGCCCCCCGGGATTGCAGGAAGCTCTCGATCACCCCGGTAAAGGTGCCGGTCAGGATAACCAGGGTGCCTTGGCCCAAGGCATAGGCGAAAAGCAGGGTGCTGCCGTAAGCCACCTCGCCCTTGACCGCGGCCAGGGTGAGGATCACCGCCAGCACCGGCGAGGCGCAGGGGGAGAGCACCAGGCCGAACAGCGCCCCCAAGATCAAAGCGCCGATCAGGCCGGTGCGTTGGGGCAAAAATCTTTGGGCGTTGCCGCCAAACTTCAGGTTTATGACTCCGGCCAATTGCAGTCCCATGACGATGAGGATCACGGCCACCACGAAATACCAGTACGTCCCCACATCCCCGAACATGGTGCCCATGAGGGCCGCGGCGGCGCCCAGGGCCGACATCACCACCGCCAGGCCCACCACGAAGGTGAGGGAGTATAAAAAGGCTTGCTTCTTGCTCCCCCGGGCATACCCGCCCACAAAACCGATGATGAGCGGAATGCTGCACATGATGCAGGGACTGGCGGTGGCGATCACCCCGCCCAGGTAAGAGGCCCCGTAAGCCAAGACGGGGCGGGTCTGCATGACCTGGCCCAGAGATTCACTCCATCCCATGAATTGCCTCCCGATCGGTTCTATCGGATGAATTTTAATTCCTTGAGCTTCTTGACAACTTCTTCTTTGGGCAAGGCCCCGATATGCCGGTCCACCTCTTTGCCCTGAGCATCCAGGAATACCTGGGTGGGAATCAACGTGATCTTGTATTGCTCAAACAGGGGCCTTTCCTCGTCCACATAGACCATGCGCAATTCCACCTGGTCGCTATATTGGGGTTTCAATTCCGCCATCACCTTCTGCATCTCTTTACAGGGGATGCAATATTTGGCACCGAACTCATAAAGAGCCGGCTTGTCCTTTGACTGGGCCGCACCTTGCGCCTGGGTCGTCAAGGGTTGCCAGACCAGCAGAAATCCCATTATCAGACAAGCCAGCCCGACAACAGAGCGACGCAAAAATTTCATCAGGTTTCCTCCTTTTTCAAAGTTTGAGGTCACGCTTGGTGTTGCCATAAGAACCCATCGGCAGGCGTATGCCGGCGCCGGACCCTATTGCCATTCCTGGTCAATTTGTGCCGTAATTACCGCGTCGCCGGTGGAACCAGCAACACCGGGCAGGGCGCCAGCCGGGAGACATTGTGGGCCACGCTGCCCAAGAAAATCTCTTTGATAAAACCCTTCCCCTGGGTGCCCATGACTATCAGAGAGACGTCCTGGGATTCCAGAAACCGGAGGATGGCCGGCAGGGGGTGCCCCGGATCAAAGACCGGGTGCACTACCGGGATGTCGGCGCCTTTCAGCACCGTCGTCCAGGCCGCGAGGGAATCCCGGGCCTTGGCTTCCGCCATCTCCTGGAAGCCCGGCGGATAGGCTTCGCCCCCGGGCACGTCCAGGGCATTAAGCACCGTGACCTGGGCTAGGCCCCGGGGAGCCAGGCGGGTCAGCACCTCGCCGGCCCGGGCCGAGATCTCGGAAAAATCCGTGGGAAACAGGACATGGCGAAGCAGTTGGGTGGCCTGCAAGCGGCAGGAGCCTTCCGGCATCCCCTCCTTCAGGCGCACATTGAGCAGCAGGGTGGGGTACTGGGTGTGATACAGCACCGCGCAGGTGAAGCACCCCAGGACCGCCTCCCGCCATAAGGACTTGCCGTGGGAGCCCACCACGACGAGGTCGGCCCCGTGGCGCCGGGCCACATCGTTGAGGGAGAAAGCGGGCAGACCCACGGGCATCTCCACGCTCACCCTGAAGCCCTGGCCCTGGAGAAATTGCTTTTGCTTTTCCAGCGTGGGTTCCGCCTCACGCCGCAGGGTGGCCTCCAGCCCCCCCAGAAAGAGGACGGTGACCACGTGGGTCAGAATAATCTCGGAGGCGCCCAGGGCCTTGAATTCCCCGGCGCAGGCGACGATTTCCTCCCAGGCGGGGGAGAGGTCGGTGGCCAGCACGATTTTGTCGAACATGGTGTTATCCTTAAGGTGTCTGGTTATGATTCGTTCTTTGAGCCTTGCGTCGATTCGGGCTTATTGGAGGCATGGATGGTTTCATGCACGCAATTGGGGCAGAGATATATCTCGGTTTCGGCCCGCCGGGCCCGGAAGAGAAAACTGAGGCCTCCCTCCTGCCCGCATCCTTCGCAGACCAGGGGGGTGAAATATTTTTCCTTGAACCGCAGGGCCACGTGTACCAGGGCCAGCAAAACCGGCACCTCCAGCAGCGGGCCGATGACCGTGGCAAAGGCCATGCCGGAATGAATCCCGAAGACCGCGATGGCCACCGCGATGGCCAGCTCAAAGTCGTTGGACGCGGACGTGAAGGACAGCGTGGCGGATACCGGATAGCTCGCCTTGAGCTTCATGGCCAGGAAAAAGGTGAGGAAAAACATGATGAGGAAGTAGAGACCCAGGGGAATGGCGATGCGCACCACGTCCAGCGGCAGGTTGACGATATACTCGCCTTTCAGCGAGAACATCACCACAATGGTGAACAGCAAGGCAATCAGGGTGATGGGGCTGATCCTGGGGATGAATTTCTCCTCGTACCACTGCCGGCCCTTGATTCTTCCCAGGATGAAGTAGCTCAGCAGACCGGAGAAGAAGGGGATGCCCAGGTAGATGAGCACGGTGACCACCACGTCCAGGATGCCCACATGGATTTCCTGGGCGAAGGCCAGACCCAGCCAATGAGGAAAAACGGAGATAAATAGATAAGCGTAAACTGCGTACAAGGCCATCTGGAAGATGGCGTTGAAGGCCACCAGGCCGGCGCAGTATTCCCGGTGGCCGCCGGCCAGCTCGTTCCAGACGATGACCATGGCGATGCAGCGGGCCAGGCCCACCAGGATAAGGCCCACCGCGTATTGAGGGTAGCCGGAGAGAAAGGTGATGGCCAGCAGAAACATCAACACCGGGCCCACGGCCCAGTTGAGAACCAGAGAGAGGGCCAGAATTTTGAACTGGCTGAAGACCCGGTGCAGTTCCTCGTATTTTACCCGGGCCAGGGGCGGGTACATCATCAGGATGAGGCCGATGGCGATGGGGATGTTGGTGGTGCCCACCGTGAACCGGTCGATGAACTTGGCGGTTCCCGGGATGAAGTAGCCCAGGAGCACCCCCAAGACCATGGCCAGGATGATCCACAGGGTGAGGAAGCGCTCCACAAACCCCAAACGTTTGGCAACCGTGCCGGCCATATCAGTTCCCCTAATTTAGATTTTTCGTAGATCCGTTTTATTCAGATATATTTTGGCTAAAGCGCGGGCTTGAGAGAACTCCCACCCCCATTCATGGCCGCGTCCTCGGCCTTGGCCTGCCGTTTTTTTTCCAGCCGGTCATGGAGCTGGGCCCTCAATGCCTGGGCCTCGGGATGGGGCTGGAGCATTTCCGTCAGGAGCTGGAGCTGCTTCTCTCCAGGACTCCCCGGGGGCACGCACAGGCGATAGTTCATCAAGAGCCCCTCCCGGCGGTCGGTGACCCAACCCAGGTGATACAGGTAACGCAGGTGGCGGGAGGCCTTGGATTGGGTGATGCCTAGAGCGCTGATGACATCGCAGACGCAAAGTTCTCCTCCCTCCAACAGGAGCCACAGGATCTTCAGGCGGGTCTCGTCCGCCAGGGACTTGAAAAACCGGGCTTGCGCTCTCATGTTAGTCTTATATATCCGGTTAAACAAATAAGTCAATATAAAAAAAGGCCGCCGTGAAACGCCGGAGAGGCCCTTCCTCAGGAACATTGACAGGCCGCGGCGCCCTCGGAGGCGGCTCCCTCCTTGCTCTGCCCCTTGGCTGCCAGCCACTGCGCCAACCGGTCCTTGAGGGCCTGGGCCTCGGGGCGGGAATCCAGGATCTCCGCCAGCAGTTTGAGCTGCTTGTCCTCCGGGCTGCCGGGGGCGACGCTGAGGCGGTAGTTCATCCAGACGCCCTCCCGGCGGTCGTTGACCCAGCCCAGGTGATAGAGGTAGCGCAGGTGCCGGGAGGCCTTGGACTGGGTGATGCCCAGGACCCCCATGATATCGCATACGCAGAGTTCCTCTCTCGCCATGAGCAGCCAGAGGATCTTCAGGCGGGTTTCGTCGGCCAGGGACTTGAAGAGGCGGGCTTCGCTTTTCATAGGTTTTTTGTAACCGGATAAACGCATGTTGTCAATGAAATTCTTTATGCCAAAAATCCGGAGAATTCCCCCAGGGCAGGGTCCGAATTCTTCCATGAGACCACCTGCCCTGGGTGTTTAAGAGATTCTCTTTTTAGCCGCCAGGGTTTTCGTTGGTGAAATAGGGCGGCGTGTACCAGTGGCTCATGGCCGGGTCATTGTCATACCAGCTTGGGGGAACCATACCCTGATCGACGTCCTGCGTCTGGTAAGCAACGGCGCCGGCCCTGGCCTCCCAGGCCGGCGAGGTGGCCGCGGAGCAGCCTGCCAGCCCCAGAAATAGAGCTGTCGCCAAGGCGATGAATCTGTTCATGGTGACCTCCTACGCTTGTTTTTTTGATTGCCGGAGAGAGTTAACCATTAATTAATCGGCTAACCGGGTATCCGGCTGTTAACATATTAAACCCAACCCGGAACCGAAATACGGCGCATTCCCGGAAGAATTTTGGCAAAAAAAAATATTAAACGATTTGAGTCACTTACTGGACTATCCGTCTTCCGGCGCTCTTTCATCTTCCATATGGGGAGATATAGAAGAAATTTTTAACCTTGGCGCGCCGGGTTTAGTCTCTGGGCGGTTTTATATTATTAAACCGGATAGCCGGATAACCATTTAAGTTGGAGGTGCATGATGAAGTTCCTGAAAAGAGCAGGTTTGCCGATTTTTCTGGTGGCGGTCTTGGGACTGAGCCTGGGAGCAGTCAACCCGGCCTGGGCCCGGGGCGGCGGCTGGGGCTGTATGAATGCCAATGTGACCCCGGAGCAGAGCGCCCAGCTCTTTGATCTCAAACAGCAGTTCATGAACGACACCGCCGGGCTGCGCAAACAGATGATGGTCAAGCGGACCGAGCTGGCGGCGTTGTGGCAGAGCGCAACGCCCGACCAAAACCAGATTCAGGCCAAGCAGCAAGAAGTCAATGCCTTGAGAGATCAGCTCCAGGCAAAGCGCATCGCTTTCCGGTCGCAGGCGCAAACGATTTGTCCCCAGGCCGGCATGGGCATGGGTCGCGGCGCGGGCCGCGGCATGGGTATGGCCATGGGACCGCGTGGCGGCTGGTAACGCCTTGCAAAGGGGAAAGGTTGCCGCCCCGTTATCCTTTCCCCTTCCCCACCTTCTCCCAACCCCAGGGTTGGGAGAAGGGCATCGGGGAGGCTGGAGGGGATTAATCTCCGGCCATCCCCTTAACCATTCTCAGGAGGAAACGTGATGAAAAGAATCGGCATGGTTATCAGCATGATTGGCATCTTCGTCCTAGTCCTCGCCGCCGCCTCGTGGGCCCAGCCCGGCATGGGGCCGGGAGGCGGCCAGGCCCGCGGTTGGGGCGCCGGCGATCCTTACAGCCGGATGTATAATCCCAAAACCGTGGAGACCCTGAGCGGCGAAGTGGTCAAGGTGGACAAATTCACCCCCGGCAGAAGAATGTCTTACGGGGTGCATTTCACCCTGAAGACCGAAAAAGAAACGATCCCGGTCCACCTGGGGCCCAGTTGGTACCTGGCAAACCAAGCCGTTACCATTGCCCCCGGAGATAAGGTGGAGGTCACCGGCTCCCGCATCTCCTATCAGGGCAATCCCACCATCATTGCCGCGGAAGTGAAAAAAGGCGGCCAGGTCCTGAAGCTGCGGGATGCCGCCGGGGTCCCGGCCTGGGCCGGCCAGGGCCGGCGGTAATCGGGCCATACATTAGCACAAACATCCTTGTGAATCAGGGTCGGTTGGAGTTCCAACCGACCCTGCCCCCAAGCCGGGCCGCAAGGGCGGGGCAAAATTAAATATCCCCCAAAGTTGACTTAAGACCGCCGGTTTCGGTTTTCTGTGGTGTTTATATATGATATATGTAGGTAACCGATTATACGCATTTTCATAGTCGAGAGGTAAAGTAACCATGAAAAAGCCCGGCGCCTTGTGGGTTGCAGCCATCGGGCTCTTAAGCCTGATGTTCCTCATCTCCTCATCGTGGGCCCAGAGCGGACGGCGCCTCCATTACAGCACGCTATTCAACCCGGGGACCGTGGGAACCGTATCCGGGGAAGTGGTGCGGGTGGAGCAGGCCCTCTCCGGCAGCGGGGCCGATTACTGCGTCCACGTCCTGCTCAAGACCCCGCAAGGCCAGGTGACCGCGATCCTGGCGCCCAAGGGTTATATGGCGGCACAGGGTCTTGCCATTGCCCCCAAAGACAAGGTGACGATCACCGGCTCCTTGATCTCCGTCCTGGGGAAACCCTTCATCCTGGCCATGGAGGTGGAGGGCGACCGCTCCATGAAACTCCGGGCAGCCGACGGCCGTCCGGTCTGGGCGGTGGGGGAGGATTGGCACGCGCGCTCAACCTCTCGGGAAACGACTGCTGCGGTGGGACCCATTGATACTGCGCCAATAAGGCAATGAGGGGCATAGCTATGCCTGCGAAAGCGGCGACGATCCCAAATTCCCAGGTTCATCCGGGACGGCGGCATTTCCTTAACCTCGACCTCGCGGTCAAGATCGCCGTTCCCCTGCTGTTGATCTTTTTACTGCTCATCGCCCTGCAAATGGAGACCTTCGGCTGGTATTCCCGGCTTTTCCGGCGCAATACCTACACGACCTTCCTGGGCTCGGTGGGGGCTTTTTATACCCTGGCCTTTCTGGCCATGCAAGCGGTGCGCACGGTGCTCTGGTGGCGCTACCGACCTTATCCCGTCCCGGCCAGCTCCTTGCCGCAGGTGACGGTGCTCATTCCCGCCTATAATGAAGGGGCCATGGTGGAAAAGGCCCTTTATTCGGTGGCCGGCGCCGACTACCCCAAAGACCGCCTGGAGATCATTTGCATCGACGACGGCTCCCGGGATGACACCTGGGACTATATCCGGCGGGCCCGGCAACGTTACCCGCACCTGATCCAGGCCATCCGGTTTACCAAGAACCGGGGGAAGCGGGAAGCCCTGTATGCTGGCTTTCTCCAGGGCCGGGGCGACTATTTTGTCACCGTGGATTCGGACAGCGTCATTGAAGCCGATACCCTCAAGCAGATTCTGGCCCCCCTGCTGCAAAACCCCAAAATCGGCGCGGTGGCGGGCAACGTCAAGGTTTACAACCGCACCGCCAATCTCCTGACCCGCATGGTATGGGTCAGATTCGTGCTCTCGTTCGACTTTCTCCGGGCCTCCCAGTCCATGTACGGCTTCGTGTTTTGCACCCCCGGGGCCCTGTCCGCCTACCGGCGGGAGGCCCTTGTCCCCATCCTGGACGAATGGCGCCGGCAGACTTTTCTGGGAGTGCGCTGCACCATCGGGGAGGACCGGGCTTTCACCAACCTGGTCCTGCGCCAGGGCTACGACACCGTGTACCAGCGCACCGCGGTGGTCTATACCACCGTGCCCGAGAACTACCGGGGCCTGTCCCGGATGTTCCTCAGGTGGGACCGCAGCAACTTCCGGGAATCACTGGTCCAGCTCTCCTATATGTTCGGCCGCTACCGGCCCCGGCGTCGTTTATTGCCCATCTTGGACTTTTTCGTGCGCGAGCTGGAGTTTCCCATGACCACCATCTTTCTGCCTCTGATGCTGGCGTCGTTCCTCTGCTGCCCCATCCTGATCGTGAAATTCGTCAGCGGCATGGCCCTGGTCTCCTTCTTTCTGAGCTTTTATTACCTGCGGCAAGAGCGGGATGCCGACTTCGTTTACGGGGTGGTTTACTCTTTTTATGCTTTTCTCTTTCTCAGGTGGGTCAAGCCATATGCTTTTCTCACCCTGCGGGACGGCCGCTGGTTGACGCGATAGCCGGACTATAAGCCGAAGGCCGGTTCCGAGCTGAACCGGGTTGGGGGAATAATCTGGGGTACGATGAATGCAAAGGAATCTGCTTATCTGCCTCCTGGTCTTTTCCCTGGCCCTCAATCTCGGGGGGTTGGCCACCTTCGCCTACCTGCGCCATTATAGCCGGGATTTCCCGAGGCAGCCGCGGCCGCCGCAATTCTTCCGGGAAATGTGGGGGCCCCTTAACTTGGAGCCGGGGCAAAAACAGGCTTTGGAGAGCCTGTTTCCCGAGCATCACCGCCGGGTTCGGGACCTGCGGGCCGAATTGGCCCGGAAAAGAATGGAATTATTTGAAGTATTCAGGGAGGGAGCGGCGGCCTGGCCGGAGGTTCAGGAAAAGGTGCGGGAGGTAAGCAACTTGCAGGGGAAGTTAGAGGAAGAGGTGCTGCGCTTCTCCCTGGCCTTCCAGGAACGCCTGCGAGCGGAGCAGAGAGCCGCATTCATCGCCCTCATGGAGCGTCGCCTGCCCGGAGTCCCGGAGGGCAAAGGACGGATGGGTCCCAAGTGGAAGAAAGACATGGGGGGCGGCCGCGTCAGGCTGGTGGATCCTGCGCTCCCTAAATAGAGGGTTGATACTGCGCTTATACAAGCGATTTTCTCAAGATGGAGGTAACGGCTTTGCGTGGCACGATAATTTTGACGACCCTTTATACCCTTATCCTGCCCGGCTGCGCCCTGTTGCAGCCCACCGAACCCTTCAGCCCGGTGCCGGTTACAGAGGCCGTCGGCATCGCGGCCCCGGCGCCGTCGCAACCAACCCCGGCCAAAGAAGAAGAAGTCCCGGAGGCCTTAAGCCTTGATCGTGCCTTAGAGATCGCCCTGAAGAACAATCCGGAAGTGGCCGCCACCCGGTGGGACGTCTCGGCGGCGGGAGCGAAGCTGGATCAGGCCAAAGCGGCCCGCTGGCCCACTCTGACCTACGAAGGCAGCTATCTCAAATACCTCAATTCCCGGCCGTTGTTTGAAGCCCGGTACAACGGCGAAAGAAGACTGTTCACCAAACAAATTAGCCGGGGCGATGTTATTCTGAAGCTGCCCCTGTTCACCGGCGGGCGCATTATTAATGAAATCAAGGCTGCGGAACTGTTCCGCCTGGCGGAGCAGAACCGCCTTTCCCGGACCCGGGATGAGCTGGTATTCAACGTCTCCAGCACCTTCTACGGCATCCTCAGCCAGGAAAAGGTGATCGACTCGGTGAGGTTTTCCCTGCAGGCCATGCAGGAGCAGCGGCAGAAGATGGCCAAGATGGTGGAAGTGGCCAAGGCGGCCCGGGTGGACCTGCTGCGCACCGAGGTGCGGGTGGCGGACCTGGAGCAGAGCCTGGAGAAAGAGACCAACCTCCTGGAGATTCAAAAGCGGCTCCTGGCCAACCTGATGGGTCTGGATTTCGACCGGGCGCAGTTGAAATTTGCCGGGAAACTCACTTTTGAAAAAGTGGGCTACCGGCCGGAGCAACTGGTGCGCAGGGCCCTGGCGCAGCGCCCCGATTTCCTGGCGGCCAAAGAGCGGCTGAAAAGCCAGGCCCGGCGGGTGGACGCGGCCCGGGCGGGACATTACCCCAACATCAACCTGGTGGGGGCTTACGGTTATCGGGGCACCGGCTTCGTAGACGTGTTTGACGACCGGGACCCCAAACATGCTACTACTCGTGGGCCGTTTTATGACGACGACGGCAGCGTCGGCGTGATCCTCACCCTGCCGCTTTTTGAAGGCGGGCGCATCTCCGCCAAGGTGAGGGAAGAAATCTCCGCCCTGGCCGCGGCCCAGGAGCGGCTGCGCAAGCTCAACCTCCAGGTCTGCCAGGAGGTGGAGACCGCCGTCCTGGACGTGGATTCCAGCAGCGCCCGGGTCAGGGCCACGGAAAAGGCCCTGGAGCAGGCCCGGGAGAGTCTGCGCATCGAGACCCTGAAATACAACCTGGGAGCCGGCACCGTCACCGACGTGCTGGATGCGCAGACGGCCCTGCTGGTGACTGAAACCACCTATTACCGCGCCCTGGCGGACTTCCGCACCGCCCTGGCCCGGCTCAATTTGGCGGTGGGGGGGAATCTTTCATGAACAGGCCGGTCATGGTTCTGGCAAGTCTATTGGCTACAGCAATAACCTTTCTCGGCGCCTGGCCGGCCTGCAGCCAGGAGAAGGGTAAAGAAGAGGTGCAAACAGGCAAGCCGCTTCCCCTGGTGGCCGTCCAGAAGGCGCAGATCACGCCCCTCTCCCGCACCCTAGAACTGACGGGCACCGCGGCGCCCACCCGCCAAGCGCGCCTGGCCTCCCCCGGCGAAGGGCCTATCCAGAATTGCCGGGTGCGGGAGGGCGACCGGGTAAAGCGCGGGGAACGGCTGGTGACCATCGGCCGCTCCGGCGCGGCCGCGGCTCAGGTGACCGCGATGGCGGAATCCGTGAAAGAGCAGGAAGCCGAGCTGAACCGCACCAAAATCCTGGTGCAGAGCGGGGCGGTGCCGGGCTCCCAGTTGGACACGGCCCGGGCCAAATATGAGGGCGCCCGGGCGCTCCTGGCCAAGGCCCGGGAGAGCGCCGGCGACTACTCGGTGGCCGCCCCCTGGGACGGCGTGGTCTCCAAGGTGCTGGTGAAGGACGGGGATTTCGTGGCCCCGCGCGCCCCCTTGGTGGAGATGTACGACCCCCACAGCCTGGTGATTCGCCTGGCCGTGCCCGAGGCCCAAGCCACCGAGGTATTCAATGGCACGCCGGTGCAGGTCCAGATGGACGCCTATCCGGGCAAGACTTTTACGGGCAAAATCAGCCTGGTGTACCCGGACCTGGACACCCGCATGCGCACCCGCACCGCGGAAGCGAAACTGGACGCCCCGGTGGCCCTGATTCCCGGCATGTTCGCCCGCCTGAAGCTGGCCCTGCAGACTGAAACCGAGGCGGTGGCGGTTCCCGGCGATGCGGTGCTGGTCCTGCCCAACGGCGAGAAGGTGGCGTATGTCCTGAAAGAGGGGAAGGCTCAGCGGCGGGCGGTGCAAACCGGCCTGGAGGCGGGCGGCCAGGTGCAGATCGTTTCCGGAATTCAACCGGGAGAAATGGTGGTGACTGCGGGCAATGAAAAGCTCAAAGACGGCATGGAAGTGAAAGTCCAGGGAGGACCAGGTAAATGAAAATAACCACTTATGCCGTCCGGCGGCGCATCGCCGCGGCAGTCATCACCATTGCTCTGGTGGTTCTGGGAATTTACAGCTTTATTCTTCTGCCGGTCAATTTTCTTCCGGACATCACTTATCCTTTAATCAAGGTGCACATCTGGTGGCGGGGCGCCACCCCGGAGGAGATCGGCACCAACATCGCCGACCCCCTGGAGCGTCAGATGGCCATGGTGGACAACCTGGACTACCTGGAGTCCTCTTCCATCGAAGGCATGTACACCCTGTTGGCCAACTTCAAATACGGGGTCAACGTGGACGTGGCCTACCAGGACGCCCTGGCGGCCATGGCCCGGGCGGCCCGGCAGCTCCCCAAGGACATCGACCCGCCCTTGATTATGAAAGCGGACCCCTCCCAGTTGCCGGTGGTGCAGCTCACCATCAGCTCCGACCGCTGGGATTTAACCAAGCTGCGCACCTGGACGGAAAACTGGCTGCAATATCAATTGCAGGCGGTTCCAGGAGTGGCGGGCACCGACATCGTCGGCGGCCTGAAGCGGGAGATCAGGGTGCACCTGGACCCCAACGCCATAGAGAAATACAACCTCACCTTACCGGGGGTGATAAAAAGGCTCCAGGAGGAGAACCTTGAACAGTTCGGCGGCCGGGTGACCGTGGGCCGCCGGGAATTCATCGCCCGCACCATGGGCGAATACCGCACCCTGGACGACATCCGCAAAGTGGTCCTGGCCAACGGGGGGGCCGGCAAAATCTACCTCAAGGACGTGGGCCAGGTGGAAGACGCCCACGAGGAGGTCCGGGTCGTCACCCGCCTGGGAGGCAAACCCACCGTCAAGTTGAGCGTCCTCAAGCAGGCGGACGCCAACACCGTGGAAGTGGCCCGGGCGGTGAACCGGCGGCTCGAGCAGCTTAAGCCCGCCATCCCGGCCGATGTCCGGCTGGGGATGGTGGAAAACCAGGCGGACTATGTCACCGCGGCCTTGAACGGGGTGCGCAACGCCGCCATCGAAGCCTCAATTCTGGTTATCGTCATCATTTATCTATTTCTGGGAAGCTGGCGTCATGCCCTGGTGATGCTGTTGGTGCTCCCCCTCACCCTGATCCTGAACTTTGCCCTCATGCAACTGGGCGGCTTTTCCCTCAACATCTTTTCCCTGGGCGGCCTGGTGGTGGCCATCGGCGTGGTGCTGGACAACTCCATTGTAGTGTTGGAGAACATCACCCGCCTCAGACACCTCAATCGGGAGCAGTCGGCGGAAGAGGTGGCCGAATTGGGGACTGCCGAAGTGGGGTCGGCCATCCTGGCCGCCACCCTTTCCTTCCTGGCCCTGTTTGTGCCCTTTCTCCTGGTGCCAGGGCTTACCAGCCTACTTTTCCGGGAACTGATCCTGGTCATCGCCGGCATTGTCTGCGTGAGCCTGCTGGTAGCCATTACCCTGACCCCCCTGCTCACCGCTCTGCTCACGGGCAGGCGGGTGGAATCACATGAGCAGGGCCGTTTCGCCCGGTTCTTCGCCTGGGTGACGGATGGGTACGGGCGCCTGTTGGAGCTTGCTCTGGGGCATCGCCTGGCCGTAATTGGTGGTTTTGTCTTGCTGCTGGCGGGCGCGGTAGTCTTGTTTCCCTATCTTGGCAGCGAGTTTTTGCCGCGCATGGATGACGGCCGGGTCATGGTGAAGGTCAAGCTCCCCACCGGTGCGGCCCTCACCGAAACCAGCAAGATCTTGAGCCGGGTGGAAGAAAAACTTACGGGCGATCCCCTGGTGGAAAGTTACGTCACCATGGCGGGCGGCAAGGTCTGGGGGCTGGCCACCTATGAAATCGCCAACGAGGGGCAGGTGGATATCCAGTTGGTGCCCCGCCAGGCGCGGAAAATCGGCACCAAGGCTTATATTGCGCAGTTGCAAAAGACCCTGGCGCCCATCGCCATGCCCGGGGCCAAGCCCATGGTCATGCAGCCGCCGGTCAAAGGGATTCGCAAACTGGGGGACGCGGATATCGAAGTCAAAATCAAGGGCCAAGAATTGGATAAACTCTTTGAGCTGGCCCGGAAAACCTCGGAGTCCATGAACCAGCTGGCCCATTTCACCAACGTCTATGTCTCCATGGACATGACCAAGCCCGAGTACCAGGTGGAGGTGGACCGGGTCCGGGCTGCGGAGTTGGGGATTTCGGTGGTGGACGTGGCCTCCTCGGTGCGCTCCCTGATCAGCGGCCAGGTGGCCACCCGTTACCGGGAAGGCGACTATTTTTACAATATCCGGGTGATGATCCCAGAACAGCACTTCACCTCCAAGCAGGAGGTGGAGAACCTGGTGCTGAGTTGCGCCCAGGGGGGCTATTTGCGGCTCAAGGATGTGGCCCGGGTGATCCCTGCGGTGGGACCGGTGGAAATCGCCCGGGAGGATCAGGTAAAAGAGGTCATCGTCCGGGGGGACGCCGCGGGAGTGAGCGTGGGCCAGGCCCTGAGCGAACTGAAAGAGGCCGTGAATAAGATGACTCTGCCGGTGGGCTATGAGATCTCCTATGGCGGCCAGGCCCAGATGATGGCGGAGATGCAACATTCGGTAATCTATATCCTGGCCTTCGCCCTGTTCTTTGCCTTCGTGGTGCTGGCGGTGCAGTTCAACAGCCTGAAGCTGCCGGCCCTGATTCTCGGGTCCGTGCCCTTTTGCCTGGCGGGCATGGTCTATACTCTGTTCCTCACCGGGCTGCCGGTGGGCGCCACGGTCATCATCGGTGTCCTCATCGTGGTGGCCGCCACCGTCAATGAAGGGGTGCTCCTGCTCACTTTCGCCGAGGAATTGCGGCAACACGATAATCTTGCGCCTCTGCAGGCGGTGATCAGCGCCGCCAGGATCCGCCTCCGGCCCCGGCTGATGATCGCCCTGGCCATCATCTTCGGCTTCCTCCCCCTGGCCCTGAACCTGGAGGAGGGCGGCGAAATGCTGCAGCCCATGGCCGCCGGTGCCATCGGCGGGCTGGCCCTGGGCCTGTTCGTGGCCTTGTTTCTAATGCCGTGTCTCTATATGATGTTCAGCAAAGGAGGGATAAAGGAGCCGGCCACAGGTGAATGAGCCGAAACCCCGTGATCCTGCCACCTTGGAGATATTCCTTGCTTTTCTCCATCTGGGTCTTACCGCGTTCGGCGGCCTGGCCATGGTGGAGCCCATCCGCCGCCGGGTGGTGGCGAAAGGCTGGCTGAGCCAGGGGGAATTTCTGGATGGGGTGGCGCTGTGCCAGGTGGTGCCGGGGGCCACGGTAGTGCAGTTGGCTGCTTATGTGGGCTACCGCTTGCAAGGGGTTTTGGGATCCCTGGCCGCGGCCGCCGGGTTTATCCTGCCGGCCTTCGGCCTGATGCTGCTCCTTTCTTATCTCTATTTCCGCTTTGGCGACCTTCCCTGGGTGGAGTCCCTGTCCAGGGGACTGGGGGCGGTGGTCATCGCCCTGCTGTTGCAGGCTTTATGGCGGCTGGGGCAGGCGGTCCGGCGGCATTGGATCGATCCTGTCATTGCCTTGCTGACCCTGGCCGCGTTTTGGCTGCGGGTCAACTATCTTGTGGTCATCCTGGGCGCGGGCCTGGTGCGCCTGCTCCTCACCCGCTGGCTTCCCCACGCCGACCCCGAACCTCCCCGTCCTGTGGCCGCCTCCACTCCACGCTGGGGGAAAACCCTGGTCCAGGTGGCTGTCGTCCTGGCGGGGCTGGCGCTGGCGGTGGCGGGACTCTGGCGCTTCTCTTCCCAGGTGGGCCTGATGAGCCTCATCTTTCTCAAGATCGGAGTGATCAGCTTCGGCGGCGGCTATGTCATGATTCCCATTCTCCAGTGGGAGATGGTGGACCGCCTGGCCTGGCTCACGCTGCGGCAGTTCCTGGACGGCATTCTCCTGGGCTTCGTCACTCCGGGCCCCATCATCATCCTGGCCACCTTTGTGGGGTACTGGGTGGCCGGCCTGCCGGGAGCGGTAACCGCCACTATCTCCATATTTCTCCCGCCCATCCTGATCATCGTCTTCCTGACCCCGTATTATCAGCGCCTCAGGGAAGCCCGCTGGATGCGCCCGGTGATCCAGGGGATCCTGGCCGCCCTGGTGGGAATGCTGATCCTGGTGCTGCTGCAGATGGGCCGGGCGACCCTCCAGGACCTGCCGGCCTGGGCCATCATGGCGGGCGCCAGCCTGGCCTTGATTTACTTCGAGATTAACCTTATCTGGGTGGTGGTTGCCGCCGCCGGTTTTTCTCTTTGGATTTATTGAATGAGCAAGAGTGGTTGCGCTACCACGGTTAAATAGATGAAAGGAGTGGCACCGGCGATGACTCAGGTAACCTGGCGCCGGGAACTGACTCTGGCGGTTGGCCTTCTGGGCCTGGCCGTGATTCTGGGGTTTATGTTCCATTGGCCCCTGGTGCAGATGTCCTTTCGGGGAAACCTGATCGCACTGCTCGATCAGAAACGTCAGGAACGTCGGGAGGTGCAATTCCAAGGTGTAAAGACTTTGGAGTTGGCGCAGGCTTATCAAACCTGGCAAGAAAAGAAAGCCCTCTTCGTGGATGCCCGCAAGGCCGAAGAATATCAAGAGTTGCACGTGCAGGGAGCCGTAAATGTCCCTCCGGAAACGTGGGCGGAGCTTCCATCTTCGGAATTGATAAAGATGGATAGAGCGCGAGAGCTGGTGGTCTATTGCAGCCAGGAAAGCTGCGACGACGCCCTCAAGCTGGCCAAGAAACTGAAGGCGGCTGGTTTTAACCGGGTGCTGGCCTTTACTGGGGGCTTCCGGGCCTGGGACGAAGCCGGCTACCCGGCGGACACCGGTCGATAAGTGAAAAGGGGGGAAGATTTGCCGGCCTCAGTTATGCGGTTATTTTCTTCGGTGGTCGGTCTTTCCCTGGGCGGGCTTTTCGTCTATGCGGGTGTCCAGAAGCACCTGGCCCCCTATGAGTTCGCCGAAGCCATCCTGGCGTATCAACTGCTGCCCTCAGCTCTGGTGGGGCTGATGGCCGCAACCCTGCCCTGGGTGGAGATGGTTTCCGGCTTCTCCATGGTCCTGGGATGCCTCCTGGGAGGCCGCCGGTTCTCCAACCCTTTTCCGGTAGGAGGCATACTCCGGCGCAGCGCCCTCCTGCTGATCTTGGGCCAATCGCTCCTGTTTGTCGCCGTGCTGCTTATCACCATGGCTCGGGGCCTGAAAATTGATTGCGGCTGCGGCCTTTTCTTCCAACGCCAGGTGGGGCCGGCGGCTCTTCTGGAAGACGGCCTCTTTCTGCTGCTGACCGGGTTGCTCTATTGGCGCGAGCGCCAGTGACCGCTCAAGGAGGTGAGGCGGTTCACCCCCCGGACCACTCGCTCTGAAGAGGGTAAAAACCTGCCTTGGCCACGCGGTCCAAGTAGCAGCGCACGCCTGTCATTTCGCCGTCCGGCCTATATTCCAGAGGCGGGACGGTGCCCTTGTTGGGAATTCCAGCTTTCCTTTCAGAATCCTTCGGCCAATTTTTCCAGAAAAATTACCTTAAGGCTTGACATTCGCTTATGCGGATATATAAATTGATTTTAGGAGGCTGTTATGATTTTCGGAATCTATTTTATCACCGGTTTGCTGGCTGGTATCATCGGGGGGCTTTTGGGCACCGGCGGTTGCGCCTTAATGATGCCGGTCATCCGTTTCGGCTTCCACTTCGATCCCGCCTTGGCGGTGGGAACCACCTTGACCGCGGTGGTCTTCACCGCCACATCCGGCGCCATCCAACACTGGCGCATGAAAAACGTCGATACGCAAACCGCTTTCTTAACCGGTTACGCCGGTGTCCTGGGGGTGATCATAGGCTCCATCATCTTCGGCTATATCAAAGATTATGGCGCAGTGATCGATCTGATCATCGGCATAGCTTTTATTGTGGTATCAGTGCGCATGCTGTACGAAGGCCTCTTCCTTAAAACCCCTCCGACCCAACCTGCGCCGGAAATCCCGGGTCTGCCTCTGTCCAAGAATGTCCTGGGTTCCGTTATCGGCGCGCTCACCGGCATCATCGGCCTGGGGGGCGGCTATGCTCTGGTGCCCGCTTATATCTATTTTCTCAAAGCCCCGGTGAAATTGGCCATCGGCACCTCTATGGCCGCCTTCGTCTGGATGGCGCTGATTGGAGCGATCTTTAAATTTTACCAGGGAGTGGTGGATATTCCGGTGGCGGCGGCCTTGGGAGTCGGCGCCCTGGCTGGAGCCATCATCGGGGCCAAACTGGTGGCCAAAATCAGGCCCAACATTTTAAAAGCCCTTTTTGGGTTCCTGTTCTTTTATGTCTCGCTGAAATATATCCTGATCTACTTTGGCATCTCGATATGATATGCGGAGAGATGGTGATGAAGAAGCAAACGGCAGGGGGGGGAAGGCCCCTGTTCGTGGTAAGGTAATTTTGCAACTCAGCCCAAATGGGATTTCAATCCCAGGTTTTTCTGTTGCTCCAACCGCTTGATCAATTCCTTGAGCAATTTGAGCGCCTCTTCCCCGTCCTGATCCATAACCGCGCTCTGCATCCGGATAAATTCGCTCTCAGTTACACCCACTATTAGGCTTTTCTCCATGGCGGGACCTCCGGGTTAACGACGAGCATTATTTTTTCGGATTTCGCTTGGTTCTCGGGGGGATTGGAGCAATCGTTATCCCTTCTTTTCCTCCAGTCCTGGCAATTGGGGCCAAGCCAGTCTGTTCCAACTGTCCCCCCATCTTCTCCAGGCGACGCGGCTTGAGAATTTGTAATTAAGGTATTATATATATAATTGGTTATAGGCGAATGCTGTTTTTGATGAAGAGATGCCCCTTGGACAAACGAGCGCGGATGCGGATCGCCGGGGCGGTCTGCCTTATGGCCTGGCTGGCCTTGGGAGGCGGCGGGTGCAGTGGAGAGCCGAACCAGGTCACGGTGGATTTTTCCAAGACTCTGCCCGTGGCCCGGCCCCCGCAACCTTCCGGCGAGGCGGGGGCCCTCCGGGGGGCGGTGGCGGCTATGATCTCCCCCCGGGAGACCTTTATCCACTACCGGCAGCTCCTGGATTACCTGGCCCGCAAGTCGGGGAAAAACCTGGTTTTCGTGCAGCGCAAGACCTATGGGGAGATCAGTGAGCTTCTGGACAAGGGCGAGATCGACCTGGCCTTCATCTGCTCGGGCCCCTATGCCTCCACCAAAGCCCGGTACGGCTTCGTTCCCCTGGCGGTCCCGGAGGTCCAGGGAAGCACTTTTTACCGGTCCTATCTAATTGTCAACCGCAACAGCCCCTTTCACCAGCTTCAGGACCTGAAGGGGAAGACCTTTGCTTTCACCGACCCCGACTCCAACACCGGCAAGCTAGTTCCCACCTTCTGGCTGGCAGAACTGCAGCAGCGGCCGGAAACCTTTTTCGGGCAAATCCTTTACACTTACAGCCATGACAACTCCATCCTGGCGGTGGCCCGGGGCCTGGTGGCGGGCGCGGCGGTGGATGGGCTGGTATGGGAATATTATCAGGCCACCAACCCCGTTTTCACTTCCAAAACCCAAATCATCAAAAAGTCCGAGGCCTACGGCATCCCCCCCCTGGTGGCTTCCCGCCACCTTCCAGCAGCAGCGCGGGAACGCCTTCAACAGGCCTTGTTCAATATGCACCGGGACCCGGAAGGCAGAAAAATCCTGGCCGGGCTCCTGATTGACCGCTTCCTTCCCCTGGAGGAAGAGTGGTATGAGCCGATCCGTTCCATGCAACGGAACCTGGCGCATCTCAAGGAGATGCCACATGCTCCTGAGCCTTAAAAGCAAGCTTCTGGCCACCATCTCGGCCATCGTCATCCTTACCGGCCTGGCCATTGCCGGCATCGTCACCCAGAGATACAGCGGCGCCCTGCGCCAGGAGATGATGGGCCAGGCGGAGAACCTGGCCCACGGCATCGCCCTGGATGCCGCCGACCGGATTCTCATCAACGACCTGGTGGGGCTGCAGAAGATGCTGGACCAACAAAGCCGCATTCACCCTGCCGTGGTCTATCTGTTTATCCTCAAGGAAGGGCAGGTTTTGGCCCACACTTTCGACCAGGGTGTGCCTGCCGGCCTGCTGGAGGTCAACCGGCCAGTTTCCATGGTTCAGGCCGGCTTCCGGCAGATCGTCTCCACCAAAGGGGACCGCTACCTGGATACCGCTTTACCCATCTTCGAAGGCAAGGCGGGAATTTTACGCCTGGGTTTTTCCGACAGCCTTTACCGCCACCAGTTGGTCAAGCTGTGGGTGGAGATAGGTGCAATAACCCTGGGGGTCCTGGTATTGGCGCTGTTGGGAGGTCTTTTATTTGTCCGGCGTATCACCAGGCCAATGGCGGCGCTGGTGGCGGCCACCCGGGAGATCGACCGGGGGGCGTCCCATGTCCGGGTGGCAGTGGAAGGCAAGGATGAAATTGCCGCCTTGTCGGCTTCCTTCAACCAAATGGTGTCCCGCCAGGAAGAATACACCCGCCGCCTGGAAGAGCAGACCCTGGAACTGGAGCGGGCTTACGGCCAGGCTCGGGCCGCCTGCCAAATCGTGCAGGAGGTGGGGGCGCTATATACCCTGAAAGACATGGGCGCCTTTCTGCTGAAAAAACTCCGGGACACCCTCCTTTGCCCCCACATTGCCATGATGGTCCTGAACGGCTCCCAGGATACGGTCTTTGTGTTGTCCGAGGGGGAGAACGTCACCGTTTTCAGAGACCCCCAGGTGGTTCAGGCGGCCCGGGGCGCCCTGGAGGGCTTGAATGGCAGCAGTTCGTCCCAGAAACTCTCGCCAACCCTTCTGGGCATGGTCCCAGATTTTTCCCCTGCGGAGGACCAGGCCATCATTCCCTTCACGGACAGCCACATCCGGGGCGCGGCTGTTATCGCCTGTCCGGAAGGCTTACGCGGCAACTCTGAACAGATTAGGTGGGCAGGTCTGGTTCTGAAACAAAATGCCGGGGCTTTGGGAAGGGCCATTTTGCATGAAGAGGAGATGGACAACCTGAAAGGCCGGGTGGAGGCCCAAGCCGGCTTCGGCGAGCTCGTCGGCAAAGACCCCAAGATGCAGGTGGTGTACAAGCTCATCGAAGACGTGGCCTCCTCCGACGCCACCGTTCTGATCCAGGGCGAAAGCGGCACCGGCAAGGAACTAATCGCCCGGGCCATCCACCGCTTGAGCTCCCGTCAGGCCAAACCCTTGGTGGTGATCAACTGTTCGGCGTACCCCGCTGCTTTGCTGGAAAGCGAACTCTTCGGACATGAAAAGGGGGCCTTTACCGGCGCGACCCGTCAAAAGCCGGGGCGTTTCGAGCAGGCCGACGGGGGCACGGTCTTCTTGGACGAGATTGGCGAGATTCCCCCGCCCGCCCAAATTAAACTGCTGCGGGTGCTGCAAACCCGAAAGTTTGAGCGGGTGGGAGGGGAAAAAACCCTGACTGTGGACCTCCGCGTCCTGGCGGCCACCAATAAAGACTTGATGCAGGAGGTGGCCCGGGGGAGTTTCAGAGAGGACCTGTTCTATCGGATCAACGTCATCCCCATTATGCTGCCGCCCTTACGGGACCGCAGAAATGATATCCCCTTGCTGGCCCTCCACTTCCTCCGGCGTTTCGCCCGGGAGCGGGGCAAGGACCTTCGGGAGATCAGTTCCGGAGCCATGCGGCTGCTACTGGATTATTCCTGGCCGGGGAACGTCAGAGAACTGGAAAACTCCATTGAACACGCCGTGGTCCTGGCCAAAGGGAGCCAGTTGGAGGTCTGGGATCTGCCCTCCACCATCCACCGTCCCTCTTCCAGCTTACCCCCGACTATGGCCGACCAGGAGCTTAATCTGTTGCTGAGAATTTTGGAAGAATGCGGCTGGAATAAAAAACTGGCGGCCCAGCGCCTGGGAATCAGCCGCAGCACCGTATATGCCATTCTCAAGAGACATAAGATCTCCAAGTCAAACTCTACCACTCACTGAAACAGGGGAGTTCCAGGAAAATTTCCCGAGGGCGTCGCGTGTCCACCCCCCCCAGCCAGTGTCTGGTTTTCCGACACAGATAATTAGCTGGTTTTGTTTATAATTAAGCTTTGTGTATAAATAGTGTCGGCATCATCATGCCCTCATAAGAGCAAAAATAGCTGAAATTACCGATAGTTCCTCATCTTGGAAGCCCTCCTTTGAGACCCTCTGGGTCCATCATCTTTTTCCTGAACAAATTACCAAATAATTAAAGCTACTTATAGTGTGGCATAAACCTTGCCAAGGATTTTCTCAAAGTTCTTAGGGATTCTTAGGGATCAAGGTCCATGAAAAAACCGGGTGTGCTGGTGGTGGCCGGCGACAGGAAACATGGCCATGAAGTCTATTCATTGCTGCAAGACCTGGATTATGACGCCACCCTCATCTACTCCCTTAAAGACCTGGAGCAGGAGCTGCAAGGGGGCCCGGAGGTGGCAGTGCTCCTGGATTTGGATTCCCTGCCTGTAAGTACCCGGTTTCTCCGGGGTTTGAGAAAGACCCACCCCCATCTTCACCTGCTGGGGATTTCTGAGCTGTCGTATCACCCTGGATTAGAGGAAGTAATCGGCTCCTACCTCCTCGCCTGTCTGGTTAAGCCCCTGGATGTGGAGGAACTCTGTTTCTGGTTGAAAAGCATCGGCGAACATTTGGCCAACCCGGGGAGAGAGGTCGAAGAATGAACCGGTTCAACCTCACAAAGTTTTAGGGAGGATCTGGAAATGAAAAAACTGGTTATTTTAGGGCATGGGACCGGCGGCACCATCATCGCCACCAAGATGCGCCAGAGACTGCCCGAGTCCCAGTGGGAGATCACGGTCATTGACAAGGACTGGGTGCATCATTACCAGCCTGGTTGGCTCTTCATCCCTTTCGGCATCTACACCAAGGAAGACTGTGTCAAACCCCGGAGCAAGTTTGTCCCGGCCGGGGTCAACCTGGTGCTGGATGAGATCTTGGGGATCGACCCGGAAAAGAAAGAGGTCAAGACCAAACGGGAGACCTTTCCTTATGATTTTCTGGTGATCGCCACCGGCTGCCGCATCGTTCCCGAAGAGGTGGAAGGCCTGACCGAGGGCTGGGGTCGGGACATCCATAATTTTTACACCCTGGAAGGCGCCCTGGCCCTCCGGGAGAAGATGAAGTACTTCGATAAGGGCCGGGTGGTGGTGAACATCGCCGAACTGCCCTTCAAGTGCCCGGTGGCGCCCCTGGAGTTTTCTTTCATGTCGGACTGGTTCTTCGACATCAACGGCGTCCGGGACAAGATCGAGATCGAACTGGTGACGCCCCTGGCCGCGGCTTTCACCAAGCCGGTGGCCGCGGAAATCCTGGGCAATATTTGCCGAGAAAAGAACATCAAGGTGACGCCCAACTTCCAGTTGGCCCAGGTGGACTCGGAGAAAAGGGTCATCAAATCTTACGGGGGCGAGGAAGTCCCCTACGATCTGCTGGTCTCCATTCCGCCCAATTTTGGGGCCCAGTGCGTCATCGACAGCGGCATGGGCGACCCCATGGGCTACATGGAAACTGATAATTTTACCCTGAGGGCCAAGAATTACGATGCCATCTATGTCATCGGCGACGCCGCCAACGTTCCCACCTCCAAGGCCGGAGCCGTGGCCCACTACGAAGCCGACGTGGTGGCGGACAACCTGATACGGGAGATCGACGGGCAGCCGCCCCGGCCGGACTACGACGGTCACGCCACCTGAATGGTGGTGACGGGTTACGAGAAGGGGTCCCTTCTCGACTTTAATTACAAAATCGAACCCCTCCCGGGCAAATTTCCCTTCCCGGGCATCGGCCCCCTGGATCTTCTGGGGGTCAGCTTCTCCAACTACGTCGGCAAGATGATGTTCCGGTGGGTCTATTACAATCTGATGCTTAAGGGGAGCCACCTGCCCCTGGAGTCCCAGTTCGTCCTGGCCGGCAAGGTGCGGGGCATCCTGTCGCCGGACATTGAAATGCCGCTCCGGCAAAGGAGGCGGCCATGAGCCTTGAGGAACAGATCCTGGAGCGCTTGGCCAAGATCGAGGAGAAGCTGGAGCGGGGCGCGGCCTTCCAGGAACAGATGGGAAATTTCGCCCGAACCTGGGAGAGCTGGGGGGACCTGGGGCGGGACCTGTCCCTCTTGGTGGACCCCGGCGTCCGTCTGCTCACCGAGGAACTGGCCGAAGTGGAGACGGGGTTCCAACTGGAGGACGTCCTCTATCTGTTAAAAAGGCTTCTCCTCAGTTTCCGGCATCTTGCTTGGTCTCTGGAGCAATTGGAAAACCTCATCGACTGGTGGCAGGACATGGAGCCCCTGCTGAAGATCGGGGTGCCGCATCTCATAGACAAGCTGGACGACCTGGAGCAGAAGGGCATCTTCCGCATCAATCGCGCCGTCCTCAACATGTACGCTAAGCTCGCTTCGGCTTATTCGCCCGAGGATATCGAGGTGATCGGCGACGGCTTCGTGCGCATGCACGGCATCGTCAGGAAGTTTTCCGATCCCGTGGTCATTCAATCCATTGAGGCCGTGGTTGATATGTACGCCAAACTTGCCTCGGTTTATAAACCTGAGGACATCGAGTCCATCGGCGACGGCTTCGTGCGCATGCACGGCGTGGTCAAGAAATTCGCCGATCCGCGGGTTATCGATTTCATCAACCGTCTTTCCGACGTGCCGGCCGAGGTGAACCTGGAGGAAGCCAGGCCGGTGGGCCCCTTCGGGTTGATGTTCCGGATGATGGGGAGGGAGAGCAGGCAGGGCCTGGGCGTGGTATTGGAGCTGACCAAGGCCTTGGGCAAAGTCCAATCCGGCAACGGCCACCGCGGCCAGCCGGTTAGTCAAGGCGGTTAAAAGATTTCGGCGCCAGAAAAGGAGGCCCTCATGGCAAAGGATTTACCCGCGGAAGACCCCTTGATCCGCATGCAGCGGGACCTCAAGCGGGCTTTGCAGAAAAACCCCCAGGACCTCAAATGGGGTATGGTCATCGACATCGCCAAATGCATCGGCTGCCACGCCTGCACCATCGCCTGCGTGGCGGAGAACAAGCTGCCGCCGGGGGTGGTGTACCGGGTGGTGCTGGAGGAATCGACCGGGCACTACCCCTATGTGTGGCGGCGTTTCACTCCCCGCCCCTGCCTCCACTGCCAGAACCCGCCCTGCGTCAAGGCCTGTCCGGTCACCGCCACCTGGAAAACCGAGCAGGGGGCGGTGATCGTGGACTACAACCGCTGCATCGGCTGCCGCTACTGCCTAGTGGCCTGCCCCTATGCGGCCCGCACCTCGGATTTCGGGGAGTGGTATACCGCCGAGACCGCGGAGTTGCCTGGCAAACTCTACGGCCAAAAGGCCGCGGCCAACGGCTATGAAGCCCACCCCTCCGCGGAATACGGCAAGAAGTGGCCGGACCGGGACCACGACTCGCCGGTGGGCAACGCCCGCAAGTGCCACTTCTGCCTGCACCGCCTCAAGGTGGGCATGCTGCCGGCCTGCACCACCTCGTGCATCGGCCGGGCCACCATCTTCGGGGACCGCACCGACCCCCACAGCCTGGTGTACGAAATGATCGGCTCCCCCCGGGTGTACGTCCTCAAGGAGGAACTGGGTACGCGTCCCTCCGTTTATTACTTGAAGTAACGAGAGCGGGTGCAATGAAAAACAATAAATGGGAAAAGAACCTAATCATTCTGACGATCATCGGCCTGGTGGTGGGCAGTTGGGGGATGTACCAGCGGCTGGCTTACGGGCATCTGCACATGAACTATGGCTCCTTTGTCCCCTGGGGGTTATGGGTGGCTTTCGACCTCTACTTCCTGGGGTTGACCGCCGGCGCCTTTCTCATCACCATTCTCACCTACGTCTTCCGAATCAAGCTGCTGGCCGATTTGGGGCCCCTGGCGGTCTTCACGGTGTTGGTCACCCTGATGAGTGAATTTCTTATCATCAGCCTGGACCTGGGGCATCCTCTTAGGACCTATCGTTTCCTGATTTCGCCCAACCTCGGTTCCATGCTCTTCTGGCTGGTGTTCTTCATCACCGCCATGTGGATCATCTATGTGCCCTGGCTCTACTTCTTGATCCGGGGGCAATTGATTGCCTGGGGCAACGAGGTGACCCGGAAGGGACACCGGGTCTATCGCTTTCTGGCCTTGGGCAAAACGGCCTATACCGAGGAAGAGAGGAAGCGGGACCATCGCCGCACCCGCCTCCTTTCCTACCTCAGTCTCCCCATCGGCGTTATCTTTTTCGGGGCCCACGGGGCGATTTTCGCCATACTCTCCAACCGGCCCCTCTGGAACAGCGCCATGCTGCCCCTCATCTTCATCATGGCGGCGCTCCTCTCCGGGGGGGCGCTCATCACCTTTCTGGCCTATCTCTATCAGCCCGACGATAAGCTGATCCACCCCCTGGGCCACGTGGTGCTCCTCATCCTGCTGATTTTCCTCTTTCTGGAGGCCCTGCAGATCTTCGTGGGCTATCAGTCCAAAATCACCGGCATCGTCACCAGCCTGGACCTCATCATCATCGGCCCCTACTGGTGGGCCTTCTGGATCGTCCACGTCCTGATCGGCAGCCTGATCCCGGCCTTTCTCCTCATCAAGTACCCGGAGAATACCAAGATGGTGGCCACCGCCTGCTTTCTGATTATCATCACCTTTCTGGCCGTGCGCCTGAACTACCTGATTCCAGACCTGGCCGTCTATAAGCTGCAAGGTTTGCAGAATACCTTCTTTCACCAGCGCTTAAGGACCGAATACGTGCCCAACCTGAATGAATGGCTGGTGGCCGTCTGGGTGATTTCCCTGGGACTGCTGACCTTCCTGCTGGGCACCCGCTGGCTGCCGGTGGTCCAGGCCGGAATGGGGGAAGCGGAACATGTCTAATATGAAAGGGAGCCGCTGATGAACGAGAAATTCTTCAGAACCCTCTTAGGAGTCGCGGTCCTGGGCCTGATCATCGGCACCGGGGGCCTCATCAATTTCCTGGTGTACGGGAAGTCCACCCTGGCCCTGGGATCCTACATTCCCTGGGGGCTCTGGGTGTCCCTCTACACCTTTTTCCTGGGACTGACGGCCGGGGCTTTTCTGATCACCATTCTGACCTATGTCTTCCGGGTCAAGATCTTTTCCGGCATCGGTCCCTTGTCGGCGTTCACCGTGGTGATAACCATTCTGGCCGAGATGATCATCATCACCTTGGACATCGGCCATCCGCTGCGCTTGTACCGGGTTTTTACCGCCCCGAACTTCAAGTCCATGATCTTCTGGATGGTGGTCTTCACCCTGGCCATGCTGATCATCTATATCCTGGAGACCTATTATCTGTTGCGGGAGGAGATCATTCAGTGGTCCCAGGACCCCGGGATTAAAAGAAGGAAAATTTACGAACTCCTGGCCCTGGGGCGCACCTCTTACACGGAGGCGGACCGGCAACAGGACCATCGGCGGGTGCGCCTCCTCTCCCTCCTCAGCATCCCCGTGGGCCTGTTTTTCTATGGGTCCAACGGGGCGGTGTTCGCGGTCTTGTTGAACCGGCCCATCTGGAACAGCACTCTCACCCCGCTCCTGTTCATTATCAGTGCTGTAGTCTCCGGGGGGGCCTTGATCGTGCTCCTGACCTTCATGTTCAAGCGGGATGATGAAATCATCCACCTGTTGGCCCACACCGTCCGGTTCCTCCTGGTGGTGATGCTGATCCTGGAGTTTCTGCATTTCTTCGTCAGCTACCAGTGGGACGTGGTGTATATCGTCACCGCCCTGAACCTGATCCTTTATGGGCCTTACTGGTGGAACTTCTGGTTCATCCACCTGTTCCTGGGCAGCCTGGTGCCTCTCTACCTGATGATCCTCTATCATGACAATGCCCGGGCCCTGGCCTGGGCCTGTTTTCTCATTGTGATCACCTTCGTTGCTTTCCGGTTGAATTTCGTGATTCCCGACCAGGCGGTGTACAAACTGGAAGGTCTGGATACGTCATTCTTCCATGGACGGCTGCGCACTCACTATGTCCCCAATCTGACGGAATGGCTGGTGAGCCTCTGGGTGATCTCCCTGGGTCTGCTGGCCTTCTTGCTGGGCGCCCGCTGGCTGCCGGTTATTCAAGCTGGAAGAGGAGAAGATGAGCATGTCTAATAAGAAACCCAAAGGTGTTGAAGAGCTTCGCGAGATCATTGACACCCGCATGGACCGACGGTACTTCCTGAAGTGCACGGCTTTCCTGGGCGGATCTTTGGCAGCGTCCCACTACCTGGGGTGGTTCGCCCAGGCTGCCGGCGGGGCTGATTGGTCTACCCTGGACCTGCCCATCGGGGACGCCTATGTCCACCATCTGCCGGAAAACCAGATCTACTCGGTCTGCCAGCAGTGCAACACCCAGTGCGGCATCAAGATGAAGTTCGTGGGCGGGCTGCTGGCCAAGATCGACGGCAACCCTTACAGTCCCTGGACCATGACCCCCCAGATTCCTTATAAGACCCCCATCACCGAGGCAGCCACCATCGAAGGCTCCATCTGCCCCAAGGGCCAGGCTGGCATCCAGGCGCTCTACGACCCCTACCGCATCGTCAAGGTGCTCAAAAGGGCCGGCAAGCGGGGGGAAAACAAGTGGCAGACCATTTCCTTCGACCAGGCCGTGAACGAGATCGTCAACGGCGGCAACCTTTTCGGCGAAGGCCACGTGGAGGGCCTGAAGGACATCTGCGTCCTCCGGGACCCCAAGGTCGCCAAGGAGCTGGCCGAAGATGCCGACCAGGTGGAAAAACATAAGATGTCCATTGAGGACTTCAAGAAGAAACATGCAGCCAATCTCAAGTATCTCATCGACCCGGACCACCCGGACCTGGGGCCCAAGAACAACCAGTTCGTCTTCAACTCCGGCCGTCTCAAGGCCGGGCGGGATGACTTGCTGAAGCGCTTTATCAACGGCGCCCTGGGCACGGAAAACAAGCACGGCCACACCACGGTGTGCCAGGGGTCGCTGTACTTCACCTGCAAAGCCATGAGCTACCAATTTGAGGAGGGGGATTGGGGCGGCTCCAAAAAGTTTTACTGGCAGGGGGACACCGGCAACGCCGAGTTCATCCTGTTTGTCGGCGCCAATATCTATGAGGCCAATTACGGTCCGCCCCTCCGGGGTCAGAAAATCACCAGCGGCCTGGTGGACGGCCGTCTGAAGGTCGCCATAGTGGACCCCCGCTGCCACAAGGGCGCGGCCCGGGCCTGGAAGTGGCTCCCCGTCAGGCCCCAGGGCGTAGCCGCAGTGGGCCTGGGCATGATGAACTGGATCATCGAGAACCAGCGCTATGACGCCCGCTATCTGGCCAACGCCAACAAGGCCGCGGCCAAGGCGGATAACGAGCCCACCTGGACCCAGACCGCCTGGCTGGTCAAAATCAATCCGGACGGCACCACGGGCACCTACCTGCGGGGTTCGGACCTGGGCCTCCCCAAGGAAAAGCGGCCCAAGAAAAAAGGCGACGGCGACTGGGAATTCGACGCCTTCATGGTTTATTCCGGCGGGGCGCCCAAGCCCTTCGACCCCAACAGCGAGACCAACCCGGTGGAAGGCGACCTGCTGGTGGACACCGAAATCAAGGGCATCAAGGTGAAGAGCGTCCTCCAGATTCTCCGGGAAACCGTCACCGCCCGGAAGCTCTCGGAATGGGCCAAGCTGGCGGGATTGGAAGAAAACGATCTGGTGGAACTGGCCCGGGAGTTCACCAGTCACGGGAAACGGGCGGTGGCCGACATCCATCGGGGCGTCTCCCAGAACACCTCCGGGTTTTACAACGTCCTCACTTACATGACCCTCAACACTCTCATCGGCAACCACGACTGGATGGGGGGTCTGTCCAGTGCCCATACTTATGATATTATGGGAGATAAAGACGGCAAACCGTTTGATCTCACCAAACAGAGCGGCAAGCTCAAGCCCTTCGGGGTCTCCCTCATCCGGCACGAGAAAAAATACGACAAAAGCACCATCTTCCAGGGCTACCCGGCCAAGCGCCCCTGGTACCCCTTCTCCAGCGACATCTACCAAGAAGTCATCCCCAGCATCGGCGACGCCTATCCCTATCCCATCAAAGCGCTCATGTTTTATATGGGGTCGCCGGTCTATGCCTTGCCCGCGGGACATGAGCTCATCAAGATTCTCTCCGACCCCAAGAAGCTGCCCTTATTCTTTGCGTCGGACATCGTCATCGGCGAAACCACCATGTACGCGGACTACATCTTCCCGGACCTGACGTATCTGGAGCGCTGGGAATTTGCCGGCTCCCACCCCTCGGTGACGCCCAAGGTGGCGCCCTTCCGGCAGCCGGCGGCCCCGCCGTTGACGGAGACGGTTACGGTTTTCGGCGAAAAGATGCCCCTGTCCCTGGAGTCCCTGGTCCTGGGAATTGCCGAGAAGATGAAGCTTCCGGGGTTCGGCGAGAACGCCTTCGGCCCCGGCCTGCACCTCAAGCGGGACGAGGACATGTACCTGCGCATGGTGGCCAACATCGCCTTCGGCGACAAGCCCGACGGCTCGGAAAAGGTTCCCGCGGCCAGCGCCGAGGAAATCCAAATCTTCGAAAAGGCCCGGCGCCATCTACCGCCCACCGTGTACGAGGCGAATCGCTGGAAGGCGGTGGTGGGCGAGGAGTGGTGGCCCCTCGCAGTCTATGTGATGAACCGTGGCGGCCGCTTTCAGGAATACCAGAAGGCTTACAAAGACGGGCAGTTGGCCAACAAGTATGGGAAAATGGTGGGCATCTACATGGAGAAGCAGGTGACCACGAAAAATTCCATGACCGGCAAACCCTATATGGGCCACGCCCACTTCATGGAGAGCCCCACGGACGTCCTGGGCCGCAAGCTGGACGATGAGGCCCAGGGCTTTGATCTCACCCTCCTCACCCACCGGGTGATCATGCAAACCAAGTCCAGGACTCCGGGCAATTACTGGCTCCAGGCCCTGTATCCGGAAAACTTCATTGACGTTTCCCCGGCGGATGCCAGGCGGTTGGGTCTCACCGAGGGGATGCTGGTAAAGGTGGTCTCTCCGACCAATGCTGAAGGGGTCTGGGATCTGGCCCCTGGAGTGAAGAAGCCCATGATCGGCAAAGTTCGGGTTGTGGAGGGCCTGCGACCGGGGGTGACGGCCTTCTCCCTGGGCCACGGCCACTGGGCCTACGGCGCCGGCGAGGTGGTCATTGACGGGGTGCGGGTTCCCGGCGATCCCCGCCGGGGCACCGGGGTCCATGCCAACGCGGCCATGCGGGTGGACCCGGTCTTGAAAAACACCGGCCTGGTGGATTTGACCGGCGGCAGCGCCGTCTTCTACCAGAGCCAGGTGAAGCTGGTGAAGGTCTGAAGAGACCCTCCCCCGGGAGAAAGCAGATGAACCAGGGAAAGTTAGCTAATTTGGTGAAGGCCCCGGCTGACCTCACCCTTTGCGGCCGGCCCCTGGAGAATTTTCTCCAGGCCCTGGAGGACTTCCACGGCTGGCGGGCACCGGGGGCAGTTATCGGCGGCTTCATGGTGGACTGGGCCCAGGCTGCGCTTCCCCCGGGCATTGAGGCCGACGCCGTGGTGGAAACGTGCCACTGTCTGCCCGACGCGGTCCAATTGCTTACTCCTTGCACCTTCGGCAACGGCTGGCTGAAGGTCCTGGACTGGGACAAGTTCGCGCTCAGCCTCTATGACAAGAAGACCCTGGAAGGCTTCAGGGTCTGGCTGGACCTTACGAAGGCCCGGGCTTTCCCGGCCATTTACGCCTGGTACATGCGCCTGGCTCCCAAGAAATCCCTGCCCCTGGAGGTCCTGCTGGATGGCATCATCAGGGCGGGGCGGGGCATTCTGTCCGGCGCGCCGGTGAAGATCACCGCGCTTCAGGGGAAAAAGGAGAAGGGCGCCACTGCCATGTGTGCCGATTGTGGGGAGGCCTACCCATTGCGGCAGGGAGACCGGTGCCTGGCCTGCCAGGGACAAGGGTATTGGCAGGGGCCGGGGAGCAGGGGTCAGGGATTATCCTGGTTGGAGAGTCCCGCCATTCATGAAAAAGAGCCCCGAAACGTCTGGACCCAAGCTGAAAGCTGAAGGCTGACTGCTTTTTTGAGGTTCTAACATGTGCCGGCAAAAAATCAGAGTGGAAGACGCGGTGGGGATGGCGCTGGCCCACGATGTCACGGAAATCCGGCGGGGGGGCTTCAAGGGCGCGGCGTTCCACAAAGGCCACGTGGTCTCTGAGGCGGATGTCTGCCACCTGCAAAAACTGGGGAAAAAGCACCTCTACATCCTGAAGATGGAAGAGGGCTACCTCCACGAGGACGAGGCGGCCCTGGCCCTGGCTGAAGCCTTCTGCGGACCGGGGGTGTGCTACCGGGATGAGCCCCGGGAGGGGAAGATTAATCTCTTGGCGGCTCACGACGGCCTCCTCAAGGTGGAGGTGGAAGCCCTGGCCGAAGTAAACCTGCTGGCCGAAGTGATGTGCGCCTCCCGGCACACCGATTTCCTGGTGCAGGAAGGGGACATCGTGGCCGGCTTGCGGGCCATCCCCCTGGTGATTGGCGAGGAGCTCGTGGCGGCCGCGGTCAAAATCGCCCAGACCCGAGGCGGTCTCTTTCGCGTTAAGCCCTTGAGGAGAGCCCAAGCCGGCATCATCATCACCGGCAGCGAGGTTTTTTCCCACCTGATTGAGGACCAGTTTGAGCCGGTGCTCCGGCGCAAAATCGAGGAGATCGGCTCCGAAGTCGGAGGCGTGGCCTTTGCCCCGGACGACGCGGATTTCATTGCCCGGTTGATCAAGCAATTTCTGGACCAGGGAGCAGACCTGATATTGCTTACCGGGGGCATGTCCGTGGACCCGGATGACGTCAGCCGCAGAGGGGTCGCCCTGGCCGGGGCCGGAGAGATGCTTTACGGCGCGCCGGTGCTGCCGGGAGCGATGTTTATGATCACCCATATCCGCGAGGTCCCGGTCCTGGGGGTTCCGGCCTGCGGGCTGTATCACCAGACTACGGTTTTTGACCTGGTCCTGCCCCGCATCCTGGCGGGCGAAAAACTTACCCGGCAGGATCTGGCCCGCCTGGGGCATGGGGGGTTGTGCTTGCAGTGCTCGGAATGCCGCTTTCCCCGCTGCTCCTTTGGCAAAGGCTGACCATGCCCAAGGCAGAAGCTCCAACCCGGAAGATCAACTACCTGCGGCTGTCGGTCACGGACCGCTGCAACCTGCGCTGTTTCTACTGCACCTACTGGCAGGACTGGCAGAAACTGCCGGCCGGGGAAATCCTGCGCTATGAGGAACTGCTGCGGATCGCTACCGTGGCGGCGGCATGTGGCATCCGCAAGATTCGCATCACTGGCGGGGAGCCCTTGAGGCGCCGCGGGGTGGTGGATTTCCTCCACTCCTTGCACCAGGTCCCCGGGGTGGAGGAAGTCTGCCTCACCACCAACGGGGTGGGGCTGAAGGAGGCGGCGCCGGCCCTGTTTGCCGCCGGTTTGCGCCACCTCAACCTCAGCCTGGACACCCTGCGCCGGGACCGGTACCAGAAAATCACCGGCCGGGACGAATGGCCGGCGGTCATGGCTGGTCTGGAAGCAGCCGCGTCCCTGGGCTTTCACCCGTTAAAGATCAACTGCGTCGTCCTCAAAGGGCTCAATGAGGACGAGCTTTGGGATATTGCCCTTCTGGCCCGGGACCATCCCTACCAGGTGCGCTTCATTGAACTGATGCCCACCGTCTCCAGCCGAGAGTGGCGACGCCATTTCCTCCCCCTGGCGGCGGTGCGCCGGCGCCTGGCGGTGCTGGGCCCCGGGGAGCCCTTGATTCCCGGCCCCACCGCAGGCCCGGCCCGGACCTACCGCTTCCCTGGCTTTCAAGGAGAGCTGGGCTTTATCAGCCCCATGAGCGAACACCATTGCTCCACCTGCAACCGCCTCCGCCTTACGGCCGACGGTAAACTGAGGCCCTGCCTGATGGCGACATCAGAGCTCGACCTTAAGGAGCCTCTGCGCCTGGGCCTGCCCGACGATTTCCTCCGTTTCCTCTTCCAGGAGGCCGCTGCCCTCAAAACCGCCAGAAACGGATTTCCCCTGCATTCTTCCCTGCCGTGTCGGCCCATGGTCAGCATGGGCGGCTGACATATTAGAAAGTCTGCTTTAGAGTCCCTGCCACCCTGTTTATAGAGTGTCAGCCGGCGCCCCGCCCCAGACCCCGGTCCGCGTCAGACATCGGAGCCAGGGGCCTCCCGGTACTGAAGCAAATCCCGGCGTTGGGCTTCTCGGCCTCACCGCCGCCCCTATCCCCAATTTCCGCCGCCAGATTAAGAAATCCAGGAGGAGAAAATCAGGGTCTTCCCGATGGCGGCCCTTCCTTGCCGGAAGTACCCTGAGACCAGCGAGGCGAACTGGAGGTGGCAAGATGGAGGAGCGCGGCAGAAGCATAAGGAAATTCTGGGTCACCCTGGTGGAAAGCGCCTTTTTGGCAGCCCTGCTGGCTGTGGTGGTGATAAGCGCCCTGACCGCCCTGGGCCACGGCAGCGCTTAAGGTCCCGGCGCCCGTGGGGTGGGGGGGTGGCACCCCATCCCGATGCGGGCCCCGGGGTTTCGCCCCGGGGACCCGGCCCTTCCCCCAGGGGCAATTCAGGGATTGCGAAGGGCAAAATCAGGGGCCCCCTGATTTACACTTATCCGGCAGTGCAGCATTATTCACATAAAAATCAATAAAGTTAGACAGGTCGCCGGGGGTGCCGGACCTGCCGAGGAGGTGAGGAGTCAAGGACGACCAAAAGGCGGTGCGCGGCCGGGGTCAAAAGTCAAGGTCAAGCGACAGCTAACCGATACTTAAACAAAAAACCACAAAACTCGGACAGCAAGGCAAGAAAATAAAACTTGGAGGGGCAGAAAATGGAACGGATTAAGGATTTCTTCAAGGACGAGTCTGGAGCCAGCGCGGTGGAGTACGGCCTGCTGGTGACCCTCATCGCCCTGGCAATCATCGCTGGCGCCACGCTTCTGGGCCAAAAGGTCAACACCGTTTACGACAACGCCCAGAAGGCCTTGTAAGCCGGAGCGGCAACCGTTCTACCAGACTTGAGCCCGGCGGCGGCCCGCCGGGCTCAATCTGCCTAAAGACCCGCCTCGTCAGGAAGACGGGGCCGCAGGCTGCGGGCAGCAACCCCAGCGACGCCTGAGAGGGCAGGGAAGCCGGCGATGGAATACTGGGAATATTGCCGCATAATTTTGATCGCCATCCTGGTGGGGGCCATCTCTTTTTACAGCAAGAGGGTGGCCTGACCGCAAAGCTGGTGGCGGGCTAGGCGCCGGCCCCCGGCCGGGGGCCTGGGGGAAGGACTGCGCCGCAGCCGGAGACGCGCATGTTGGATTTTGCTCACCTCGCCCTGTGGATGAAGACCCAGGGCGACCTGTTTATACCCCTGGTGCTGGCCCTGTGGATCGCCCTGGTGGACTTGCGCAGCCACCGCATCCCCAACTACCTCACCCTGGCCACGGCGTTGACGGGCCTGAGCTTTCAGCTGGCTTTCCACGGCTGGGGGGGGTTGGGGGACGGCCTGCTGGGCATGGCCCTGGGGTTCGCCTTCCTGATCCTGCCTTATGTGTGGGGCGGCATGGGCGCCGGGGACGTCAAGGCCCTGGCGGCCCTGGGGGCCTGGCTGGGGCCGGGGCGCACCCTGTTTCTCTTCTGTTACATGGGCATTGCCGGCGGCCTCATCGCCCTGGGGGTGCTGTGGTGGCGGGGGCTGCTGTGGCAAAAGCTGCGCCGAGGCTGGACCATGGCGCTGAACCTGGTGCTCTGCCGCCCCTTCCGGGAGGTGGCCGGGAGCGGGCTGGACCCCCTTTTCCAAGAGGAGACTCCCGGCATTCCCTACGGGGTGGCCATGGCCCTGGGGATGGCGGTGCTGCTGGGGAAAGGCAAGCCGTGGTAAGACCTGGACAAAATGAGGGGAGTGAGGGCCATGAATTTACCAGTACCTAAAGGAATAATTTATATCGTCCTGGCTGGCATGGTGGGGTTGGCAGCCACGTTTACCATCCATCGCTATGTCTCCGCGAAGACGGAGGTGCCCAAGGTGGCCGTGGGCCAGGTGGCCGTGGCCGCGGCTGACGTCTCGCCGGGCCTGGCCCTCAACGCCGGCAACGTGAAGATCACCTCCTGGCCCAAGGAGGTGATCCCGCCGGGCACTGCTTCCACCCTGAAGGAAGTGGACGGCCGGGTGGTCCGGGTGGAGATGGCCAAAGGGGAGCCCATCCTGTTGAGCAAGCTGGCGCCCGTGGGCACGGCCGCGGGGCTGGGAGGCCTGCTGGAGGGCAGCAAGCGGGCCATGGCGGTGCGTGTGGATGATGTCTCGGGGGTGGCCGGCTTCGTCCATCCCGGAGACCACGTGGACGTGCTCATGGACCTGACCATGCCCGGGGCCAAAGACGAGCACCTCTCCAAGACCATCCTCCAGGACCTGGTGGTCCTGAGCACCGGCCAGACCTGGGAGCAGAAGGGGGACCTCAAGCCCATGGTGGTGAACACCGTGACCCTGGAGGTGACCCCGGAGCAGGCGGAGATTCTGAACCTGGCCAGCAACAACGGCAAGATCCGCCTGGCCCTGAGGAGCCGCAACAACGCGGTGGCCAGCCACACTCCCGGAGTGACCACCTCGGGGATTGTTCAGGGAGGGTCGGCCAAGCGCACGGCCGGGGGCCAGGATGACCGGTCGGTGGAAGTGATCAAGGGGCTGGAGCGCACCAAGGCGACGATGTAACCGGCTTTTAGTTTTAGGGAACCGGCAGGGGCTTGCCAAGAAACCGTGGGGGAAGCAAAGTGGGTACGGTCATGACTGAAGGCATGGCTTTCGGCGTGGGGTGGCGGCGTTGGCTCTGGTTGTTGGTGTTGGCTGGGGCTGCGGTTTTGTGTTTGCCGGGTGGCGGCCGGGCGCTGGGGGCGGACCTGCTGGAGAAGGTGAAGGAGCAGGAGATCAAGC